>Ga0314816_1000055_pt1 | contig 14644 bp, 11 predicted proteins | sample MICome_6_FD_202353 | JGI IMG/M metagenome (GOLD analysis project Ga0314816, IMG submission 202353) | Metatranscriptome of soil surface biofilm microbial communities from soil inoculated with nitrogen-fixing consortium DG1, State College... ...
GTTTAGTTGAACGCGGACGAGCAACTATAGAATCTTTGGGTTTAGACAAGCAAATTGAATTTATCAACGGTGATGCAACCATCGCTACCAACTATGTAGGAGCAGTTCCAGCAGATATTGTGCTTGTGTGTGGTGTCTTTGGCAATCTGCCTGAAGAAACTGAACTGAATCGCTTGTTGGATAACCTGAGTTTTCTCAGTAAAGAAGGTGCTTTTGTTATCTGGACTCGCGGACATTCTAATGGTATTGCCTACTCTGACAATGTACGAAAAACTCTCCGTGCTTTTGGATTTGAAGAAGTGAACTTCAAACTTACAGCTACAGGAGACATGGGTATAGGTATTAATCGTTACCTTGGTAAAAATTTGACAGTACCCAAAGAACAACAGTTATTTGTCTTTTCTGGCGTTGCTAATAAAGCGAGATAATATATGTCTATTCAAAATACGATATCGAGTTGGGAAGATTTGTTAGAGACTGCGAGGAAAAATACTTCTGCTCGTAGGGTCAAAAGACCGGGACAATCTCCTTCCACTGCACCAATTCCTAGCGGTTTAGATAAACTTTCCCCAAATACAGAACCACCAGTTCTCCTTTATCGAGATACTAATTCCTGGTGTCCTTTCTGCGAAAGAGTTTGGTTTGCTCTAGAAGAAAAGGAAATTCCCTTTACAACGGAATTCATCGATTTGAGTAATATACCCCAGTGGTACAGAGATTTAGTTCCCACATCCCTTGTCCCTGGTGCAAAAATTGAAGGCAAGTTAGTCTACGAATCTAAAGATATTCTCCTGGCTTTAGAAGAACGCTTTAGTAATCCTCCCCTACTTCCTGAAGATCCACAGGAAAATGCCATTGCCAGACAATGGGTTGAAGATGCTGAAACCAACGGATTTAGAGAGATTGCCTATAAATTTTTAAGACAAACCCCTACAGATGCTGATGAATTAGCAAATTTCCAGGCAGCATTTGAAGCTAAATTAGATGAGCTTGAGGAAGCTTTGGGTAAATATCCTGGCCCTTACTTTGTTTCAAGTTTTAGCTTGGTAGACATTATGTATAGCCCTCATTTAGATAGATTGGCGGCTAATTTGCCTGTATACCGTGGCTATCACATCAAAGGAAACCCCCGCTTCCCCAGAATTAATGGTTGGTTGGAGGCACTTAATCAGCGTCCTGCATACCACAGGGTGAAGTCTGATAACACCACAAATAATTTATTGCTGCGCCGTAGATGGGGTGCAACACCGGTGGGAAATCCATTGCCATTGGATGCAACAGCTAGCCAGGAAATTCGATATCGAGCAGAAGCAGCTGAGCGACTCAGTGATAACCGGGAAGTTGCAATCAAAGATATTTTGAAAAACTCTGGAGTGCAAGCTTTAGCGGCCAATGGTGATATTTCAGCGATCGCCGAAGCAGTTGATTTTCACCTGAGATTGCTGGCAGACTATCTAATTAATGGAAATAATCTGCCATTACCTTGGGGTAGAATTGGTGGAAAAGAAACCGTCGATCCAATCCCAGCTGCTGTTGGTGCCATTACTCTAGCCTACGTGAGAAATCGCATCTGTGCGCCACGAGATATGAGTGCTGGGGCAGCGACAGCATTTCGCGCAGCAGCAGATAAAGTCTTGGCATCTATCTATTAATTTAAGAAAGCATATATTTTCGTGTTGGCTGTTGACCGTTGACGGTTGACAGTCAACACTCAAGAGTCAACAACACAAACCTGAATAATTTATTTTTTGCAGTTCCCTTAGCTTAAAACAGCATTCAAATCTGGCTACTAACTCAAAAACCATGCCCTTTGTGGGCATGGTTTTTTATTATTCAAGGAAAGCTTTGAATATTAAAGCTCGTAGTAAAACCAACAAACACAGATTATGGGTTTCCAAGTAAAAAAAATATTCGATAGAAGACTGTTAATTGTTAACTGTTCACCGTTGATGGTTGACAGTCAGTATTGAGCAGTCAACGACCCCAAGCGCAATAGTTTATTTTTTGGAGTTTCTTAGTGAAAGCAACTGATGTGCTTAAAACTAAGCAATGGGAATTTATCTGCTGAAACTATAACGTGATTTTAATTTTACAAATACTAAGATTAAAATTACGGCTACTTATCACCTCTTTCCCATTCAGGTATACCACCTTTGACTCGGCGGATGGGCAAATTTGCAATTAAAGCTGTAGTTCGTTGGTTGCTTTCTAAAGAGAACTCTAAGCCTTCTGTTTCAACTTCGACATAGCGACAGACGACATCTAGGATTTCTTGCCGCATTTTTTCCAACGTTTGGGGGTCGATGTCAGCGCGATCGTGAGCAATCACTAATTGCAGGCGACGTTTCACTTGAGTTCGACTGCTATCAGGGCCACGAGAAAAAAGTTTTTCTAGAAGTTCAATCATTACGAATAGGTCTGGCGCAGAGACTCGAAAATTAAGTTAAACAATCTTGGTCGAGAACAACTTTCTAAGACGCACGAAGAAGTTGTCTTGGGACGAGTCGATATCCAGAAATTCGACGTTTTCCCCTTCCAATCTCCGAGCAATGTTTTCAAAGGCTGTGCCAGCTAGAGAGTGAGTTTCTCCTAATACCAAAGGTTCGCCGCGATTGGTAGATACAATAACACGCTCGTCGTCAGGGATTACCCCGATCAAGGGGATGGCGAGAAGTTCCTGAACATCTTGCACTGACATCATATCATTTGCCTGCACCATTGCGGGTCTGATGCGGTTAATTATTAAATGAACACGCTTAACCCCTTGTGCTTCTAGTAATCCAACTACTCTATCAGCATCACGAACAGAGGAAATTTCTGGTGTACTCACGACTAGCGCTTCTTTGGCTGGGCCAATGGCATTTTTAAATCCATTTTCAATACCGGCGGGGCTATCAATAATTACATATTGATATTTTTGGGCTAATGCATTCACCAATAACTTCATTTGTTCTGGTGTGACTGCATCTTTAGAACGATTTTGGGCTGCTGGCAAAAGTACGAGATTCGGTTGTCGCTTATCTTTAACTAAGGCTTGTTCTAAACGACACTCTCTTGCTAGGACTTCCACCGCAGTATAGACGATGCGGTTTTCCAGCCCTAACAGCAAATCTAAATTTCTCAGACCAAAATCCGCATCAACCAAGGCAACTTGACGGCCCATTTTAGCTAAAGCCATGCCTAGATTTGCTGAAACGGTGGTTTTACCCACTCCTCCTTTGCCGGAGGTAATCACAATAATGCGAGTCATGATAGAAATGCGGTCAATGAGGGTTCAGGAAATATAAAACTGTAAATGCAGTATAAAGTATGAAGTATCGTATCAAGTATGAAGAAATATCTGAATCTCTAAGGCGAGAATCAGGTACGAGTGCTTTTTTATAGCGTTTTTCAGTTATATACAATACACTTTGCCAGGGGGAAAGGGCTATGGATTAAAGTAGTGTATTCTATCTACATAAAAATCGCTATGTTTTACCCTGGATATCCTTAATGTTTTAAGTAAATATTCAGGGTTGCTTGTCGGTCTTGATCGATTGATTTCTGGAAAAATCAGTAGCCCTGGCGATGCGAATTCCTTGGGGTGTAATATGTGCCACCTCTGGAGAAAATTGCATCGGCGATTTTTCTGGCGCTCTAGCTACAGCATCTGCGATCCGCAATTGGGTTGGTTCCATTTGCAAGGCCATAATCAGACACGAAAGATTACCTCCAGCACCAGCATGAGCGATTCCACGTAGACGACCCCAGATGATGATATCCCCATCTGCAACTACAATACCACCTGGATTCACATCCCCCAAGATAATTACTGTACCAGGATGACGGATTTCTACTCCAGAGCGTACAGTCATTTCTAAATAAAGTGCATCTGCCTGGGGTATGGCTGTAGCTTTTGGCTCTGTATTCAGTGAGTTTACGGGTTGTAATTGCTCTACTGAGTAACCGGATGTGACAGCAGCGATCGCAGTTTGCCGACGACTAGTGGAGACAGATACTAATCGCAGTTGGACTTCACTCAAAGCTTCTGCGAGTTCTTGCAGTTGTCTGGCATCTACTAGACGGTCTTGTGCCATTAGATGCACTGGTGTATTAGGTATGCGGAAGCGATCGCCAGCGTTCAAGCGCTGTCTGGTTTGCTGCCAAATATCAGACCAACTAACTTCAGATGCAGGTAATTGAGACTCCTGGGGTAAAATTAATAACAGTCTTCCCCCTTCACTTTTGAGTTGGACTTGAATATTCTGATTTGGCCGCTGTCTTAATAATGGTGAGTCACCACTATCTAAATCAGTCCAAATAGAGTTGGCGGAATTTAACTCTATATCCGGCTTGGCAGGAGTTGGTTCTACATCCGCAAGCTCAGTATTTGATTTTAAATACAGCAGTACCGAATTTAACTCAGCATCCGGGAGGATAGAATCTGATTCTAAATCCGAAACAGCGGGATTTTTCTCTACCTGGGAATTAATAGAGTTTGGGTCTGCATTAGGAGGTGCAGAATTTGACTTGAGATTGGGTAATGCGGAATCAGAAGTCATGCAGTACTAACCAAAAGACAGGGGATACACCGAATAATTACCAATATTAGATCGTTTGCAAAATACGACAACATCCTTATAACATTTTGGATTTGAGATTTACGATGGTGTAGCACTATGTTGAAGCAAGCCTAGCCTAGCATCTGGGTCAAAAACCTTGATTAAATCGGATTTTCAGCCCTTTCTATGTTGCAATCATTCTTCTAATTAGTGAATTAATTGTGTGCGATCGCTAGTTTAAAAAGACTTGAGTAGTTGCAAGCAACTATTCTCTCGAAATATCACTGAAAGCTGTTTTAGTCAACCGTTGATAAATTGTGCCTAAAGCATCAGTATCACCAACATTACCCGGAAACAGCACCACAGGTAAATCGGGAAATTGGGGATGATTGGATGGTGTCAGCACCATTGAACAGCCAGGTAAAATTTGACCGAGTAAGCGTGCAGAAGTTAAAGCTAGACCAGTACTCAAAACATCGTTTGAGGTAATGCCACCCTTGCTAATTAAGAATCCGATATCAGATGGTAAACTGCGGACAATATCCATCAATAAGGCTGAAACCTTGACCCCAAAGTCCAATCGTGTCTTGACATCCTGAAAATTCAGTTCCTGACGGCTAGTATAAACCACGGGTGTTTTCCCAGCCTCATGTATTAACCGCGTACTTTCCTGAATTTCCTGTAGGAGTACAGCCGATTGATTTGTCTGATTATCTAGTAGTCGCGCTACATCGACTTCAATTCCCACAGTTCCCTCTACTTGCAATAATGCCTCTAATTGCTGAGTAGTTTTTTTCACATGGGAGCCAACAATCACCACACCTGGTTTTTTTTGGCGGACATATTGTGCCATGTTTTCAGCAGCGATTGGTTGGGGAGGTAAAGCGGCTAAAGCAGTTAAAATACTGGCAGCACTGCGAAATAAAAAGCGTTTACCACGACTTACTGCTGTTAATACATCTAGTGCAAAGCCATTGAGGTCGGCTTGAGTTTCACCATCGACAACAGCACACTGATTATTACTCAGTTTTAGCAAGCGTTCTAGACTACCAGAGCGAATATCAGCTAAGAGAAACCGTTGTACTGCTTCGGCCTGAATTTGTCCTTTAGTCTTTTCTTCGACATACTTGGGTAAGTAACTATGATGGTAGCTGAAAACCGAATCACGGGCAAATTCTGTTTCATGGACTGGGATGGGTACGCCGCCAACAATTAAATAATGTACGCTGTCACGGGTAATGCGTCCGCCTTCTCTTCGAGAGGCTTCGCCAACAAAAAATGCAGGTACGAGAAAATGGGCATCAAAAGGGCCGAGTTCTTGAGCGATCGCATCTGTTTCAATGGGATAATGTCCGCGCAAGGTAGAATCAGAACGGCTGACAATCAAAAAATCATCAATTCCTTCAGCCTGCAAAGCAATTTTCAAATTTTGGCAAACTTCTCTAGTCACAGATGCAGCTGACTCTGCGGTTAAGGATCTTGTATTAGTCAACACGAAGAAAATCGGTGAATCATCCTGTAATCCTATGCGTAGAGTATCCACATCCCAGCGCATTAGCAGCAAGCAACTGTGGACTGTTTGAGAACCTGTAGGATCGTCGTCTAAGACAATTATTTTAGGTTTATTGCTCATTTAGAAGATTTTAGATTTGAGATTTTAGATTTTGGATTGATTTCACAGAGCGTTCGAGGGCTGTTATCATCAATAAATTATCAATCAGGCGATCGTTTTTTTAGGAAAAATAGCAATTGAAGCATAGTTTAAGACATCAATTGATGGTCAAATCCCAGCTTCAAGAGACTTTCTTTGCCCATTGCCCATTACCTGCCATCAACTCAACTTTTGTGCAATTTTCTAATTTCTGCTTGCACATCAATGGCAATCTGCAATGATTGATTTAAAAGTTGAGCGTATTCGCCTGCTTGAGTGCTAACTTGTAAAGCTTGGAGACTAGCTAAATTATTGACAAATAACTCTTGATTATTAGCAAGCAAATTTTTATTATCTCGCAAAATTCGTTCCGTTTTCAGAGCGCGGACTAAATCTTCTCGAATCAGTTGCAAGGCGGCGGTGACTCTATCTCTGTCTTGGACACTGCTTTCTAGATTTCCTGATGCTGCTAATTGGTCATTGATATCGATGGCTTTAATCAGGTCATGATATTTATCAACTTCATCTAAAAGTATTGTCAGTCCTTCTGGAAAACTCAACTGTCGCCAGAGCGCTCGCCCCACCAATATCGGGATTGGCACTAGAATTAGTAAAAGAATTCCGAATTTAATTGAAGACCCAATTGTTGGCAAAATAACAAAGGCATAAATAAAGCCAACGATAATTGGCGTTAGCGCCAACGTCACCAGTATTTCATTTATCAAAAACCCCAATCGCTTCTTGCGATCTCGCAAAACAGAGGGACGAAAAACGTCTTCTGGGTCGAACCCAGTCAAACGTCTTAGTTCCCCTTTACTAATTTCCAAGCCTATTAAGTCCGGCTGCACGGCTGGATAACTCCTATGGAAACCCAAGTTGCGTATTTATTTTAATCGGGTTTGGTAGAGAAGCAACGGGTGGTGGCGTTTTTCCTGTGCAGTAAGGCAAACATATCTAGGGCGAATAAATCCAGGGCGAATAAATCCAGGGCGAACAGCCGTTCGCCCCTACCATTTTGATTGGATATTGGGATGTAATTGGTCTTTGTTCCACGATTGTGGGTTGTTTTGGATATATTGACGAATTTTTTCTAATGAAAATTGATTCCGAATGATGTGTTCGTAATAATTTCTTTGCCATACAGGTGTACCAGCTGCGTTGCGGATTGTATTAATACGACTGGTAGTAGCACATTTGAATCCAGCGATGGCAGATGAAAGCGATCGCGGTTTCATAGGTGGGATTATTCTTTGGGAATTATCATTGGTTTGAGGGGAATTGTTGGAGGTATCGGGCAAACAACCAGGTGGTTGGTGAATGGCAATTATTGTGTGAAAATGATTAGGCATGACTATCCATTCATCTAATTCAATTTCTTGACGAATTTCTGAAGATTCGATCCACTCTTCGGCAACAATTTTTCCGTATTCATTCAAGACCATTTCTTCATTAACGATTTCACCAAATAAACATTGTCTCTTGTAGCTGCAAATCGTCACAAAATAAAATCCCGCAGAAGAATAATCGTATCCCCTCAGGCGGATAGAATTGCGATCGTGTATTTGTGGATTATATTTCATCAAATTTATCGAAAAATTTCACCACATTTATTTTTCCCAATCCCCCAACCCAACAACCTGTACGGGCGAACGGTTGTTCGCCCTAACCCTTATCCCCCTAACTCTTATCCCCCCTAACCCTTATCCACCCTGCCTTATTGTGCTTCATACTGAGGTTATGACTTTACCTCACACTGCAATGCCATAAATATTCCTTAAGTCTAAACGAAAGCTTACTAGAAGAATGATGTTTTAATTTATCAAATTATTGAAAATGTATGAAAACCCATAGTTAGGCCTCTAAATTTTCAGCTTAATTGCTATTGATATTATTTATTTTTGATAAATAGCGAGTCCCAAACAAAGCATAATCATCGCTGAAAATTCGTAAATTTCGTTCATTAAAAGGTACAAAAATGACTGCTACAAATGGTAAGCGTAAAATTCGTTATGCTGTTGTTGGTTTAGGTTGGTTTGCCCAACAAGCTGCTTTACCTTCCTTTGCCCACACGGAAAACTCTGAATTAGTTGCACTGGTTTCCGATGACCCCACAAAAAGAGAAGAACTGAGCAAAAAGTACGGCATAAAGCAGACTTATTCCTACGAGGAGTATGAAAACTGTTTGACAAGTGGTGAGGTTGATGCAGTTTATATTGCCTTGCCCAATCACTTGCATCGTGAATACACTGTACGGGCTGCTAATCAGGCAATTCATGTGTTGTGTGAAAAGCCAATGGCGATGACAGAACAAGAATGCGAGGAAATGATTAAAGCTGTCAATGATAACGGTGTAAAATTGATGATTGCCTACCGCTTACATTTGGAAGAAGCAAATTTACAAGCAGTGGAAATTGTTCGCTCAAAACAAATAGGCGAACCACGAATTTTCAATTCTGTTTTTACTCAACAAGTAGAAGAAGGCAATATTCGTTTACGAAATGTAACAGGTGGCGGAACCCTCGACGATATCGGCATTTACTGTATTAATGCTGCACGTTATCTATTTCAAGATGAACCAATAGAAGTATTTGCTGTTGCTGCTAATAAGGGAGAACAACGCTTCAGCGAAGTGGAAGAAATGACTAGTGTCATTTTACGTTTCCCCAATGAACGGTTGGCAACATTTACCTGTAGCTTTGGGGCGGCGAATGTTGGAACTTATCAGATTGTAGGTACTAAAGGAGATTTGCGAGTAGAACCCGCCTATCCTTGGAAGGGAGAAATCAAACATTACCTAACAATCGATGGTAAAACTCAAGAGCGTACCTTTGACGATCGCGACCAATTAGCTGCTGAGTTTACTTACTTCTCTAATTGTATTCTTGAAGATAAAGACCCAGAACCATCTGGAATTGAAGGGCTGATTGATGTTAGTATCATTCAGGCGCTTTACGAATCAATTAAGATTGGTAAACCCGTACAGATACAAACTCGCGATGCCTACGGCGGTAAACTACGCCATCAACGTCCCACACTAACTCAAAGCATCAAGCGTCCTCCTCTCAAAGAGACTCCTGACTTAATTCATGCTGCTGCACCTTCAAGTGAATCATAAATCAGGGACTTTCAAGTAAAAATATATTCCATAGAACACTGTTGACTGTTGACTCTGAAGCGTCAACGGTCAACAGGAAACCAGTTTTCATCTAAAATTTGTTCTAAAGAGCCAATGGGTGCAACAGGGAAATGATCAATGGGAAGTTGAGAGCGATCGCTTGCTTCTGTTCTTGCATCTTGATAACATTCATCAAATATTTCTAAAATGTAAGGCTTTAAACTCGGACTATCTTTAAGAGCTTTTTTAATCTCTCTGCGAAAAGTCCTAATTTCTCCTTTCCAATGTCCTTGATTACGTTCTCGCTCTTCGTCCCAACACTTGAGCTTTAATAGATGTTCGAGAAGCTTAATTAATAAACTTTCAATTGCTCGCTTCTCTCTTCGACCCATAGTTTCTAATTCTTCTAACAAATTATCTAAATCCACAGCAGAAAACTGTCCAGCGCGAAGTTGATTGATAGTTGTCCTCAACCAAAGGTAATAATCTTGGTCGTATAAAGTCTCAATTGTTGGTTCTATTTGTACCACCATACCCTTGTTCAACTCCTTTATTTAGGATGCCACTATCATAATAAAGAAAGTTGAGTTGTTGATTGATTGACTACATAAGCAACTGGTCGATTAATTTTTTTTACCTTGCCTTCGTTCACAGCTTTATTTAACCAATCCTGCATTTGAGATGGTCTAACATCTAAACATTCCGCTAGAGATTTTACATCTTTTGGTTGCTGTAAATGATTGAGAATAAAAGGTAAAACAGCTTGATAAATCTCTTGTGGATGAATATCTAAAATACTCTCTTGAGTTGTTGTTTCAACCCAAGAAGCCGCTTTTACTAAAAGTTCTCTCAACGAATCATTCCAAGGTTCAGCAGGAAAAGGTTTTGCGCCTTGATTGTGCAGTTGTTGATTACCTTCTGACTTAGTAGGATGCAAGCGTACAAAAACTGGGATATCTTGGAGTCGGGAAAGCGCTTCCACTGCACCAGCCCAAGTACCACCTTTGCCAAAAGAAGAACTCACCACAAGGGCATAATCCGCTAAAGCATAAATATATTTGTTCCGTCCCATCGCATTACCCGCGTTAAAACCAGCTTCGGGGTCATAACTAGAAATTAACGTAAGTCTACCCTCTTGAATACTAGAGCGATACTTGCTATTAACTGCTGCCTTAGTCAAACTATCGGCCAATACACCAACACACGTTCCTCCTGCATCTAAAACACCCAGCATTGCTGCTTGGTCTACGCCTCGCGCCCCACCGGAAATTACCTGCATTCCTTGTACAGCAATATTTTGTGCAACTCTTCGCGTGTAGCCAACTATCTCGTCATCGACATCACGAGAACCGAGAATAGCCAGTCCTCCCAGAGATAGCAGTTCGATATTGCCAACACCATAGAGAATTGCTGGTGCTGAATGTTTCAGTCTTTGTTTGAGACGTTTAGGATAGTTTGTATCGCTTCTTCCTAGCACCCACAATCCCTGATTAGTCCACTTTTCAACAGCTAAACTCAACATCATACCCCGTTCTAGTAAAGCTGAAAGCCTATCAGAATCCAGTTTATTAATAGTAATTTTTTGTAATTTTTGTTTACCTATAGATTCTAATAAATCTGCTGGACGCATCTGGTTTTCACGCAACCAGTCTGCCAAGGAATTATATTCACTTAAATTCAAGGGTTGCGGTTCAATTTGCCGATTTTGCCCAAAACTGGCACACAACAGTAAAATTGCTTGGGTATCTGGTGGCAGGACATGATTTAACATGATTTTCTAATCCCCTTGACTGAATGAATTGAGTGCTAATGCTACAGGAAAAACCACTCCACTTCCAGCACGCCGCAAAAGTGCTGCAATTACAGTAAAAGTCCAACGGGAATCAACTATATCATCAACCAATAAAACAGAACTACTCATTACTTTGGCAGAATCAATAACAAAAACACCATCCAAATTATGAGCTTGTTGGTAACTGTTGCTCATCTTTTTTTGTAATTGATTTTGGCTAACTTTTTGCACAATTGGCATGAAGGGTAAGCCTAATTTATCTGCCAGTCGTTGAGCAAAATTTGGTACAAGTTCTGGACGATTCAACGAGGGAACACAAGTTACCCAAGTTGGAAAGGGTTGTGGTTGCCAGCGTTGAATCATCTCAAAAGCACCTTGTACCAATGCATCATCAAAATGATTATCTTGATATTTACCTTGCTTGACTAATTTCCCCCAACCTGCATCGCCCCATAAAGATAACGCTTTTCCTGCTTCTGCTTGTAAATTATTTTTAATATTGCCTGAAAAGCCATAATTGAGCAATGCTTGTGGCGGCCATTTTTTCCGCGGTTCAATAATTTGGTCGCTGCGGCGTAAATATTGAATTGCTTTATTTACAAGCTCCATTGAGTAAGTTTCTGGTAATAATGGTCTACCCAAACACACAGCACATTTACCGCAAGCCTTTGGTTGAGGATCGTCTAATTCTGTCGCCAAAAAAGTCATCAAGCATTCTTGACTTTGCATATATTCCAACATTCGAGCTTGTTCTTGGCGACGAATTTGTGTAAGTTTCTCAATTTTATCAGTATCGGGTTGATAAGAGACTGGGGTGAGATACCATTTTGAACCTTGCTTCGTTACAGGTGCAGGAAATTCCAGTGATAGCAATTTTAAAACCTTATCAATTTGTCCTTGTGAAAGGTTGAGTTGCTGCTGTAATTCGGGAATAGAAAAGCCCTCTACAGTGTTTTCAAGTGCGTTTAAAATCTGTTGCGTATGCGCTTCTGGAGGAAAGGCTGTATTGATAAAGTAATTAGTAATATCATCATCTTCATCACCACTCAGAAGAATTCCGTATGCTTTTTCTACTGCTCTACCTGCTCGCCCGACTTGCTGATAATAATGGACAACAGACCCAGGACGCTGATAATGAATTACAAATCCTAAATCTGGTTTATCAAAACCCATTCCCAAAGCTGTAGTTGCGACTAATGCTTTAATTCCATTATTCAAAAGTTCATCTTCTAATACTATACGAACTTCATTATCTAAATTACTATGATATGCTTTAGCATTAATACCCTGAGTTTTTAACCAATCAGCTACTCGTTCAGCATCTCTAACAGTTAATGTGTAAATAATGCCACTTGCAGGTAAGTTAGGAAGCTGTTGAGCTAACCAGGCCATTCGCGCTGCTGGACTAGGGATAGAAATATTTTGCAGATGCAAACTTTGTCTAGTTAAATTTCCTCTAGAAACACGCAGATTTGACCCTAATTGAGCAATAATATCATTTACAACTCGATTGTTAGCTGTAGCTGTTGTTGCCAAGACAGGAATATTTTGGGGAAGTGCCTGTAAAATTCTTACAATCCGGCGATAATCAGGGCGGAAATCATGTCCCCAATCAGAGATACAATGAGCTTCATCAACAACAAATAAACCTATGCGTTGAGATACTGGCAAAAGAATTTTTTCTCGAAATTCCTCGTTACTTAATCTTTCGGGAGCAATTAGCAGAATGTCTACTTTTCCAGCTAGCAACTGTTCTGCTACTAGTGGCCATTCTTCTGTATTGCTAGAATTAATTGTTTTAGCTTTGATACCAATGCGTTCGGCTGCGGCAATTTGATTTCGCATCAAAGCTAGTAGTGGCGAAATCAAAAGAGTAAAACCAGCACCTCTATCTCGTAGCAAACGAGTTGCTAAAAAATAAACTAAACTTTTACCCCAACCAGTGCGTTGAACAACAAGTAAACGGGAGTTTTGTTGGAGTAATTCTTCAATAGCTTCCCATTGTCCAGGACGAAAATCAGCTGTGGAGTTATCAAGGGCTTGACGCAGAAACAATAATCCTTGTTTTTGAAGGTCGGTTGTCATATATACCAAGTATTTGATTATTGTTTCTGTTGTAACATCAAAGACAAGTAAAGCATTGTAGGGGCACAATTATATACTGTGCCCCTACTTATATCGTCTATTTAATTAAAAACCGTTGCATATCCCTAAACCTTAAGGATAAAGACCCCTGTCAGTCAGCGCTTGAGCTACTCTACCTACTCCTAGTGTATAAGCTGCCAACCTCAAAGAAACTTGCCGTTTCTTCGACTGCTGAATTACTTGGTGGTAAGCTTGCACCATCAAATGTTCCATTTCGCGGTTGACGCGTTCCTCATCCCAAAATAGGTAAGAAAGACCTTGCACCCACTCTAAATAACTCACCACCACACCGCCAGCATTGGCCAAAATATCTGGTAGTACTGTCACACCCCGCGCTTCTAAGGATAAGCTAGCCTCTAGAGTCACCGGCCCGTTAGCTGCTTCCGCAACAATTTGCGCTTGCACCTGATTCGCATTTTCTTCAGTGATTTGGTTCTCCAAAGCTGCTGGTATCAGAACATCGCAAGGCAAAGTTAATAAATCTGCATTGCTAATTGCTACTGCTTGGGGATAACCGACGATACTCTTGCGATTTTCGGCGGCGTAGGCTTTTAACTTGGGAATATCAAGACCATCTTGGGAAAATACTCCCCCTGCACTGTTAGAAACAGCGATAATTTTTGCTCCTGCTTCGTATAGTAATTCAGCAGCAGCACTGCCAACATTACCAAAACCTTGAATAACTACTCGCACTCCCGCCAAAGATTTACCTTGGTCTGCTAGCGCCTCGCGTACAATAATCATCGCCCCGCGCCCAGTTGCCATTTCTCGTCCCCTGGAACCGCCCACAGAAAGAGGCTTCCCAGTGACAACCCCCGGTACAGCATGACCGACATTCACTGAGTAAGTATCCATCATCCAAGCCATTTCACGGGCAGAAGTACCCATGTCTGGCGCAGGAATATCCACGGAAGGCCCAATATCTTTAATCAACTCGCTGATATAACGACGGCTGATCCGTTCTAATTCTCCGACACTATAACGTTTTGGATCGATCGCAATACCACCCTTGGCACCACCGTAAGGAATACCCAATAGGGCACATTTCCATGTCATTAGCATTGCTAAAGCTGAAACTTCCCGCAATGTCACAGCCGGATGATAACGTATTCCGCCTTTGTAGGGGCCTAAAACATCAGAGTGCTGCACCCGATGTCCGGCGACAACTTGTATTTCCCCACTATCTAGTTTCACAGGAACCGAAACTGTTACCACTTTGCGTGGATGGCTGAGAATTTCTATTATTCCTTGATCTAACCTTAATTCCTTAGCCGCAGCTTCCAGGTAACTACAGGCTTGATCGAATGGACAAATATATGCCGGAGAAGCAGCTTCCAACGGCAACACAGATGCTAAACTCATAAAATTTTCTCCCAATCGCGGTCTTTGCGCGAACCGGA
>Ga0314816_1000060_pt1 | contig 14056 bp, 12 predicted proteins | sample MICome_6_FD_202353 | JGI IMG/M metagenome (GOLD analysis project Ga0314816, IMG submission 202353) | Metatranscriptome of soil surface biofilm microbial communities from soil inoculated with nitrogen-fixing consortium DG1, State College... ...
GGAAAGGTGAAAGGGGAAAGGGGAAAGGTTTCAAATACATCAGACCTTTTGTACAAGAGTGCTTTTTGCACTCTTGTGGTCAAAGAGATGCATCTTTATTGGGGAAAGGGAAAATACCAAACATGCAACCCCTTTTCCCAACTTCTCTTAGAAGTCTATCCTTTCACCTTTCCCCTTTCCCCTTTCCCCTTTCCCCTTTCCCCAAACCGTATTGGGTGAGTGGGGAGTTATTATTCTCTCCCTCATCTCCCCTTAAGAGCATCAATAATTTGAATATTTGCTTTCGGAAAATCAAACTTTTCAAGTTCTTCCAAGCTTACCCAGCGAATTTCATCGCACTCCAAAGGCTGGGGAACACCTGCAACGTGGCGGCAGTGATGTACTGTGAGGGTAACCCGCAAGTCTGTATAGGTGTGGTCAATAGTGATTAAATGTTCTCCCACTTCGATCGCTATTCCCAGTTCTTCTTTTATTTCCCGTTGAATACACTCTTGAATAGTTTCACCAAGCTCAACCTTACCACCAGGAAATTCCCACAAACCACCCATCGCTCCTTGTGGACGACGGCGGTCAATTAAGATTTGCTTTTGGTCATTCCAAATTACGGCAACACCAATGATTTTATGAGGCGGGAAAGAAGTGGTTGGATTCATGGTTTATGGAAGTGGAAGATGGGAAGTGTGGGGGATGTAGCTTTAGCTTCTCTTTCAGAGACGCTAGCGCGAACCCGCAGGGTAGGAGACAAGGAAGATGTGGTAGAGGGGCAAGGCAGGGGAGAATAATAACTCCCCAGTCACCAGTCAACAGTTAACAGTCAACACTCCCAACACCTTATAACAAAACTCGGCAGACTAGTTTTAAATCTGCCGAGTTTGTATTGATTGCGAATCTGATTTATCGCTGATTGTTTATGCACACGTTTTTGTTATTCATTTAAAAATGCGCCTCTGATTTGACTAATTCCCAAATTAACCAGGTTTCGAGAAAAATGAATTAAAAATTCTGCATTCCTCTGCACTGTTTGAGTATCAATTTCAATTCAAGTTCGCTTGTACTTTGCTTTTGGTCAAATACTTATGTAATGCATTAAGGGAAATTCTATGCTAGCCATGACTGTGAGTGACTTTAGCCCAATGATATTAAATTTCCTGAATTTTACAGCGAACTATAGCAATAAACTGGAGATTGGGGACTGGTGATTGGGTAAAAAGTCTTTTGTGTCTGAGTTTTAGCATATGTTTGATGTCCTAAACACCTTGGTTGTTGCTATACAACTCAGGTCAAATACACAACCATGAGTCTCAAAATTAAGTGATAAATCTGTTTTACTTCCCAATTCTGCTGTAATGCTTTTAGTCAATTTCGCTGTTGTTAGTTTCAGTTCCTTGTAAGGCGATTTCAAAATTCATTCTTTGTTCAGCGTTACGCAAGAAATAACCGCTAATCATCGCAGAGGCCAAAAGCCGACCCAGACTTTCGCGACTTGTGGTTATTGCAACGCCAAAGTGTTCTGAGGGTAGGTTTCCCAATAGTCCTGTGATGTTACGTTCCATCACTTGAAAAACTTCGGGAGAAGTAGGTTTAGATAGTTGGGTAACTGTCTCAGGACTTAAGGATTTAACGTATTGCCATAGCAAATCGCTAGTTTCTGATTCACCATTGAAAAATTCTGAAACGCGATTGGATGGATTATTCATTTTCTATCTCCTTGGCTAGAATTTTCAGCTACGGTATTGGTAATTTGGAGACTAAATGCCTTTTGGGTATTTGTTGTAACTAATTTATTTAGTCTTCCTGTTAAATAATGTAACAGGCTCTCCTGTTGTTGAAAGTGGGTGTAACCGTACCAAAACCAGCGTATTTTCTCACCAATTGGTCAGTAGTTATGAGACATTGGGTATGGGGAGATAGGGAGATGAGGCACAGAGGCACAGGAGAATATAATTCCCCAGTCACCAGTCACCAGTCAACAGTCAACAGTCAACACTCTAATGACCAATGACTAATGACTAATGACCAATGACTAACTTGCCAAGTATTCATCTATGTTGGCTTTGGATTTACGAAGTTTGGTCAAGGCTTCCCGTTCGATTTGGCGGACTCGTTCCCGGCTAATATTGAGGATTTCACCAATTCTTGCCAGAGTCAGTGCTTGGCCGTCAGTTAATCCAAAGCGCAGTGTAATTACTTCCCTTTGTTGTGGCGTTAGATCGCCCATGAGGCGTTCTAAGTCATAAGATAAGGAAGATTGCATGACAAATTCTTCTGGAGATGCTCCTGGATCTTCCAGCATTTCACCAAGTTCGGTGTCGTAGTTATCACCCAAACGCAAATCCAACGAAAGAGGCAAACGCGCCTTTTCTAGATACTCTCGCACTTGCTTCGGGGTCAATTCCAATTCTTGAGCTAGCTCGCTGGCTGTGGGAGCGCGTCCCAATTTTTGAGACAACTGCCGCTGTGCTTTTTTAATTTTATTTAATTTTTCAGTTATGTGGATAGGCAGTCGAATAGTACGCGCTTTTTCCGCTATGGCACGGGTGATAGCTTGGCGAATCCACCAATAGGCATAGGTAGAAAATCTATAACCTTTGGTGGGGTCAAACTTTTCCACACCGCGTTGCATTCCGATACTACCTTCTTGGATTAAATCCAGTAAATCGACGTTGCGCTTAATGTACTTTTTAGCAACGGACACCACCAGCCGCAAATTGGCTTCTACCATCTTGCGCTTGGCAATTTCACCATCAGCGATCGCTTCGTTCAACTCTTCTGGTTCTAATAGTGCTGCTTTCGCCCACTCTTCTAGAGTTGGTTCGCGACCTAACTGGTTGGCAAGACTTTCCCGCGATTCGTGCAAAGCCGTTGAACGTTGCACCTGCTTACCATAAAAAATCTCTTCCTCGTGGGTTAAGAGTGGCACACGGCCAATCTCACGCAGGTAAGTCCGCACGAGGTCTGTGGCTGTCTGAGCGGTCTTCATGGCGCTACTCTTTGGTGATGATGGGTTTGATGGTAGGGTCATTCAGGGATAGATGCTCTCTATGGGTGCTACCCAGTGTGAGTGGGAACCCATACTTATGCTTTGCAACTTACGCGCCGGATAAATTCGGCTGCTCATAAATAATCAAAATTGAGCTTCTTAACTGCTAAAAGTTACAGTTTTTTCCTACTTTCCACAAGTATCTACAGTTAGATAAAAGGTAATTTCTTAAACATTCTTCTATTAGATTAATATTAACAATTGTAACCTTTCTGATAAGGTTTTGGCTATATATCTGAATAAATTTCCTGGTTATTCCAGTTTATGAAGTAGTTTTTTCCTTTCAATAAAGCCTCAAAGAGGATTTCACTACTTATCTGGCAAAAAGAAACTTCCTCATATTTGTTAAAATATCTCAATGAGAACTATAGTCATTCTCTTATAACAATTGTTTATTTTTTTGGGCATGGGGCATGGGGCATGGGGAAAGGGAAAGGGGTAAAGGGGAAAGGGAAAGGGGGAAAGGGAAAGGGGTAAAGGGGAAAGGGGAAAGACTAAATTTATTCCTTTTCCCTTTAACCTTTAACCTTTTCCCCTGCTCCCCATCTCCCCATCTCCCCATCTCCCCCATCTCCCCCATCTCCCGATCTCACCACTCCCTACTTTTTCGCAATCTTGCAATATTCTTGGATGACTTTTACATCCAAGGTCGTATTTTGTAAGGAACGAATGGCGGCGACGGTAGCTTTTGCGCCTGCAATGGTGGTTATGATAGGAATTTTGTAAGCCAAGGCTGTGCGGCGGATTAACCTGGCATCGGTTTGGGCTTCTTCTCCTGAAGGTGTGTTGATAATCAGTTGGATTTTCTGATTTTTGATTGCATCTAGGACGTGGGGTCGTCCTTCATGGAGTTTCAGTACTAATTCAACATCTAAGCCCTGTTCGCGAAGCACCCGGCGCGTACCAAGTGTGGCCATCACCTTAAAGCCCAAATCGATAAATTCTTTTACCACAACTGCGGCAGTTGCTTTATCGCGATCGCTCATTGATACAAAGACGGTTCCGCTTAGTGGTAAACGCTCTCCAGCGCCCAATTCTGCTTTGGCAAAGGCTCGGCCAAAGTCGCTGTCAATCCCCATCACCTCACCAGTGGAGCGCATTTCTGGGCCTAATATTGTATCAGTTCCAGGGAATTTATTAAAGGGTAATACAGCTTCCTTAACAGCAATGTGGGTGGGGATGATTTCCTCGGTGAAGTTTAGCTCCTCTAAGGTTTTCCCTGACATGATTAAGGAGGCTAGTTTGGCTAACTGCACGCCCGTTGCTTTAGAAACAAATGGCACTGTACGGGAGGCGCGGGGGTTGGCTTCCAAAATATAAACTTGGGGAGAATAGCCGCTTGCACCAATGACGGCAAACTGAATATTCATCAATCCCACCACTGACAAGGCCTGGGCTAGTTGCACTGTCCATGTGCGAATTTGGTTGAGAACTGCTGGTGGTAAGGAAATGGAAGGTAGGGCACAAGCAGAGTCTCCTGAGTGAATTCCCGCTTGCTCGATGTGTTCCATGATACCGCCGATGACAACTCGTCCTGTATGGTCGGCGATGGCATCAACATCGACTTCAATGGCATTTTCTAAAAACTTATCAATTAAAATTGGATGGTCTGGTTCTACTTGCACCGCAAAGGTCATGTAGCGTTCCAACTCGGCATCGGAATAAACGATTTCCATCGCTCTTCCCCCCAACACATAGCTAGGACGCACCACCACTGGATAGCCAATGCGTTTGGCCACAATTAGCGCATCTTCGTAACTGCGAGCAATACCGTTGGGTGGTTGAGCAATATTCAACTCCTTGAGAATTTTTTCAAATCGCTCTCGGTTTTCTGCCATATCAATGGAATCTGGGGATGTACCCCAAATTTTGGGAATTGGGCATTGGGAGTTTTCCTCAGTCCCCAGTCTTTGCAAATATTGTTGCAGTGGAACAGCTAACTTCAATGGTGTTTGTCCGCCAAACTGGACTATTATGCCTACAGGATTTTCAGCTTCGATAATATTCAGGACATCTTCTTTTGTTAACGGCTCGAAGTAAAGGCGATCGCTGGTATCATAATCAGTGGAAACTGTCTCTGGGTTGGAGTTGACCATAATCGTTTCGTACCCTGCTGCTTTCAATGCATAGGCAGCGTGACAACAACAATAGTCAAACTCAATTCCCTGTCCGATGCGGTTAGGGCCACCACCCAAAATCATGACTTTGGGCTTGGTTGCTGGTAAAACTTCTGTTTCTTCTTCGTAGGTAGAATAGTAGTAAGGAGTAAACGCTTCAAACTCAGCAGCACAGGTGTCCACAGTTTTGTAAACTGCGACGACTCCTAATAATTGGCGATAGGTGCGGACTTCATCTTCGGTGGTTTTGGTAGCATAGGCAATCTGGCGATCGCTAAATCCATTGCGCTTCACTTCATAAAGTTGCTCTTTTGTCAATTCCTTTAATGATGTGCGCTTGAGGAATTTCTCTATATCCAGAATTTGCTGCATTTTATCCAGGAACCACGGGTCAATACCTGTGAGTTCGTAGATTTCCTCAGCAGTGATTCCTAGTTGTAGGGCATGACGCACAGCAAAAATGCGATCGGGGTTTGGTGTCCGCAGTAGGGCGCGAATTTGTTCGCCACTGGGTAATTTTTCGGCTTTGTCGCAACCCCAGCCAGCACGTCCGGTTTCCAGAGAACGCAGGGCTTTTTGGAAGGATTCGTTGAAAGTCCGGCCAATTGCCATTGCTTCCCCCACTGACTTCATTTGCGTTGTCAGCACTGGTTCCGAACCAGGGAACTTTTCAAAGGCAAAGCGGGGGATTTTTGTAACTACGTAGTCAATTGTTGGTTCAAAGGACGCCGGAGTTTTCTTGGTGATGTCATTTTTAATTTCATCCAAAGTGTAGCCTACAGCCAACTTTGCTGCCATTTTGGCAATGGGGAAACCCGTAGCTTTAGAAGCTAAAGCCGAACTACGGGACACGCGGGGGTTCATTTCAATCACCACCACATCTCCGGTGACAGGATTAACGGCAAATTGAATATTAGAACCGCCAGTTTCCACACCTATCTCGCGGATGATTTTAATTGCCATATCCCGCAGCCTTTGATATTCTTTATCAGTGAGGGTTTGGGCGGGAGCCACGGTAATGGAGTCCCCCGTATGGATGCCCATAGGGTCAAGGTTTTCGATGGAGCAGATAATCACCACGTTATCTGCAAGGTCGCGCATCACTTCGAGTTCGTATTCTTTCCAACCAAGTAAAGACTGGTCAATGAGAATTTGAGAAACAGGGCTAGCATCGATACCAACCTGTGCCATTTCCTCAAATTCCTCTTGGTTGTAGGCAATACCGCCGCCACTTCCACCCATTGTAAAAGCAGGACGAATAATCAGAGGATAAGTACCAATTTCGCGAGCGATCGCTTTTGCTTCATCCAATGATTCGGCTGTACCACTAGGACATACAGCTACGCCAATTTTTGCCATTGCCTCACCAAAAAGTTTTCTATCTTCGGCTTTTTCAATGGCTGGCAGTTTGGCTCCGATTAACTCAACGCCGTACTTTTCCAAAGCGCCATTTTTGGCTAAAGCAACAGCGATATTCAGAGCAGTTTGTCCTCCCATCGTTGGGAGTAGAGCATCAGGGCGTTCTTTGGCGATTACTTTTTCGACCAATTCCGGAGTCAACGGCTCAATGTAAGTGCGATCGGCCGTTTCCGGGTCGGTCATAATCGTTGCAGGGTTAGAGTTGACCAACACCACCTCATAGCCTTCTTCTCGCAACGCTTTGCAGGCTTGAGTGCCAGAGTAGTCAAACTCACAGGCTTGTCCAATCACAATTGGGCCAGAGCCTAACAGTAGAATCTTCCGGAGGTCATCACGGCGGGGCATAGTATTTGCCTTGGAGTACGAGAATACAAATCCTGATTATTTTAAGGGTGTTTACCCCCTATCGTACTTTTTATTATTAAGTTTTCTAACTTGATGAGGGGCAGGGAGATGAGGGAGATGACGGAGACTTGTACTGAGCGGAGCCGTTGGCGCAGCCTCTCGCAGAGAAGTATGAGGGGACAAGGAGAATAATTCCTCTGTCAACACTCAACACCCCCATACCCAATGCCCCATACTCAATAGATTATTTCCTATTTCTAAATTTTATTGAATTATGATGCTAAATTACTCCTTGCTCTTGCAAATAGTTTTTATTTACTTTGATGAAAATTTTCAATAAATGCTGATTGATGATGACAAATATTTGGCTGTTTATTTATAACAACTAGTTTAGCGTTCTCAAAATATATGTTGAATAACTAATTGCTAAATATTTTCAAGGTTAAATTATGATGTAAATATATTGACTTAGATTAAAAATGGCAGAGAAATAGGAATCCTACTCTCTGCCACCTTTTATAATCTTTTAAGAGTTAATACCGCTGATTTTTTCTTGCGCTGTAGGTAGAAAAATCTAGATTATGAGAGTTTTAGCTTTGAGCAGCTTGGACAAAGCCCAAGGTTAAGCTGTCTTTAGCGAGGAAGTGGGACAAATGATAAGCACGTTCCTCAGTTTTTAACAAAATCTTTTCGTAGAGATAGCGTGTAGCCCGATCCCCTAAACTCTCTGCCTGAGCAGCTTGGCGACGAATCACACCAATGATTGCTTGTTCGGCAGCTAGGTCATTTTCTACCATTTGGCGGGCAGAATATACGCCGTCTGGTTCTTGTTCAAAACAGGTTAATTCTGCTAGTTTACTGAAGGTCGCAACTGGCACACCACCCAGTCCATCCAAGCGCTCTCCAATTTCGTGGATGTGGTCTTGCACTTCATTGTAGCTTTCGTTAAAAAACTCATGCAGAGAGTAAAATTCTGCACCTTCCACTACAAAATGATGCTTTTGGTACTGCAAGTAAAGTGCTTGAAAACTAGCTAATACAACGTTAAATCCTTCTGTAACTGGGGCAGTTACACTGCGATCTAGCAGTACAGGATTGTCATATACATGACCAAAATTTCGTAACAAAGTTTGCGTTTCAGACATTGTTCTCCTCGCTCTTTAACAGTTACAGTTTTTAACTGCTTAGTCTTTATATACTAACATTTTCACAATAATGGCAAGGCCTATTTGCTATGACGAAATTTTTAATTATTAGCTAGAAAAATTATCATTTTATTTATTTGTTGAATGTAAGAGATTGGGGCATAGGGCATTGGGCATTGGGCACTTGTACTGAGCGTAGTCGTTGGCGCAGCCTCTCGCAGAGAAGTATGGGGCATGAGGAGGGAGAGAAGAGGACAAGGGGACAAGGAAAATAATCCTTCACTCCTCATCCCTAACTCCTAACTCCTAACTCCTAACTCCCAACTCCTAATGCCCCATGCCCCATGCCCCATCCCCAGCAATTATTTTTTTTCAAAGTTAATGAGAATTGTTTGCACTTAAGGTATGCTGGTTTTAAGAGGTTAAACTCCAATGACTTTCCAAAAGTAAGAAGTTATATCGCGGTATTTACTGCAAGTTTGTTGCACTTTGAGGGCAATTCTCTTGAAATCGTCTAGTTCAGAAGTCGAAAAAAAACACGTTGTAGAAGTTAATTGGGCAGACCGTTGGCAAGTCTATCAACGGCTACAGGAGTTGGGCATTCCGTGTAGTTGTGTGACTAATCAGCCATTACAAGTTGAAATTAGTTCTCCCACTGCGGCTATTCAACTTTGGAGTGTGATGCGGCGATTTGCAGTTTCTCGTCAAGACCAAATCTCGACTCTTGAATGCTGCTGGAAAAGTCGTTATCAAAAGCCTTAATTTACGTGGCCAATTTTTACCTGGTGCTGAAAAAATCGCTGTAGCTAGCTTGTATGAGTTAAAAGGAGGTTAAAAAATGGGTGCATGTCAGAGTCTAGAAGTATCGGAATTTTGCCTTGAGGGCAGGTTTATTGATTTTGTTATTAAAGATGGTTATAAGCTAAAGGGCTTATTGCTGAGTACTCATGAGGGTGAATGTTATGTGAAACTGGCTAAACATTTACGGGCTGCTTTTGATTTGCGGCTACCACGAGGTACTTGGCTACAAGTTTTTGGTTACAAAAAATACGATATAAAAAAAGACAAAGTTACACTGAAAGCCGAACGAGTGATGGCGGCGCGTTCTGAAATGGCGAGAGTTCAAGCTGTTGCTGCACCACAAGAACCCCCATCAATTGATACTGCGAAGGTAAGACCGGCGAAGACGAAAGCAACAATTTTGGTGTGTCAAAAGTCTGATTGCATGAAACGCGGTGGTAGAGGAGTTTGTCAGGCTTTAGAAGCTGCTTTAAGCGATCGCGGTTTAGAAGACCAAGTTACAATCAAGGGCACTGGTTGTATGAAAAACTGCAAAGGCGGGCCAAATGTAGTTATGCCCGATAAAACCCGCTACAGCCAAATTCAAGCATCACAAGTCCCAGCACTGATGAATAAGCATTTTGCTGACAAAGGTTTAGAACCGCAACCACCAGAAAGTTTTAAAGAAGTACCAATAATTAACCCCAAGTTTTGCTGAGGTCGATAGTAAGACCTTAACTACTTAATGAGAAAATCTAATAGTAAGTTTTTAGTGTGTTCCCTTGATACTCGGCAGTAGTCTTTGAAAGATTTTTGCAAGAGTTAGGAGTTAGGAGTTTGGAGTTAGGAGTTTGGAGTTTGGAGTTTGGAGTTTGGAGTTTGGAGTTTGGAGTTAGGAGTTAGGAGTTTGGAGTTTGGAGTTAGGAGTTATTCTCCCTTGTCTCCCCATCTCCCCATCTCCCTCGTCTCCCTTGTCTCCCTTGTCTCCCTCATCCCACCAGTAAGTTTTCTTCCGGATAATGAATTCTAGTAGGCCGCGGATCTCCTAGTATGGCGGACATTAGTAGCAAAACACCTACTCGTCCAACGTACATGGTGATAATTAAGATTAGTTTGGCTGCTATGGATACCGTTCCTGTGATACCTGTGGAAAGTCCTACGGTGGCGAAGGCTGATACTACTTCAAACAAAATTTGAATAAAATCCAAAGTTGGATCTGTGAGACTGATTAAAGTAGTCGCTAAAATCAGTGTGGTTACTGAACCCACTAATACACCCACGGCTTTCAAAATTAAAGATATTGCTATCTTGCGTTCGTATAATAAAACTTCTTCTTTGCCCTGTAGAATTGCTTTGGTGCAACTAGTTAAGACTCTCAGGGTTGTTGTTTTCATACCCCCTCCCGTACCACCTGGACTCGCACCAATAAACATGAGGGCAATTGTAATAAATAAACCAGCTGTGGTCATTTTGCTAATGTCAATGGTGTTAAAGCCAGCAGTTCTCGGTGTAACTGATTGAAACCAAGCTACTAATATTTGGTCGTATAAATTTAACGAACCAAATGTTGCAGGATTTCTTACTTCTATACAGAAAAACGCAATAGTTCCGAGAATTAACAAGATAATTGTTGTGCTGGTGGCAACTTTAAAGTCTAGGGAAAATATTTGGCAACTAGTTTTTCTTAAAATGCGATCGCGCAACCAAAGATACATTTCTAATATTACTTGATAGCCTATGCCACCAAAAATAATCAACGTTGTGATGGTGAATACTACTAAGAAAGATGACTGATAGCCAATCAAGTTATCTTTAAATAAACTAAATCCGGCATTATTCCAAGCATTGATACTATGAAAAATAGCCAACCACAGTCCATTTTGCCAACCGTATTCAGGAACAAAAGCCAGCAAAAGTAAAAAGACACCAGTAATTTCAAAAATCAATGTCGTGGCAATAATTGAGCGGATAACTTGGCTACTACCACTCATTCCCGGTCGATCTAAAGCCTGTTGAATTGCGATTTTTTGCCGCATATCAAACTTACGCCCTATGAGCAAAATCAGAAATGTGGTAGTTGTCATATAACCCAATCCGCCAACCTGAGCTAATAGGGCAATAAATAACTGACCCCAAAAGGAAAAATAAGTACCAGGGTCAACTACTGATAAACCTGTAACGCAAACTGCGGATGTAGAGGTGAATAATGCCACAATAAAGTTATTCCACGTACCACTGCTAGTGGAAAAAGGCATCATCAGTAAGATAGTCCCTATAGCAATGACAGCCAAAAATCCCAAACAAATTGTCCGAGCAACAGTCATAATAAATTCAAAATTCAAATTTCAAAATTCACGCATTAATAAAGCCAAATTAATATGGATTGGTACATGCTTGAGTTTTTAGCATTATTTGTAATTATCAAAAAGAATTCAGAAGTCAGGAGTCAGAATTCAGTCGGGTATTTTGTGCGACTGGCGTCTGAATAATCAGCGTTTTTGCACCCCCACAAAATCGTAGATTTGGTGGTCTACAATCAGTATTGGGTCTTCGAGCGTCTTGATTCTGAATTCTGAATTCTGTATTCTGTATTCTTCTTCAATGGTATAAATTAAGCTCAGAACAGTTGATTGAGGTAAAGTTGAGAAATGTTTCTCATGAGGATATATCATGGCTTACTTTCTCTGGAACAAAAATACCCTTATTTAATTAAAAACATACATGGTAGCCTAACGAATATGTTTTTTTAAACTATGCTTTATCTTGAGACTACTTTTTTATGAGTGCAACACTATACCAGCAAATTCAACAATTCTACGATGCCTCCTCTGGTCTTTGGGAACAGATTTGGGGAGAACACATGCACCACGGCTACTATGGGGCTGATGGTGGCGAGAAAAAAAACCGTCGTCAAGCACAAATTGACTTAATTGAAGAATTACTTAGTTGGGCAAAGGTTGAGGCGGCTGAAAATATTTTGGATGTAGGTTGTGGCATTGGGGGTAGTTCTTTATACTTAGCAGAAAAGTTTCATGCTGAAGCTACAGGGATTACATTAAGCCCCGTACAAGCCGCCAGAGCAAAAGAACGCGCCCTAGAGGCAAATTTGGGTGAAAGAACAAAATTCCAGGTGGCCAATGCCCAAGCAATGCCTTTTGATGATAATTCTTTTGACTTGGTTTGGTCGTTGGAAAGTGGCGAACACATGCCAGATAAAACCAAGTTTATGCAAGAGTGTTATCGGGTGCTGAAGCCTGGTGGTACGTTTATTATGGTGACTTGGTGTCATCGACCAACTGCTGAGTCACCACTAACGCCAGATGAGGAAAAGCACTTACAGGATATTTATCGAGTTTATTGTTTGCCTTATGTAATTTCTTTACCGGAGTATGAAGCGATCGCCCGTGAATTACCATTAAACAATATCCGCACTGCTGATTGGTCGCAGGCTGTAGCACCATTTTGGGATGTAGTCATTGATTCCGCTTTTACTCCCCAAGCCCTTTGGGGTTTACTCAACGCTGGTTGGACTACCATTCAAGGGGCGCTTTCACTAGGGTTAATGCGTCGCGGTTATCAGCGCGGGTTAATTCGCTTCGGCTTGCTGTGCGGTAGTAAATAAATCAGCTAATGCGCGCTAAAAAAAAACCACTGGTGGTTGACTGTTAACCGTTAACCGCCAACACATTTCACTGGTGGGTTTGGTAAACATTGAGATAAAGCTTTTCTGCTTTGTTCTAAAGCAGCCAGCATAAATATCTGATGCATTTTTGTGTATCAATTATTTAAGATATAGCGTTTCCTAGTGTGCTGAGGTACAAATCTCCGCGTCCCTAGAGGGTTTAAAAATATTATCGATACCTCAGTTAACTGGGAATCGCAGACTTTTTATAATTAAAATTGAGTCACTGTTAGTTTAATGCCAGAGTCCAGTTTAGGAACCTTGAAATACTCAACTGGTTCATAATTTTGGTTTCTTCGGGCGTTTGTTAGCTGCGGACATTCCTTGAAGAATGACTCCGGGTTATTGAGGATTTCCAGGGGGTTGATTTTTGCACATTCTTGGTCTTGGACTCCTGAAATAGATTGAGAAGTCGGTCTGAGATTAAAAGTCTGTCCGCTAAAATTTCTCCACTTAGTATTAATGCTGGCGGGTTGAGTCAATAAAGCTTCAGCCTGGTTGCCATCGCCTGTTGCATTTGGGACATTCTGTTCGTTACCATAGGCACTCTGGGGAAGAGCAAGTGCGCTCATTACAACAATTAAGGGAATAGAAAAGGATTTCATTGTTAAATTTCTCAAGTTTGTCAGTTTAATAATTACAATCGCTCAGATACGGATACCGAAAAACAGGAGTCTAGTTTTAATACTTCTTAAAGCATATCCAAAGAGGAAAGCGATCGCCATACACTGAATGGGTGAAATATTGTACTGAGTCTGAGGGCGATAAGGCAACAATGACCTCAAATGCCAGTACTCCAGCGATACAATCGTAATGGCGATCGCTATTCAATATGACTCTTGTTCTCAAATGCTTGCTACGTCTTCCTCTGCATTGAGAACCGGCGTAACTTCAAGGCTTTTATTTCGTACAAGCTCAAAAATCAGAGTTTTAATCCCTAATAGGGATTTTAATTAATTGCAATGAACTTTTTCTGTTTCACCATCTGAAAAATTTTTAGTTTCAATCCCTAATAGGGATTTTAATTAATTGCAATTATTTGTGCTTCTAGTTCTTGTTCCATTTTTAATGTTTCAATCCCTAATAGGGATTTTAATTAATTGCAATTCTGCTAAGTGGTGGATCGATAATCGCGATAATGTTGTTTCAATCCCTAATAGGGATTTTAATTAATTGCAATAACACGAAAAATCTACAAAAAAATCCGGCTCTAGCCACAAAGTTTCAATCCCTAATAGGGATTTTAATTAATTGCAATTCCTGAAGAATTAGCATAAGTTAGCCAAAAAATTAGTTTCAATCCCTAATAGGGATTTTAATTAATTGCAATAATAGAAATTTTTTAGTTTTACGCCGACGCTCTTGTTTCAATCCCTAATAGGGATTTTAATTAATTGCAATCATTTAGTCGAAGCTGATCTCTCCGGTGCAAATCTGTTTCAATCCCTAATAGGGATTTTAATTAATTGCAATTAATAGTAATGGAAGTAAATGGCGGGGTAAATCCTGTTTCAATCCCTAATAGGGA
>Ga0314816_1000064_pt1 | contig 13829 bp, 16 predicted proteins | sample MICome_6_FD_202353 | JGI IMG/M metagenome (GOLD analysis project Ga0314816, IMG submission 202353) | Metatranscriptome of soil surface biofilm microbial communities from soil inoculated with nitrogen-fixing consortium DG1, State College... ...
TAAAATCCACGCGATATACACTCAACACTCACACTAAAGCTTTGTAAAAAAACGATGCACTCTTGTAGCTGGCTATTTGAAAAAGAATGCAGAATTCAGAATTCAGAATTCAGAATTCAAATTAATTAATGGGGCATTCAGATATAGAAACGCGAGATAGCACGTCTCTATTAAAAATCCAAAACTACTATGATGCGGTACTTTGCTACCGCAATGAGAAACTAGTTCACATTAACTAATCAGTGAACTTTACTAACTATTTACTGATAAAAGAACTCTCCGACTCAGGAATCATAAGTCAGAATAGTTGGGAAATCAAATGTTGTATACCTGCTTGATTAGTGCAAATTATCAAGCTTGGGCATTCAAGCATCATTGATTCTGAATTCTGAATTCTGAATTCTAAATTCTTATACTTAATCAGCGGAGGCTACAGTTATTGACAAAATTCAAAAACAAAATCAAAAATCATTTGTTTCAAAGACCTGATACCAATTCTCAAAAATTTTGCTACACATTATTCTCCGCGTCACTGTGTCACTGTGTCCCCGCGTCATTATCTGTAACCTAGTTAAAGTTAATTGGTCTTAATTAATTTCCCTGCTCTATTTTGGGACTCCATCAAACTCTCGTTGAATGAATTCTACATTTATCAGTTATCGGAAAACGTAACAGAACCTACAGATGCGGGAATAAGGGCATGGGGCATTGGGCATTGGGCATGGGCTTTCTGGGGAATGGTGAAAGGGAAAGGGGTAAGGGGGAAAGGTTAAAGAAGTCGGAAGTCGGAAGTACAGTTTTGTAACGGGGATTTAGACCCCGCAAACACATACTTGCGGCTTGATAGAAGCCGGGGACTTAAACCCGCCGAAGTTTGTTAAATTTATCCCTTTACCCTTTACCCTTTCCCCTTTCCCCTTTCCCCTTTCCCCTACCTCTTCATCTCCCTTGCCGCCTATTTAGCAATCTCCTGTGGAAGGTCAAATAGAACTGTGGTCATATAATGTTCTGCCCAAGCTGGGCCGAAGGCTTTTTCTAGGACGCGACGGGTTTTGTCGTTTTGCTGCTGTTTAGTGCAGTAGTTGTGTTGTCCGGCGAGGTTTTGGGTGACTTGTTCTACTGGAACTGGACTAGAGGCGATCGCTTGGGTACAATGAATGTCTAAAAAGTCTTTGACGCGAGAGAGAAACATTGTTTCTTCTTCTGGGGAAATGGGACGCACAAAGATGCAAAAATCTGAGAAAATATTTCCCCATTCTGGTAATTCCCTCGGTTGGGAAAAGTTAAGCACTGTTAGCTGGCTAAGGGCAGCAGTATAAGATTCTGGTAAGGCGCGTTCTAATTGTACGGGAGAAAGGTCTGCGATCGCCGCACTAATTTGACCTCTACCGCCCACTAAATCACAACCAAACATCGGCAGGTTGTACTCTGGACGGGGAAACATGACGCAATGCAAAATATCGAGCATACTCCCGACTTTTGCCAGTTCTAAGTGCATTTTCCGGAACTGGGGGGTTTGATAGCAACGGTTCTCAATGGTCAGTTTTTCCCCTTCTAGTCTACCTTCCACATACCCCAACTCAGCTGGCAAATGGTAGGGCGATAGATCCAGATGCTGATGCCAAGCTGCCTCAATACAATCAGCTAGCTGACGAATTAGGGGATGTTGTTGCTCGCGCAGCGAGGGCATAGAAGTAAATGACATATTCTAGTTGGAGAATTGCGGTCTAGTAGCCAGTCTACAACTTGCCGTGCCTCACAGTCATAGCTTGCAATATTAAGCAAACACTTACACTAGCCAACGTAAAGTTATAAGACAGTTGCTTTTCACAAGTATTATTTATTTTGTAGTGTAAGTTACAGAAATAATTTTATATTAGCCCATAAGTTCAGGCTGAGGCGAAGATATGAAACTAGATTCTCATAGACCAGATGTTGCTGTCCAAGCAAGAAGGCGGAATCTGCAAGGTTTACAGCAGTTAAGAGTTTCTGGTTGGGTGAAGCTTTTGGAACTTCCCAATCCTTGGAGTTTTGACGAAGCACTTTTATTATGTCCAGTTTCCAAAGATGAATGGCTAGCTTGGATTCCAGATCATGGAGAGGCGATATTGAATATCAGACAATTTAGTTATTAGGCGTGGGGCGTGGGGCGTGGGGAGATGAGGGAGACAAGGGAGATGGGGAGATGGGGAGCAGGGGAGCAAGGGAGATGAGTTTTTCCCCTCTGCCCCATGCCCAATGCCCAATGCCCAATGCCCAATGCCCAATGCCCAATGCCCAATGCCCAATGCCCAATGACTATTGCCAAAAATCCGTAACATCGTATCCCAATTCTGCTAGCATCTGCCGCAGCAGGGGTAAACTCAGTCCAATTACATTGCTGTGACAGCCTTCGATTTTTTCGACGAATAAACTACCAAAACCCTCAAGGGCAAAAGCACCAGCACATTTGAGGGGTTCCCCTGTGGCTACATAAGCTTTAATTGCCTTGTCGGTGACAGAAGCGAAGTAAACTCTTGTAACTTGAGACTTGACTAAAGTGCGGTTTTGGTTGAGGTCAATTAAGGCGTGACCTGTGTATAAGTCACCAAAGCTACCTTGCATTATCCGCCAACGAGCGATCGCTTCATTAGTGTCTGCTGGTTTGCCATGAATCTGATTATTAACAGATAAAACCGAATCACAACCCATAATCAAAGCTGATTCAAACTGGGGGGCTACGGTTTGAGCTTTGTACTGGGCAAGAGTTTTCACCAATTGTGCAGGTTCGCTTAATTGGATTTGCGACTCATCAAAATCACTAGGTCGAACTATCGGTTCGATACCAACAGTTTGCAGCAAGCGCCGTCGCGCTGGAGAAGCCGAGGCCAGTACAAAAGGTGGAATGCTCATAGAGAAGCAGGAAATGAGGGAGCAGGGGGGCAAGGTGCAGAGGGGCAGGAGAGATGAGGGAGATGACAGAGCAGGGGAGTGTGGGGAGTGTGGGGAGTGTGGGGAGTGTGGGGGGAAAGATTTTTTCACCATCCTCCCACACCTCCCACACTTCCTGCTTGCCCCATGCCCAATGCCCAATACCAAATTGACTAATAAACAGAAAAAGAATTTACAACTTCATCAATTGTTTGTTGAACTTTTGGCCAGCGTTTTTCCGAAATTGAGGCGTTGAAGGTAAAAAGTTTACCACGGCTCACAGCAACGCTGGCGATGTTATGCCGTTGCTGTTGATTGGGGAGTTTAACTTCATATTCTAAAAGGTAGTATGTTTTACCATCTACTTCGCGCTGTGCGGCGTTGATTAATTCTGCTGTACGACCAGAATCAGCAGGCGCGAGAGCGGCTTTTCCTAACTTGTATCCTACTTCTGTTGGAGTTCCTAATTCTGCTAAGGTTTTATTTTCTGGAACTGGGCTAATCACTACAGAAACATTTTCAGATATTTCAATTAAATCGTGAAAAACCACATCAGGGCCGTTGGCAACTTTGACTTGCAGCCAGCCATTAGGATATAAAAACTGATAACCATCATTGCTGTCTACAAAGCTTTTGAGTCCAGCGGCAAACGCTACACCAGGATTACTCAGGCTGAAGCTCAAGACTAATAGCAAAATTAATACAATTCGTTTCCACATTATATACAGGTTCCTTTGGGCTGGAGGCAATACTAGGCAAGCATCATTTGGAGACTGTTGACTGCTGATGGTTGACGGTTAACAAAAGCGTGAGTTTTGGGTTGTGCTGGTTGTACCGCTAAAGCGGAACTCACTCTCTTGGCAACTGGGCTTTATCAGTCAACAGTCAACAGAAAATCCCATCTTTTTCTAGGAATGGATGAGTTTAACGTTTTTATTTTCCCATCAAGCGGTACGCTTCGGTTGAAGCACAACATTGGCAGCTAATCAAGAAAATAAAAACCCCGACTTGATAGCCGAGGTAAATGGGAGAAGTCCAAATGTCGATGAAATGTACCTATACCGAAGTCTATTTTTTAGTTAACTTTTAAAGCAACCAAAACTAGAAAGGTCACATACAAGGTCTAACCTTGACTAGGTGGCTTGCTTTACTGCTTTGTTAACCTATGTAAATAAATTTAACAAATTTTATTACGATTCGTCAACTAGACTTGACAAACAAAAGATTAATTATTTGATAAGATTTACTTATCATAGATGCTAATGAAAAATTTTCCAGGTCATCCATGAAAAAGCAGCTAAGAACTGGGGACTGGTATTTTTATTTGCAAAAGTCTTTACAATTCCTTTGTTAACTCAAAAAGTATTTCTCAATATATGACGAATCAAGCTCCTATCCCGGTTATTGTCAACGGTGCGGCTGGTAAAATGGGTCGTGAAGTAGTGAAGGCGGTAGCGCAAGCACCAGACTTGAATTTAGTGGGTGCAATTGATAGCAGTCCCCAACATCAAGAAAAAGATGCTGGAGAACTGGCGGGTTTAAGCGAACCTTTAGAAGTGCCAATTACCAATCAATTAGAACCGATGTTGGGTTATGTAGCTGGGGAGAGACAAGGGCCTCCAGGGGTGATAGTAGACTTTACTCATCCTGATTCAGTTTATGACAACATTCGCAGCGCGATCGCCTACGGTATTCGTCCTGTAGTCGGTACCACTGGATTAAGCCCAGAACAAATTGAAGATCTGGCCGACTTTGCTGAAAAAGCTAGCACTGGTTGTCTAATTATTCCTAACTTTTCCATTGGTATGGTGTTGCTGCAACAAGCCGCAGTGGCCGCTTCTCAATATTTTGACCACGTAGAAATTATCGAACTGCATCACAACCAAAAAGCCGATGCTCCCAGCGGTACTGCCATTCAAACCGCGCAGTTATTGGGAGAATTAGGTAAAACCTTTAACCCGGCGTTAGTACAAGAAACTGAGAAATTAGCAGGAGCTAGGGGGAGCCAAGCAGACGAAGGAATTAGAATTCATAGCGTGCGCTTACCGGGATTAGTTGCTCATCAGGAAGTTATTTTTGGCGCACCGGGACAGATTTATACTTTACGACACGATACGAGCGATCGCGCTTGCTATATGCCAGGAGTACTATTAGCCATTCGTAAAGTCCTAGCGTTAAAGTCGTTAATATATGGATTAGAAAAAATACTTTAATAAGAAAGAATTCAGAAGTCAGGACTCAGAACTCAGAATTTACCTGAGTAAAACTGATAAATGTAGCTTACTACTCTGTGGGAGTATAAACGGTGAAAACACTCACGCCTAATTTTCAATTTAGTCCTCTATTAGTAACTGGTCTATCTTCCACTAATTAATTCTGAATTCTGAATTCTGAATTCTGGATTCTGGATTCTGAATTCTAGATTCTGAATTCTTCATACTCATTACCCATTACTCAGCACTCATGTTAGTACCACTGACTCGCCAGAAATTTGAACAAATTGTCCCCTTAATTGCCACTGGTCTTCAGTACAAGTACTATTGGGGAAAGTTTGCAAATTTTTTGCAACGCCTGTTAATTTCTGTAGTCGCCATAGTCGTAATTTTGCTTGTTAGAGCTTTGTTTGGGCTACAGTTTGGCCCCATAATATTTGTGCTGGGGGTAATTAGCGCTTTGTTTTGGCTGTGGTATCCAGTATTTCAAGCAAGTATGCGGAATTTAAAATGCCGTCGTTACAAATATAGCGGCTTTTTTTCGGGGTAGAATCCTGGACTGGTGGATTACAGACCAGTTAATTGGCAAACAGGAAACTGTTAATAGCAAAGGTGAATTAGTAATTGTAGAAAACCGAGAAAAACGGATTAACTTAGAGCTTGGTGATGACACTGGATTTACCATTGAATTTGACGCACCACTACGTCCTAGCCACAAAGCCATAACTCGCGGTCAAATTGCAGAAATGGTAGTGATGTCAAATCGCGCAGATTTAAGCAGTATTGAAGATTTCACTGATATATACATTCCCAGTCGTGAGTTGTGGGTTAGCGATTATCCTTACCTGCGGCGAGATTTCTTTAGCGAAGTCGGCCGTCGCTTGCGTGAAGATTCACAACAAAGAAGGCCGCGTCGGCGTCGGCGAACAGTAGATTAGTAAACAAACTGTGAAACACCACACTCAATTTTCTCAAAATCCATGAGCGAAAGTTATTCTCAAACAACTCCCCTACACACCCTAAACCCACTCAACCGATTTTCCGATCGAGCAGAAGATTATGTAAAGTATCGACCAAGTTACCCCACAGCTGCCATTGATATTATCTTGGAATCATTAAATAAAAATTCACAAATTTTTGCAGCAGATATTGGTGCAGGTACAGGAATTAGTTCCAGAATATTAGCTGGGCGTGGAGTTAATGTCATCGCCATAGAACCAAATGCGGCCATGAGAGAGGCCGGCGAACCACATCCTTTAGTAGACTTTCGGGATGGAACAGCAGAATTTACCAAACTTAGCGATCAATCTGTTGATTTAGTTACTTGTTTTCAATCTTTCCATTGGTTTAATCCAGAACCAACATTATCAGAATTTCATCGGATTTTAAAACCATCGGGACGCTTAGCTATAGTGTGGAATAACCGTGAGAAAAAAGATGCCTTCACCGCAGAATATAGCCGGATAGTCCGGGAAGCATCTAACAATCATCCTGGAGAATCAAGGATGCAGTCAGTGGAGCCGTTATTAGCAACTCCTGATTTTATCAACATTCGTGAATATAATTTCACTTATAGACAAAAGTTAGATTTAACTGGACTTATCGGACGGGCAAAAAGTGTTTCTTACCTACCTCAAGAACTGTTAGCAGATAAAAAATTCCTTGAAAGTTTTGAAGAATTGTATCAGCGTTTTCGTGATGAAAATAATTTTGTCTATCTAGTTTATCGTACTAGCGTACACCTTGGCGAAGTAGTGAATTAGAACAGAATTCAGAATGAAAACAGAGTTAGCTTTTGTGTTTGAATAACTTAAATCTGCTATAAATCTCAGGTGAAGACATTCAGATTTTATTAGCGTCTTGATTTGAGATTTAATATTTTATCGATAAATGACTTGTAACCCAGAAATTACAGAAGGTTGGCATGGCAAACTGAATTTAGTTTACGCCCATCGCCACAACGCAACGCAATTAATTTACACTCACCAGCAAGCACCCTTGAAGGTGCAACGCCCTTTTTATCCAGAAGGGTCAAAAATTTGTCATAGCGTAATTTTACACACAGCCGGGGGAGTTGTGGGGGGCGATCGCTTATCCTCTAATATCCATCTCGAACCTCATACAGAGGCTTTAATCACTACAGCAGCAGCTAGTAAGATATATCGCAGTAATGGTTTACAAGCTAGGCAAAAAATCCAGATACAAGTTGAGGCTGGCGCTTGTTTAGAATGGTTACCCCAAGAAACAATTTTATTTAACGGTGCGATTTATCAGCAAGATTTACGGGTAGAATTAGCAACCGGGGCTAACTTTTTAGGGTGGGAAATTACCCGCTTTGGTCGCAGTGCTAGAGGAGAAAAATTTGATAAGGGACAATGGCGATCGCATACTGAAATTTGGCAACAAGGTGTCCCCTTGTGGATAGACCGCCAATGGTTACCAGCTAGTGAGGAAATTTTTTACAGTTTTCACGGGTTGGCGGGAAAGCCAATAATCGGTAGTCTAGTTTGGCTTGGTGGTGTAGTTGCACCAGAAATTATAGAAAAAATCAGAATTTTAGCTAATGGAGTTAGTGAAGCTGGTGTTAGCCGATTACAACATGGATTATTGTGTCGATATCGCGGTGATTCTACATCTGAGGTGAGAAACTGGTTTATTGAAGTTTGGCAGTTGCTACGAGTTTATTTTTTGAATCGTGGTAAATGTATACCAAGAGTTTGGCAAGTTTGAACCGCCGCGAGGGAGGAAAGAATGCAATTGACGCCGCAGGAAAAAGATAAGCTATTGATTTTTACTGCTGCTTTATTAGCAGAAAGACGTAAAGAAAGGGGTTTGAAATTGAATTATCCGGAAGCTGTTGCCTATATTTCTGCTGCTATTTTAGAAGGTGCCAGAGATGGACAAACTGTAGCTGAATTGATGAGTTATGGCACAACTTTGTTAACACGGGATGATGTGATGGCAGGAATACCAGAAATGGTAAATGAAGTGCAAGTAGAAGCAACTTTTCCTGATGGCACAAAGTTAGTGACTGTACATAATCCAATTCGTTAATTTGGAAATAAATAAATTATGATTCCTGGAGAAATTATTACACCAGAAGGTGAAATTGAACTAAATGCTGGTCGTTCGACTATTAAATTGCAAGTTTCAAATACAGGCGATCGCCCCATACAAGTCGGTTCCCATTTTCACTTTTACGAAGTTAACGCAGCCTTAAATTTTAACAGAGAACAAGCGCGAGGAATGCGTCTCGATATCCCCGCAGGCACGGCAGTTAGGTTTGAACCAGGAGATGAAAAAGAAATCACATTAGTACCTTTAGTTGGTAGTCGCCAAGTCTACGGTTTCAACGCTAAAATTAACGGTTCTCTATAATTATGCAAATGCAATGGTACAATGAACCGCCTGTTTGGGAAGTAAAAGATGAGGCGATCGCTGTTACTTCTGGGGCAAAAACAGATTTTTGGCGGGAAACTCACTATGGTTTTATCAGAGATAATGGTCACTTTTTTTATCAACAAATTCAAGGTGATTTTATTGCAGAAGTTAAAGTGACCGGACAGTATCACGATTTATACGATCAAGCCGGTTTAATGGTACGTTCAGATGAATTGAATTGGTTAAAATGTGGCATTGAATTTGTGGATGGTGTGCAACAAATTAGCGCAGTAGTGACACGTAATTACTCAGATTGGTCTGTTATTCCAATGCCGCAAAATCCTTCTGCAACTTGGATATGTGTAACTCGACGCGGCACAGCAATAGAGGTGGAATACTCCTTAGATGGAAGCGAGTATACAATGTTGCGGCTTGCTTATTTGACTCCAGTGGAAACATTAAATGTTGGTGTGATGTGTGCTTCACCTGAAGGAAATGGTTTTCAGATGAAGTTTGAAAATTTTCAAATTCGTAGTTTGTAATGAGTAGTTATGAGTTACAGAATGTCCCGCCGCGCTGACACCAAAACTTATGGGTTAACAATAGCGTTCCTCTGCATTTAAAAAAATTATTGAATAGGTTCAATTTCAAACTCCAATTTGGAACGGTAAAAACAAATATCAAATTCCAAGAAAAAATTTGTTTGTCCAAGAATTAAAGGAGCATTCAGACTACTTACCCACGCAAATACTAACTGTACAGGTGGAAAATTACTAATTTCAGACGTTGCGAAAAATGGCATAGCAGCTTGATTGCTAAGATTTCCTGCCAATTGAATGATAGCTTTACCCTCATCCCAAACCCCACCCAACTGAAGCCCTAACTCATAAGGCATAACATTAACAGTGGCACCGCTATCAACTAAACCATTTGCTTGTATCCTGTAATTTTCTCTAGTTAAAACCAAAGGGATTCTAGGTAAGCTATCAAATTCATTTTGGGTGGAACTTGTGGTGGAATACTTGAACCGCATATAGCTTAATGACTAGAATCCTTTTGTTCTAGTGCTTCCATTAGGACAGCACCAGCCCCAAAGCTATTATAAGGAGTGGGTAAATCGTAGGTTTTGAAGGGTTCTAATGGGGAAATATCCTCAACTGTATCTAAATCTTCGGCAAGGATGCGAATTAGCTTGAGTTTTTCTGATGGAGAAAGCTTTCGAGCTATAGGAATTATGTCTGCTAAGGTCATTTTGTCTACGTCTTTGAGAATGCTCATTTATAGCATAAACCTTTTATCACCCTACTCAAATTATTGTCATCCATCCTTTGCGCTTACTTTGCGTGACGGCAGTCGCTACAACGGGGGGAACCCCCGCAACGCGGTGCCTCCCCTTTGCGTTTAAACTCAATCTTAACCTCTATTACCAAAAGTTATGCCTTACAGAATGTCCCGCCGCGCCTACGCCGAAACCTATGGCCCCACCGTCGGAGACAAAATCCGACTTGCAGACACAGAATTATTCATCGAAGTCGAACAAGATTTCACCACTTACGGCGATGAAGTCAAATTCGGCGGCGGTAAAGTTATTAGAGATGGTATGGGACAATCTCCTATTTCTAATGCCGATGGCGCTGTAGATTTAGTAATTACTAATGCTTTAATCCTCGATTGGTGGGGCATTGTTAAAGCAGATATCGGCATTAAAGATGGCAAGATTTTCAAAATAGGTAAAGCCGGAAATCCTTATATTCAAAATAATATAGATATTATTATTGGCCCTGGCACTGAAGCTTTAGCAGGAGAAGGAATGATTCTCACTGCTGGTGGTATTGATGCCCATATTCATTTTATTTGTCCCCAACAAATTGAAGTGGCGATCGCTTCTGGTGTCACTACGATGATTGGCGGCGGTACTGGCCCCGCTACCGGCACAAACGCCACTACCTGCACCCCAGGCCCTTGGAATATTTATCGGATGCTGCAAGCCGCTGATGCTTTTCCCATTAACTTGGGATTTTTGGGTAAAGGAAACGCCAGTCAACCCCAAGGACTTGTAGAACAAGTAACCGCCGGTGCAATGGGGTTAAAGCTACATGAAGACTGGGGAACTACCCCCGCAGCCATTGATACTTGTCTTGGCGTTGCTGATGAATATGATGTGCAAGTGGCTATTCATACTGATACCCTCAACGAAGCCGGATTTGTGGAAGATACCATCGCCGCCTTTAAAAACCGTGTCATCCACACATACCACACTGAAGGTGCAGGTGGCGGACACGCACCAGATATCATCAAAGTTTGCGGCCAAGCCAACGTTTTGCCATCTTCCACTAACCCCACCCGTCCTTATACTCTCAATACCTTAGACGAACACTTGGATATGTTGATGGTATGTCATCACCTAGACCCAGCCATCGCTGAAGATGTGGCTTTTGCTGAGTCTCGCATCCGTCGAGAAACCATAGCAGCTGAAGATATTTTGCATGACTTAGGTGCATTTAGTATGATATCTTCTGATTCTCAGGCAATGGGTAGGGTAGGAGAGGTGATAATTCGCACCTGGCAGACATCTCATAAAATGAAGGTGCAACGCGGAACTCTTAACCCACATGGAACTCAGGAAGCAGCAGATAACTTTAGGGCGAAAAGATATGTTGCTAAGTATACTATTAATCCAGCGATCGCCCACGGAATTGCTGAATATGTGGGTTCCGTGGAAGAGGGAAAATTAGCAGATTTGTGCTTGTGGCGTCCGGCATTTTTTGGCGTGAAGCCAGAAATAGTCATTAAAGGCGGAATGATTGCCTGGTCGCAAATGGGCGACGCTAACGCCAGTATTCCCACACCCCAACCAGTACACATGCGACCGATGTTTGGTAGTTTTGCAGGTGCGAAGAACGCCACATCACTAACTTTTGTTTCCCAAGCAGCTTTAGAAAGGGAAATTCCTACACAGTTGGGTTTACGCAAAACAGCAGTTGCAGTTTCCCAAACCCGCCAATTGAGTAAGCAAGATATGAAGCTGAATGATGCGCTACCTAAAATTGAAGTTGACCCAGAAACCTACGAAGTCTGGGCGGATGGTAATTTACTGACTTGTGAACCTGCAACAGCTTTACCAATGACCCAAAGATATTTTTTGTTTTAGTTTCTTAACAGTCAACAATAGACTTCTAAGAGAAGTCGGGAAAAGGGCAAGGGGAAAGGGGGAAAGGTTTGGCATTTTCCCTTTCCCCTTTAACCTTTTCCCCAAACCAAATTCCAGTTTAAAATCCTTAACCGAGCAGTATTGTGAGGGGATGGGGAGACAAGGGAGACAAGGGAGACAAGGAGAATAAATCCTGATTTTCCAGTCAACAGTCAACAGTCATCAGTCAACCATCAACACCCCCCATCCCCAATAACTAATGACTAATGACAAAGGACAAACCCAATGCAAAAGTCACCAAGCAAAACAAAGTTTGCAAAGTTTCGCACTCCAGGACTCACAAGGCGACAGAGGCGTTCTAAAGGAAGTTTTTTCGGAAAATTTAAGTTTAAGTTTAATATCCAAGAGCAAACATCCAATAATAAGTCCCGATTGTTTGTTGTCTGGGGTGTGTTAATGGCAGCGGGGTTGGGATTGGCTATTAATTTGTATAATCTGCAAATTATCCGGGGGCCAAAGTTAACAGAACAAGCACGAAACCAGCAAATGATCAATTTGCGACCTTTTATGCCCCGCCGTCCGGTGGTAGATCGCAATAATAATTTGTTGGCGATTGACCGTCCTGTGTATACTTTGTATGCTCATCCCAAATTGTTTGATAAGTCTAATGAAGAGATAGCACAGGAACTTTCCCCGATATTGGCGAAAGATGCTCCAGAATTGGTAAAGACTTTTGAAAGTAAAAAAAGTGGCATTGTACTTGCGCCAGCGATACCGGAAGAAATTGTCGATCGCATCACTTCTTTGCGTTTAAATGGTTTAGAACTAATTCAAAAATACTCGCGATTCTACCCTTCAGATGATTTGGCTGCTGATGTGGTGGGCTATGTGAATATTGACCGTCGCGGTCAGGCGGGTGTGGAATATTCTCAAGAAAAGTTGCTAGAACGTTCTGTACAAACGGTGCGCCTCAGTCGTACGGGTACTGGCGCTATTATGCCAAATCATGCCCCTGAAGGTTTTTTAAATTTTGATGATTTCCGACTGCAATTGACTATTGATAGTCGTTTGCAGCGAATTGCCCGCACTGCCCTCAAGCAAAAAATGGATGAGTTTAAGGCTAAACGCGGGGCTGTTATTGTGATGGACGCGTTGGATGGTTCTTTACTTGCCTTAGTTTCTCAGCCCACTTATAACCCTAATGAATACGCCAAAGCTAATATTTCACTGTTTAAAAACTGGACGGTGGCGGATCTTTATGAACCGGGTTCCACCTTCAAGCCTTTAAATGTGGCGATCGCTCTGGAAAATGGAGTCATTAAACCAGATGATATGTTTAATGACTCTGGTTCTATACGTGTATCTAATTACACTATTAAAAATGCTATGAACAATGGTTATGGGCGAATCAGCATCGCTCAAATCCTGCAAAATTCTAGCAACATTGGTATGGTGCAAATTATCCAACGATTAAAGCCGACAATATACTACAACTGGCTGGAACGTTTGGGATTAGGACAAAAAGTTGATACGGATCTACCTTTTGAAGCTGGTGGTCGCCTCAAAAGTCAAGAAGAATTTATTGCTTCCCCAATTGAACCAGCTACTACTTCCTTTGGACAAGGCTTTTCCATGACACCCATACAGCTGGTACAAATGCATGGTGCTTTAGCCAATGGCGGTAAATTAGTTACACCTCATGTAGTCCGGGGTCTAATTGATACCAAAGGACAGATGCACGATTCACCCGATCGCACCATGCCACGCCAGATTTTCTCTGCTACCACAGCTCAGAAGGTAGTGGAAATGATGGAAACGGTTGTGTCTGAAGGTACAGGTAAAGTAGCGCAAATTCCCGGTTATCGCATCGCTGGCAAAACTGGTACCGCCCAAAAAGCTAGTCCCAATGGTGGTTACATCAAGGGTGCGAGAATCACTAGCTTTGTAGCTATTTTACCAGTGGAATCTCCTCGTTACGTAGTGTTCGCATTAGTGGACGAACCACAAGGAGAAAACGCCTACGGTTCCACCGTCGCCGCCCCGATTGTCAAGTCAGTAATTCAAGCTTTGATTCCTTTGGAAGAAATTCCGCCAAGTAAAGGGATGGAATTGGGTGTGGGGCATGGGGCATTGGGAGTGGAGGCAGTTCCAGGGAACAGAAATATGGATTAAGA
>Ga0314816_1000066_pt1 | contig 13812 bp, 14 predicted proteins | sample MICome_6_FD_202353 | JGI IMG/M metagenome (GOLD analysis project Ga0314816, IMG submission 202353) | Metatranscriptome of soil surface biofilm microbial communities from soil inoculated with nitrogen-fixing consortium DG1, State College... ...
GGCAATCCTATTAAAATAGTTTTTATATATTGTGTAAAAATCAAAAATAATACTATAGCTTTCCTATACTTTTGTTTTATGGTTACTGAGAGCCTTAAACAAGATCCATTACCCAGTCAGTTGCTTTGGTCAGGTGAAGTTAGGCGGACAAAATGGAAAATATATTGTATAGAGGTAGTCCATCTGAATGAGGAGTATTCTGAAGCGATTTTGGTAAGTTCAAGCGATTCATTTTGGCGATTACGATTTAACAGAGAAGATGGTGAGTTTTTTGAGACAACATGGTTTCCGAAAGAGCGAATCATCTTCGGTACATTAAGTGGGTGGTCGAAGTCAGCGATTGGTAATTTGAAAAATGCCCTTATTCAACACCGATGGCAGGCTTATAAATCGAAAATATAGTTTTTATTCTCACTAACTTGTCAGTTAGGTTGATGCTAGGAAACCTAATATATTTTCCCACTCTCAATCTTAACCACTTGTATTTATGAAAAGTGCGATCGCACTTTAAAAACCTATTGAACAAAAACTGAGTCAATCTGTTGTTTTGAGATTTGTTGGGCTACCCTGAAGATATTATTGTTAAATTAGCCTTGTTATGAGTATTGTAATCTCAGACGAAATTGTACAAGCATCTCAGCTTACTCCAAGGGAGTTTTGTCAAGAAATTGCGCTGTTCCTCTTCCAAACAGGACGCTTAACCATAGGGTATGCCAGTCAGCTAGCAGATATGCAACCCGATACCTTTCGCCAACTTCTCAAGCAACGAAACATTCCTCTTTACTCCTACGATGTTGAAGACTTTGAATTGGATTTGAAAAACTTGCGAGAGCTTGGAAGACTGTGATTGTTATCAGCGATACATCAGCAATCACAAATTTGGCAGCAATTCAACACTTGCAACTTTTGCCTCAACTCTACACTCAAGTAATTATTCCAGAAGCAGTATATCGTGAGCTTACCGATATCGATCCTGACGTTCCAGGAACCTCTGAAGTTCAAGCTGCTTCTTGGTTGGAAGTTCGACAAGTTACAAATTGTGAGAGTATTGAACGACTGCGATACGAAGTAAGATTAGATCCTGGAGAGTCTGAGGCAATTGCCCTCGCACTAGAACTAAGTGCTGATTTGCTATTGATTGATGAGAGTCGAGGTCGAGCAGAAGCGCATCGCCTGGGGTTGAGGATTACTGGATTACTGGGTCTTTTGATTGAGGCGAAACACCAAAATCTCATCATTGCAGTCAAACCGTTGATGGATGCCTTGATTTCTACATCAGAGTTTAGAGTCTCTCCAGTTCTATACAATCAAATTTTAGATATGGTAGATGAACTCTGAAAGATTGTTTTTCATTAGTAGCGATCGCCAATTTATATATTAAGACTATTCTCAGGAAACAGCATAACTACAATCACTCCAGCAACCAGCTAAATAAACCTTCTACTGTTAAGCTGAAATCTTGAGCAAACTCTGGGACTGGTAACTTTGCTTCTAGTTCTTCGTAGACATTAGTTGCTTGGTTTGGCAAGTAAACAAACACAGATTTTTCTTTAGGATCTATCAGCCATCCCATCTGAGTTCCATACTTGAGACAATGCAAAATATTTTTGATAACTTTAGTTTGACTTTGGTCGGGAGATAAAATTTCAATTGTCCAATTTGGGGCAATTGAGAAGACGTTAGTAATTCCACCATTTTCTTGACGAGGAATTCTCTCCCACATAAATACAGAAATGTCAGGCACAATCGAGCGATTTCCAAATGTACAGCGAAGTTCGCAGAAAGCGCGTGCAATTTTTTGGGGCTTTACGATTAAATTAATTGCTGGTGCTAACTCAGTTTGAATTGCGCTGTGTTCTCCTTGTGGCATTGGTTTTTGGATGATACGCCCATCAATATATTCACTTGCAGGTTTTGTCTCTGGCAAATTTAGGAATTCTTGGACGGTAAGAAGTTTAGTAGGGATTTGTACCATTTAAGGTTTCCTTACACCCTTTGTTCGGTAACTAATGTCAGACTAACCCATTCCCCTTTGTCGTTATAGCTGCGAATCATTCGCTGGCGGAGGTTAGGTTCGATTAACCAACCGGCTTCTAAAAATAAAGGTTGACGTAATTGCACTTTGAGTGGTGAAGTTGCAGAAGCGCCATCGGGTAAGAATAATACTTGTATCTGCTTTTCAGGATTTTCATCAAACAGAACGATGGAACCTTTGATAGTAGCACTTGAAGTAATTGTGCGTTCTGCAAAAGAAGTACTTTGAATTAATCGCCCAGCGTTATCTAATTGTAATTTGAGAGTTGTAGAGTAGGTGTCAGGCGATCGCAAATCTCGATATATTGTCACTGCCTCACCTTGCCATTCTCCCAGCAAATCATTTAACTGCAAAGGTGGACGTTCTGCTGCTGGGGTTCCGGCTAGATGTTCTCGAATTAGAGTTAATCCACTGAGATTACCTGTTCTATCAAATAATTGCACCAGACGCAAGCGGCGATTTTCATGGACAAAAGCCAGTTCCCCACCAAATTCAGAAAACGGCCCAATCTGAATTAAACCTTCAGAAAACGAACCATTTTCAAAAAACAGCAAACCTCCCCCCACAGAATTAAATTCTCTAACTAAATCTCGTCCAGAACGAGTTAGAGTCAGGCGCACTGTTTGGCTACCGTTTAATTTTTCCAGACAAAGACGGCTAGGAGTATCGTTAACAAGCGTACCTTGGGGAGAAAAATTAGTGAATGAACCTTCCCAAACACCGAGATTTTCTAAAAAACATTCCCATTGCGATTTCATAGCAATTTCACCCTTTTTCCTTTACCCGTGCCCCATGCCTATCTTTTCGCAAAACATCTGACAGCAAATAAGCTTCCCATTAATCCTACCGTGCCACCGAAGCTCAAGAGAATTAGGGGCAATAATAAAATTTGGGCTGGAGTGAGTTGTATGCCGTTGGTGATTACTTGGATAAACTCTGGTTGATTGGCTAGCAATTTGCTGAGAAACTGTTGAATTAGAGAAATGAAACTCCAAGCGATCGCACCACCAACGAAACCAAAGGTAATTCCTTGTAAAATGAACGGTAGGTAAATCCAAACAGAAGTTGCTCCCACAAGTTGCATAATTTCAATTTCCTGCCGTCGCGCCATGACAATCAAGCGAATTGTGGTAGTAGTCACAGCGATCGCTGTTACAGTCAAAATAATCGTAATTGTTAATGTAATCCAGTTCAAACCCCGGTGCAGCTGGGCAATGCGTTTAACTGCTTCATCGATATACTGCACCGTATCAACTCCCTGTAACTTAGCCAGTTGGGTTGCTAAAGTTGGCACAACTTGAGAGTTACGTGCTTTCACTTTAATCTCATCAACCAAAGGATTCTCCCCTAGCTGCTGGGTAACACCTTCAATATCAGAAATTTTCATTTCCTTAACTAACTTAGTCCAGGCTTCCTCCTTAGTAATAGTTTGTATCGCTGCTACCTCTGGGATTTTTGCTATCAACGACTCAATGCTTTGGCCTTGCATATCCGGTTCGAGATAAACTGATACTTCTAGCTGACTACCGAACTGATAGAGAAGCTTTTCTACTTGCCAAGAAGTTTGCAAACTCAAACCGAATAAAAATAACAATACCGTCACAGTACTGACAGCTGCCCAATTCATCCAACCCCCCCGGAGTAAGCCGAGAAAAGTTTCTTTGAGCAGATAGTCAAGTTTCGTGAGAGATTTCAACACAAATTACCCCAGGGAAAAATTCAGAATTCAGAATTCAGAATTCAGGAGTCAGAATAGGGTTTTCTACGAGACGCTACCGCGTAGCTTGCTTACCCGTAGGGGTACGCCCCCCTGCGCTTACAGAATTCAGAATTTATAATTGATAACTCACAATTGAGAATTCAGCACTCCCCATCTCCGCACCTCCCCATCTCCCCACCTCCCCACTCCCCAGCTTGATAGAATTAAGGTAGTAGGAATTTTCACCATCTAGCCATCAAGACTCATGCCTTCTGAAATTGCTGTCGAGAAAAAAAAAATTAAAAAATCCGCCTTTGGAGCTTCATTATTTAGGCGATCGCGTGCTGCGTCAAGCTGCAAAGCGTATTTCTAAAGTTGATGACGAACTCCGCCAAATAGTGCGCGAAATGCTGCAAACTATGTACAGTAAAGATGGCATTGGTTTAGCTGCACCCCAAGTGGGAATTCACAAACAATTAATTGTCATTGACCTGGAACCAGATAACGCAGCGAATCAACCCTTGGTGTTGATTAACCCCGTAATCAAACAGGTGAGCCGTGACATCTCCGTTGCCCAAGAAGGGTGTTTAAGTATTCCCAATGTATATCTGGATGTAAAGCGCCCTGAAGTGGTGGAAATCGCCTATAAAGACGAGTATGGTCGTCCCCAAACTTTAAAAGCCAATGACCTCCTTGGACGCTGCATTCAGCATGAAATGGATCACCTCAATGGAGTAGTATTTGTAGACCGTGTGGAAAACTCCTTGACTTTGGCCCAAGAGCTGTCTAAGAATGGCTTCTCGTATCAAGCGGTGAAACCAGTAGCATAGGGGGCTAGTAGTGTATTTAACTCCAAAAAGCGGTTTGTTTCTGGGTGGTTGTTGCATAAGTGCGATCGCGGCGGTGGGTTCGATTTTTGAACTCAGTTACGGACAACCAGATTTCGGTGTCACAACCACAGCAATTATCCTCGCATTAAGCATTCCACTCACAGGTTTATTTTTCTTTGCCGCAGTGAGGGACGCAAGGGCTAACATGAAATAAGCATCAGGTACATAAAAAAGGTAAACGGATGAACTAAGAATACTCAATTCATCCTTTTACCTTTTATTTTTGTTCTGTATCTTCTACTGCTCCTAAGGCTTTGAGCGTCATTAACTGTGGTGCAGTTAAGTCTGTCACTCCAAAATTTTTGCGACGCTAAAAACCTTGGATTCTTGCATCTAGTGGTCTGCCAACCCAAAAATGCGCTTATGAGGTCTGGGGAAAGGGGAAAGGGGAAAGGGGAATGGGGAAAGGGGAAAGGGGAAAGGGGAAAGGGGAAAGGGGAAAGGGTAAGGGATTTAAAACCTTTCCCCTTTAAAGAGCCAAGTTACCTTGGTGAACTACTAGTGGTAACCAACCCAAAAATGCGCTTATAAGGGCTGCCCAAAGGGCAAGGGTTCAAGGGTAAGGGATTTAAAACCTTTCCCCCTTCCCCTTTAAAGAAGTTTGGGAGGCTTGCCAATGACCCCACCCGACATATAGAAGGATGCTATCAACTACCACTGAATTATTACGACTGTCTCAAGGACAACTCAACTTACTAGAAGCTTGTCCGCGTAAATTCCAACACACTTACTTAGAACAACTCAATTCCCCTGCAAATCCCGAACACGAGGAACGGCAAACTTTGGGTAGCCGCTTTCACCTGCTGATGCAGCAGCGAGAAATGGGCTTACCAATTGATAGTATTCTCCAAGCAGATCCTCAATTGCAAAGGTGGATGGCTGGTTTTACAGATGCAGCCCCAGAAATTTTAATGTCTGCAACAGACAATCAAACTTTTCGTGAAAGTGAACATTACCGCACTCTGCAAATTCAAAACTATTTGTTGACGGTTGTCTATGATTTATTGATTGCAGATAACCAACAAGCACAAATTCTCGATTGGAAGACTTATCCAAAACCACTTCATAAGCGCAAGTTAGAATCTAATTGGCAAACACGCCTTTATATGTATGTTTTGGCTGAAACTAGCGCTTATTCACCAGAAAATATTTCCATGACTTACTGGTTTGTTCAATCTGAAGGCAAACCGCAAAATATTAAATTTACTTACAATACTGCTCAACATCTAAAAACAGCAAAGAAGCTTAAGCAGCTGTTAAATCAGTTAACTGATTGGTTGGAGGATTATCAAAATAACATACAGTTTCCCCAAGTGCCGGAGGGCAGTAAAATGTGTGATTATTGTACCTTTGCCAAGCGGTGCGATCGCACAACAGTCACTGAAGAAACTGCGAATGAATCTTTGCTGAATCTTGAGAGCATTCAAGAAGTTTCACTTTGATTTTATCCACACCCAAGGGATTTGGTCATCCGGTAGATGTAGATTTACGAGAAATATTGAATGCTATTTTCTATGTGCAATGTACCGGATATCGGTCTACATACAACTGTCTATAGCTACTTTCCCAAATAGCATTTAATCCTGCTGGTGAGCAAATTTATAAGCACCCCAAAGAGAAAGAGCGATGGCGGCTGCTAACAAAATCGGTATGCTATACCAAGGAAACTGAGACAAGGGTAAATGAGCAGCCGCACGTAGTCCGATGCTGGCGTAGGTTAAGGGTAACAAGTAAACTACAACTTTCAGGGCTGCTGGTAATGTACCAGGGTCAAAAAAGGTCGCTCCTAAAAAAGACATGGGGATAATTATAAAGTTGTTGTAGAGTCCTACTGATTCGAGCGATCGCACACTCAATCCCACAATCACTCCCAACCCTGCAAATACAGCACAATTGAGTACAAGTAAAACTAAAAATAGCGGATTCAAAAAATTCCAATTTCCAGTCAACAGTACCGCTACTAAAATCACCGAACCTGATGTCATCAACCCCCGCACTACTCCCGCCAACATTTTGCCGATGTGTAATGCTAACGGATGTATAGGAGTTAACAATAATTCCTCGAAAGTTTTACTAAATAATCTGTCTCCACAAATGGAAAATGTCGTCCCACCAAAGCTAATGGTCATTGACGACAGCGCTACCATACCTGGTAATATAAATTCCAAATAGTTGTCATAGTTACCACTAATTCCTGAGCCTGGTTTGATGGAACTACCCAAACCTAAACCAAAAGCTAAAATATATATCAGTGGAGATATTAACCCTGATGCAGCAACTTGCACAACTCTAGCACGTAAATCTAGCCAATCTCCCCAAAAAATAGTTAGACTATCAGCTAGGAGAATTTGAAATTGCGAAGTTTTGAAGCTCTTGCCCGATAGTAAGGCTTTTTGAAATTTCACTTGCTTTGAGTTAGGTATTGAAATTGTATTCAAAGTTAATTTACATTGTTTGAGACATCAAATACTAGGGGTGATAAAAATATCTGCATATAAAAATATGTCATGAAAATAATTTATCCAAATTTATAGATAAGATTACTAGCTAGTTAATGTAAATTGGAACTGTCACCAACTAACCTTGAAATTGCATTCAGAAATTTAAATAAGACTTACGCAAAATCATGAAAAAACTAACCGCAAAGGACGCATTCGCGCAGCGTCTCGTCAGAGAAGGACACAAAGGGATAAGAATTTCAGAGAGTTATTGCGTAAGTCCTGTTAAATAATCTGCTATTGTTGTCATTTAAGAATAAAATTTTCACAAACTCCCACACAATTACAGTTAAAACTAGGCATACTGAAAGAGGTAGAAAAATTTAGACTACTCCTGCTCAATTGACGTGAAGGTGATTAAGCAACAATGAGACGTAAATCGACTGGTAGATCGGCTACTACTTCTAGACCCTCTAATTTTCAATCCCCGATGTTTAACCTCTTCACTATCGCAATTATGGGAGGGGTATTGATTTTGGGAATTGGAATCGGCATTGCTTTTAGTTCTACAACCACATTGGCACCATCAAATGTCGCTTCTCGTGAATTTATTGATACCAAAGCACCGAACCCTGAGATCTGCGTGCAGTATGGAGCCAGTGCTATGGTGATGGACGCTAGGTTGTTCGTAACTCTCAACCCCTTCAATGTCTATGTTTCTCAGCCGAGTATGCGTCCTGGATGTGTTATCAGACAAAATAACTGGGCAATTTTAGAGCAGCGTCGCTTGGTGACATCTGAACAGGTAAGGGATTGCAAGAATCGCTTAAATACCTTTGGTTTTACAGGTAATTTGGATAGTGATAACCCTGATATTAGATGCATATATCAAAATGAGGCTGCTCAAAACTTCTTCACAGCTCAACCAGGAGCAGTGGGAACACCGCAAGAAACCGATAGATTTTAGATTTGGGTATGGGGAGTGTTGACTGGTAGCAAAGGCTTGAAATCCAAAATTTATATCATCTTCCCGTTTCCTACCTACCCTTGGGAAGGGGTTGCCCAAACTCAATAACTTGGGGGTTGGGAACGTTAGGGGTTGTGGGGAGTGGGAATTCAGACATACCAAAATTAGGAATACTATTCAACGTACCGGGTTGATTTGGGAAAGAAGGAGGGGGAAGAATAAAACTTGGTTGTTGAGGGGGTGTATTGGGGGTGAGAGGAGGTACGGTTACAAAGGGTTGACTTGAGTTAGTAGTGCTTGTTGAGGGTAGCTGATTCGATATAGGCTCAATTGTGAGTAAAGGTGGTTGTGAGTCAGGAGTAAGTACGGGTAAGTTATTAGGAGATTGAGAGTTAGTAGTAAGTACAGGTAGGTTATTAAGGGATTGTGAGTTAGTAGTAAGTACGGGCGGCTCAGTAGGCGGCTTTTGGGGTGGTTTTTTGGCTGGAGGTGCTGAATTTGCTGGTTTTACAGCAGTACTTTTACCAGAAATAACAGGACGTAATACCCAGCGAGTGGGGTTTTTTCGAGAAACTGGTTGCAGTTGTACCTTATTGGCATTTAAAACAGTTCCCGGTGCTAAATCTAGAACAATGCGTGTAGCGTTTTCATTGAGTTGAGAAACACGAATACTTTTGATGACTCCAGAGTAACTTTGTTGGGTGGTAACATCACCTAACTTAGTATTAGGTAAATCTACAACCAACCGGGGTGGTTGGGCAAGGTAGAAATAACGAGGTGTTGTGGGTGTTGAAAGAGTGATTTCCAGTTGCTGTGTTTTCGGTGAAAAGCGCCAATTATCTAGTTTTGCCACTGCTGTTACAGCAATGGAGGAAGTTTCAAAGGCGATCGCTGCATAAAAACCGAATACACTGAAACTCAGTAACTTTTTGCTCCAGTGGCAATGCCAGGTCTTTAATCTGTGAGCCATTGTTAATTATGCCTTTAATATTAAGTTCTGAGGAATTTCTAGTATAAGCTCAGAATTAAATTATACTTTTGCCTTTTTATTCCTCAGTTGCCACTATAAATATATACACTCGATGGGCTGGGTAGGGTAAAAAGTGAGTGGGGGATGAGGGAGACAAGGGAGACAAGGGAGACAAGGGAGCAAAGGAGATGAGTTTTTCCCCTCTGCTCCTCTGCCCCTGGATTCCCTGGAGCCTCTTCTGTCCCATGCCCAATGCCCAATGCCCTTTTAATGATTGTTAGACTTTTGAGATTTTTCCTCAACTTTTTCTGGCACGGCAGTAAATTTTAGAGGTTGTGGGATGTCATTGAAAGTTAATTGCCCTGGTATACTGGCTCCTTCGATTAGTTGCATTTGAATTTTGACTGAGTTGAGAGGATCTTTTTGGGATTGAGGGATATTGCAAAGAATCGATGTGTTAACTTTGCCGGATAAATTCAACTGTTGATTTTTCAAGATGCCTATGAGGGGATGCTTTTGGTTAATATCGGCGTTGGCGTTTGCCGATAATACAGAGGCATTTAAGTAAATACCTGACTGCTCAATGTTTAATGTCAAGGTGTCTGATTTTCCACAGTTGGGCAAATTTTCAGCTAGTGTTAGACGATAGCGATCGCTCAGTAAAAAAGGAGCTTTGAGATTTTTTTCTCCATAGGCAGTTACGGTTTTAAACAGTATTAGTACTGAACTGATGGCTACTCCGTAAAAAGCTAAGGATTTGAAGTTGAAGTGATTCATAATTTCAATTCCTGAGTTGTTGGCTGTTGACTACTAACTTCAGGAAGCACGGAAGCTAGATGAGCTGTGACTTGGCTGTAGCGCCTGGTAATCAGCAGGGAAGAACGGCATTGGATGGCTAATTGGTCTGTGTATCTTCCCAAGGTTTGCCGCTCAATACCCCAAGTGCGACTGGTACCAGCGATGGTCAAGTCTACATTTTTTGAAGCTTCCACCACGGCTTGGATGGGATCTGCGGCTTGGACAATTTTGATTTCTATGCGATCGCGTACACTAGTTGGCAATTGCTCCATCATGATGTCCAATTCGTAGCTCAATTCTTCCTTGAGGCGATTTTCTGGTAAAACGTGTAAAACTTGCAACATGCAAGTTTCATGGTTGATCAGCAGTCTCAAAGCAAGTATTAATGCTAAATCATCGTGGATGTTTGCAGAATAAGGTACTAACAAGCTTTCTAATCGCTCGCTTCCCCGGTCTACAAATACTGCTACATCCACTGGCGCAGTGGTAAGAATTTGACCGACTCTTCCCCCTAAACGGTTGCTACTAAAGGCTGGGCGATGCCATCCTACAAGAATTAAATCTACTTGGTCTAGTGCAGCAATTTGGGCTGTTTCCCGTGCAACATTGCTAGATGTGCGAACAATGGGATGCACGTAGGAGCGTGTTTGTGGGGGTTCGAGAGTATTAATTAATTCTTCTAGTTGCTGGCGGCGCTGGGCAATTAATCGGTCTGCTTCAACTGGGGTACTTTCAAAGGCATAGTCTTCTTCAAATTCAATCAAGCTGAGGGGATGCACAACAGCCGATTGTTGATGGTTGAGAGCAATTGCCACTGCCAACTGTACTAAGCCCTTTTGAGTATTGGGATTAGCCACTGGTACTAAAATCCGGTAGGGACGAGTGTAAGTTAATTCTTCAACAGTGGTATCTTCTCTACCTAAATGTGTTTCCGTCTCTGTTTGCAACTCTGGTTCTACAAGATCTAACCGGATGAGTTTTTTCGGATATGTCCATTCCAACAATGGCGAGGTCATAAATGTAGTTACCAGCGCCATAATTACCAGCATGGTAAATACTAAAGGGGAAATTACTCCTAACTCCAGACCAATATTTAGCACTATTAACTCGGTTAAGCCGCGAGTATTCATTAACCAACCCAGTGCCGAGGCTTCTCGTTTATTAATGCCACTAACACGAGCTGCAATGTAAGTACCAAAATATTTACCTGCGATCGCTACTGCCAAAACCAATGCACACAACAGCCATAATTCTGGACGATTTAGCAAGCCAATCTGTGTTCGCAAACCACTGTAAGCAAAAAATATTGGCAGCAAGAATATCAGCACAAAATCTTCGGTTTTTACTGCCAATTCCCGCACTAAATCTTCATTTTTGGGCATTGCTGCTCCCAGTAAAAATGCCCCAAAAATCAAATGAATGCCTATTAATTCAGTGATTAATGCGGATGCAACCACCCCCATATAAATCCCAGCCAACACCAATTGGCTGAGGCGTCCTGCACGTTGGTAATGTTTGGCAAGACCTTCGAGAAACCAACGCCCCAGGGTTAGCATGAAGCCGATATAGACTATGCTCTCAATAATGGTCGGTACTGCACCAGCAAAATTGCCGGTACGAGCAACAGCTATAGCTACTGCTAATAAACACCAAGCTGTGACATCATCCACCGCTGCACAAGTTAACGCTAACGTTCCTAATCGCGTTCCTTGTAAATTACTCTCAGTTATTATTCGCGCCAATACTGGAAAGGCAGTAATGGACATTGCCGCACCCAAAAATAAGGCGAAGGCAGTAAACGATACACTAGCGTTAGAAACCAGGGGATAAAGCACCACCGCTAGTAATGTTCCCAAGGAAAAAGGCACCAAAATACTGACATGAGAAGTTAAAACTGCCACTTCTAGCTGGCCGCTGAGGTATTTTGGATTTAGTTCTAATCCAATCAGAAACATGAAAAATATTAGTCCCACTTGAGACAAAACATTTAGAAAAGGAATAGTTTCTGGTGGAAATAAGGTAACTGCTACATGGGGAGCTACTAAACCAAATAAAGATGGCCCAAGCATAATCCCAGCGACAATTTCACCAATTACCAGTGGTTGCTTAATAGAACGAAATCCTAGCCCTACTAGCCGTGAAAGTCCAATAACAATCAGTACCTCAACCAGAACGAGAATAACTGTGTGCATGGTTTCCTCAAAAGTAACTATCTGGTTTCCCTAAGATAATTGTTTAAAAGATTGGAAAATGTCAACCCCTATTCTTACCGAGAGATTCCACAAACTCCAAATTTTAAATTGCAAATTCAGGGATTAATCGCTGTTTCAATCAATTTATAAGCTTGTAAGTTTAATTATGAATTAAGAACTATCCGTCAAATTTATCAGATACACTGAAGACTAATTTTCTCTGATTTGTGATGTAAGTTACTGTTAATCCAAGATAACAATATGAGTTCTTGAGGTCACAATACAAGGAAGAGACGAAGAGAATAACTCCCAAATCTTCTAAAGACAAGGGTTATTCTCAGTCAACAATCAACAGTTAACAGTCAACACTCAGTAATTTGCTACAGTTACTATCAGGAATTAATTCTTTATAGATGTGCTTAAACGGTAAATTTTTCATAACTTGTACCGTGCAACAAAAAGGCAACTAAGGGCGATGCCATCAGTGTAGTGACTATAGCCATAATAACCATGATAGTGAATAAAGTGGGGGTAATTATACCTTGTTCAAGACCAATATTCAGGATGATTAACTCCATTAAACCGCGAGCATTCATCAGAGTACCGATAATTGCTGATTCCCGCCAATTTTCTCCTGCTAATTTTGCGGCTAACATACAAGCAATGCCTTTACCGATAACTGCGATCGCTACAATTAATATGGTAATTCCCCATAATGCAGGGGTGTTTACTAATCCGATTTGTGTATTCAATCCAGAAAAAACAAAAAATATCGGTAGCAAAAAAGAAGTGGTGAAAAACTCTGTATATTGGCGAATTTGTTGGGCGAATTCCCCCCGTGGCGTCACTGCTCCCAACACAAATGCACCGAATATTGCATAGATACCTGTGATATCAGTAAACCACGCACAAAACATCAAAACTATCAAAAACAAAGTTAATGTTTGTCTGCTCACACCTGCGTCACGTTTTGTCATGCTTGTGAAGACTTTAAGTAAACGTTGCCCGATAAAAATTGCAAATAGAATGTAGCAAATACCACCACCAATTGCTAAAATGGCAATATTGATGGAATTTTTCACACTAGCAAGGACGATGGCCAGCAAACACCAAGCAACTCCATCATCCACCGATGCTGCACCTAAAGCCAAAGTCCCGAAGCGAGTTTGGGCGAGTCCGCGTTCGTAAAGAATGCGAGCTAACATCGGAAAAGCGGTGATTGTCATCGAAGCACCCAAATATAAAGCCGCTGACCAAGGCAGTACTTTTGGTTGAAAGAAATTGCCATTTTGATATAAGAAAAAAGAAGCGATCGCTCCTAAAATAAAAGGAGTAATAATCCCAGAAGCGGATAATAAACCAGCACTTTTGATATGATGTTTTAAAAGTTTTGTATTAAACTCTAAACCAATCAAAAACATATAAATTGCCAATCCAATTTGACTGATAGCATATAAAATCGACATCGATGGATTGGGTATTTTATCTCCTAAAGCAGTGATAATTGGCAGCTTAGGAAATAACCATTGTTGAAAATTTGGTGCAATCAAACCTAAAAGCGACGGCCCTAACATCACACCTGCAATCATTTCGCAAACAACATCAGTTTGTCCCAGATAGCGGCGTCCTAAAATCGTAACTATGCGACAAGTCACTAAAATTACTGTCAGTTGCAGAAATAACTGAATAACCAAATCAAAATTTGACATTGTACTTTATTGAGCGGAAATTAAATCTGAGTCAGGTAGATAATAATACAGATATATTTTTTTAGCACAGTAATGCTCATAAGTGCCAAATAGAATACAAAATAGGGCAGCAAC
>Ga0314816_1000073_pt1 | contig 13357 bp, 15 predicted proteins | sample MICome_6_FD_202353 | JGI IMG/M metagenome (GOLD analysis project Ga0314816, IMG submission 202353) | Metatranscriptome of soil surface biofilm microbial communities from soil inoculated with nitrogen-fixing consortium DG1, State College... ...
CTGGAATAATTTTGATTGCGATGGTTAAGTTGGGCGTTGCGATCGCCATTTTCAACAAAAGCGCTTTCAAATCTTCAATTGCGGTGATTATTGCTGTAACGAACCCTTGTACCAGCCCACAGCAACTTCTCTCGCAGTGTTTGATAGTAAGAATTGTTCTCGCGCAAAATAATAAATTTAGCTCGACAATCTGCTATCCGCACATCAACGCGGTGTCCAGGCCAAATCGAAGTCCCCAACACTCCATCAGTCCACAACTTGGTACTTAAATCGTAATCCCCCAAAGGCCAAATACTCACCACAGAACCAGGCGGTAAAACGAGGGGACGACTAGAAAGACTCATAGCACAAATGGGAGTAACGGTAATCGCTTCCATACCATCGTGCATAATTGGCCCGTTAGCAGAAACGGTGTAACCAGTGGAACCCGTGGGAGTGGAAATAATCAACCCATCCCCCACATATTGATCGACTACTTCACCATCGATTTCCATTTCCAAAATCGAGGTAATCATGCGATCAGCGGAAGCGGGTTTGACGCAAAATTCATTCAAAGCCAGGTAACGTTCGCTGACTGCCTGCAAATTAGACCCATGACCCTCATACACGGCAGCTTGTAACATCATCCGTCGTTGGATTGCATAGCGATCCTCAAACAGTCGATCCCAAACTTTTTCCGTATCCTCAAACTCATCCACTGACTCAGTTAAAAACCCCAGATGACCTCCCACATTCACTCCCAGAATTGGGATGCCAGCTGGGGCTAAATGTCTCGCACCAGTTAAAACAGTGCCATCACCGCCAAGTACCAAAGCCAGATCGATTGGTTGACCTGCTGAAGCCAAAAAGACCGGATAAGGATTGTCTTTCGGCCCGCTAGGCCCCATCAACACTTGGCACTGGCGATTTTCGAGTTGTTTAGCGCACATTTCTGCCCATTCTTTACTCCGGGCATCCCGCGCTTTATAAGCAATGATTACCTGCTTGAGTTGCACGCACAGTTACCACTTCAGGAGATTAAACTGCTCCATATCGACGGTATCGCGGTTGCGATAAATGGCAAGCACAATTGCTAAACCCACCGCCGCCTCGGCTGCGGCCACAGTAATCACAAACACGGTGAAAACCTGACCCTTAATTAATGTTGAGTCGAGGAAGTTGGAAAATGCCATTAAATTGAGATTAACAGCATTGAGCAACAACTCAATTGACATCAGCACCCGCACAGCGTTGCGGCTGGTAATTAAACCGTAGATACCGATGCAAAATAAAGCCGCTGCTAATAATAAAAAGTACTGGAGTTGCATGAATCTGAGTATTCCTTCTGAAAAAACACCACTTTTTATGAAAACAGAATTCAGAATTCAGGAGTCAGAATTCTGGAGTAGGCAGTGCGGTCTTGGGGGTTTCCTTGATAAGCAACTGCCGTTCAGAATTCTCAATGAATTACAGTTTCACTGCTGAAGCAGCGCAGCCTTGAGGTTTTTTCATTTGATGGTGCTTCCCTGTAGTGAGTTCCAATCCCCCACCAGCAGTTATTCTGAATTTGCCAATTCTGAATTCTCAATTCTGAATTCTTTACTCTCTTGTTTCACTGCTGCTTGATACCAGTTCTCTGGGGCGTTCTGGCAAAGTCAAAATGGTTTGTGGTAATTCAGATGGTGTCAGGTCTGGCAAATACTCGCGACGTGCCAAAATAATCGCTCCTACCATCGCTATCAGCAGCAAAACCGAAGCTAGTTCAAAAGGTAGTAAAAAGTCAGTGAAGAAATGTTCGCCAATTAAAACTATGGAACCTTTACTACTGGGAGGAACAGTTGAGTAAGCCCAAGGAGTCGCCAGCACCATCGTACTCAAAAGCCCAAATAATCCCAGACTGACTACACCTGTGAGTGCCTTCCGCACCCAAGAGTTGGGAAATGGTGCGAAATTCTGCCGTTTGTTCACCAACATAATGGCAAACAAAATCAGCACGTTAACCGCCCCAACATAAATCAGCACTTGCGCGGCTGCAACAAAATCACCATTCAGCAACAGGTAGATTCCTGCCATGCTGATGAACACACCCCCTAGCATAAAGGCAGAATAGACGATGCTAGGCGACAGCACCACACCAAGGGCTGCCCCAATCATCATCACACCCAGTAAGCCAAGGCATACAATCTGTACTCCTTCCGCTAGATTCACTGTTTTTGTCCTCAGTCAATTTTATTAGTCATTAGTCATTAGTCATTGGTCATTGGTCATTTGCTTTGGACAAAGGACGAATAACAAATGACGAATGATATTTATTTTTCGGTTTGTTCCACCAAGTCTTGTGGGCGCGCACCCGCAGGTGGGGCATCCGCAGGCACTCCGTGAGGTTCGAGGACGCCTTTGGGTAGGTAAACCAGTTCGCGTAGTGGTGTCACCATTGGGTCATTTGTGACCTTATAGGGCAGACGGCCTAAGGCTACGTTGTCATAGTTCAATTCATGGCGATCGTAAGTGGAAAGTTCATACTCTTCTGTCATAGATAGACAGTTAGTGGGACAAAATTCCACACAATTACCGCAAAAGATACAAACTCCAAAATCAATACTGTAGTGCTTGAGTTTTTTCTTTTTGCTGGCTTTGTCGAATTCCCAATCTACTACAGGCAGATTTATCGGACAAACGCGAACACAAACTTCGCAGGCGATACACTTATCAAACTCAAAGTGAATTCTACCGCGAAACCGTTCGCCAGGAATTAGTTTTTCGTAAGGGTACTGTACGGTAATCGGACGCCGCCGCATATGGTCGAAGGTAACAGAAAGCCCCTGGCCAATGTAACGCGCAGCTTGTACTGTTTCTTTGGCGTAATCACCAACTTGTTTCAGGAACTTCAGCATTGTGTCTCACTCTCTATCAATTTTGGATTTTGGATTTTGGATTTCAAACTCAATCCCAAATCTCATCAATTTTGGATTTTGGATTTTAGATTTCAAACTTAATCTAAAATCCGTCTTGAAAAGTTTAGATCGCCGGAAGCCGGCGCTCTAAACTTTTCGCAAAATCTAAAATCTAAAATTCCTTTACCCACCAAAGGCGAAAGGAAAGGCTAGTTTCAGGGCGGCGGTTAATAGCAAGTTAACCAAACCAACTGGCAACAAAAACTTCCATCCTAAATCTAACAATTGGTCAATCCGTACCCGTGGTACTGTCCAGCGCAACAAAATGGCGATAAACACTAGTAGATAGGCTTTGAACACGGTCATGGTGATGCCCAAAGCAGCAGTTACTATTTGCAACACGGGGTCGGCTTCACTGATTCCTAGCCAACCAGCTATGAGGTTGAGGGGAATGGGAAAGTCCCAACCGCCGAGGTAGAGAATTGCTACTAGTAGGGCAGAAAGGATTAAGTTAACGTAGGAACCCAGGTAAAAAAGACCGAATTTCATGCCTGCGTATTCAGTCTGATAACCTGCTACGAGTTCTTCTTCTGCTTCGGGTAAGTCAAAGGGCAATCTTTCGCACTCAGCTAGGGCAGCTATCCAAAAAATCAGAAAACCGACTGGTTGACGCCAAATATTCCAGCCCAAAATGCCGTAGCCGGATTGTTGATTCACAATGTCAATGGTGCTGAGGCTATTAGACATCATAGCGATCGCTAACACTGCCAGCGCCAAGGGAATTTCATAACTAATGGATTGCGCTGCTGCCCGCAAGCCCCCTAAAAGGGAGTACTTGTTATTGGATGCGTAACCAGCCATCAACAAGCCAATGGGCTGAATGCTGGACAAAGCAATCCACAAAAATACACCCATACCCACATTGCTGATCACGATGTTTTGTCCAAAGGGCACAATCAGAAACGACAGAAACACCGGAATCACAACAATAATTGGCCCAAGAGTAAACAGCCAACGGTCAGATTGAGCTGGCACGATATCTTCTTTAAATACCAGCTTCAGACCATCCGCTACAGGCACCAGTAACCCAAAAGGCCCTTGGTATTCTGGGCCGATTCGTTGCTGTGCGGCGGCGGAAATTTTTCGTTCTAGCCAGGTAGCTACTAATACCCCCACTGTTGCCCCAATCAGCATTAGTACCATTGGCAGTGGCATCCAAATTGCTTTGGCTGTTCCTGCTGGTACTCCTAAATCCGTGAGGGATTGAATAAAAGTTCCTTGGAGGTCAATTCCTGAATTCATGTTTCCGCTCTTTAAGACATGAGTCTAAGTGAGTTACAAATATTACTAAATTAATATCTGTAAATTCACTGATTAATAAGTTTTGCCCAGATGAGGTCTGATTGAAGATTTGTTGCCAATTCCCATGTTTAGTATATCCTTGGATGGTTTTACCACCCTGAAGCGAGATGAGAACTTCTACTTATGGTTGGCATTGACGTTGGCTATTGAGTCGGGAGGTATGGGAGACGCTCTGATGCGGGGAAATGAGGGAGATGAGGGGACAAGGGGACAGCTTGCAACAAATCGTTTGTTCATCTTCTTTCCTCCCCGTGTCTTTGTGTCCCCGCGTCCCCGTGTCCTCTTTCCCATGCCCCAATATTAAGTTAACGTTGGTCAATGGGAATGTAACGAACTTCGTGATGACCGTTGTAAACTTGGGTGGGACGGAAAATGCGGTTTTCTGCTAGCTGTTCTTTCCAGTGGGCTAGCCAACCGGCAACGCGGGCGATCGCAAAAACTGGTGTAAACAAATCTGTGGGAATTCCCATTTTTCTATACACCAAACCCGAATAAAAGTCAACATTGGGATAAATCCCTTTGGCACCGAGTTTTTCTTCTACCACTCGTTCCATTTCTTGGGCAATGTCATAGTACTTGTCATACCCAAACTTGTCAAACAATTGTTCGGCTAATTTTTGCAAAATTGTGGCTCGTGGATCTTTGACTTTATAGACGCGATGTCCAAAGCCCATAATCTTAGATTTACGTTGCAGACAGTCCTCAATGTAAGGACGGACATTTTCCACAGAGCCAATGTCTTCTAACATCTGAATGACTTCTTCATTGGCTCCACCGTGCAAAGGGCCTCCCAAGGTTCCCACAGCACTGGCAACCACAGCATAAGGGTCGGTCAAGGTAGAAGCTGTTACCCTAGCACTGAAGGTAGAAGCGTTCATTGTATGCTCGACATGTAATATCAAGCAGATATCAAAAATTCTGGCTGCCAAAGAATCCGGTTCTTGCTCATTGAGCATGTATAGGAAATTGGCAGAGTAGTCTAGGTCATCGCGGGGACGCACTGGGTCATTGCCTTTTCGCATCAGTTGGAACGCCGCCACCATTGTGGGAATGGTTGCTATTAAGCGCACCACAGAATCTCGAATATAGGCAGGATTATGTAAATCCCGGAGCGAATAAAACAACCCTAAAGCGGCAGCAGAGGCTTGTAGAGCATCCATTGGGTGACCGCTTTCTGGAAAGCATTTCATCATGTCACGAATGCGGTATTTTATTCGCCTGTGGTGAAGAACTTCATGTTCAAATGCTTGGAGTTCTTCTTTACTGGGCAACTCACCCCAGATTAAGAGATAAGCAGTTTCTAGGAATGTACTTTTTTCTGCTAGTTCCTCAATCCGGATGCCACGATATTCTAGTATTCCCTTTTGCCCATCAACATAACTGATACTGGATTGGGCGGCGGGAATGCCTTCTAGACCAGGCTTGTATTCGCACACCATCATGGCAACACCATTTATTTTTGAAATATCCGATCAAGTTAACTTACCAGAAATTTATTATCGCCATAACAGTAGCCCTTCTAACAACAATCGAAAATGTTGAAAAACTGTTATAGCAGATACTTGGGTGATGTCAACCAAAACATCTGACTACGACCCAGAGCAGAACCAGTTTCTGGTAGTTTTATCCCAATCATACCTGCTTTTTTCAAGACTAGGCTGGCTTTGACTTCCCCCCAGAGGAGAATTTCTGCCCAATTGGTTAAACCTGGTTCGTGTCCAACCAAGGCCAGTCGGGTATTTTGGGAATAATTTCTTGGCTCTAACCAATCTACCAGCCAACTAGAAATTTCACCTCCAGGAGCCAAGTGACTTGATTCCTCTAAGTGCGAACTTAATCCTGTTTCTATCAGGATTTCAGCCGTTTGTCGCGCACGCACTAAGGGGCTGGTAACAATCAAATCAAAGTTTAAATTTAATTTCAAAAGTTTTTGAGCAACTTTCTCAGTTTTTTGCCTTCCTTCTTTGGTAAGGCTGCGCTCCTCATCTTTGATGCCTAAATCTTTATCTTGGGCGATGCCATGACGAAATAAATACAGTTCCATATTTTGAATTTTATTAGCATACCTTGTGCTGAGTTATTTAGTTACGCTTGTTGTGTATTTATCTATCCTAACTTTAGCGATCGTTGTCAAAAAACAGAATTACTGTTAAAACGCTATTTACCACTGAGCAATTTGTCATATTCTGGATGTGACCCAATCCAAAACCAGACAAAATTACCATCTTCTTCTACAGCAAGCGCCCGATAATGTATACCAATACGCACTGACCAAAACTGACCAACTTTTTTGAAATGTAATGATGGATACTTAGGATCTTCCCGAAGCAACTCATAACATCGGTCAGCAAGCTGTTGGATATCAATTGGTAACTAGCGATAGTAATACCAAAAATCAGGGGTTGCTCGATGTTTCACAGGTCAGTACAACGCCCTTCTCGCAGATGTTTAAGTGCTTTCTGTGCCAATGCATCTAACCGACCTTCAGCCACATCTTTTTCAATCTGTTTATCCCAAGCTGCTGCATCGAATTCCGCAAACCAGACACGAAAAGCCGCAAGTTCCTCTGGTGAAAGTTGACTAACAGCGAATTCGATTTCCTTTAGGCTACTCATAATCTAGGTAAATCAAGCTTGTCATTATCTAACTTAAATATACAAGGACTTCCGACTAAAATAGCTGAATTAATTTAAGCTAAATATTTTGGCACCATTCACACTGCTGAAATCTCTGTTTCAAAAATTGTTGGTTGGGACGGCACATTTCATCTTTTGGTACTTGTAGTTCTTTTCCATCCATTATTTTATATTCAGTTTTTTTGAGAATAGGGGAAAGATGTACCTTCATTGTTTTTGGATCGATGGCAATAAGGTTTAAGTCAAATAACGTGTGCAAGTCAGCACGTAATAATAAACCATTTGACGGATGATTATTTTCTGTTTCAATATAAGGAATTATATGGGCAGCTTCAAGCGCAGCTTCAGCATCAAAATTGGTAATAGCGCACTTACTAGAATAAGCATCTAGCAAAGACTTACGAAATTGTGATTGTCCCTGCCTCCTAGCAATTGATACAGTAATTTTTTTACGAGCGTCGGAATCACTTTTAAAATTGAAAAATTTTTCTTTATCAGTTTATTTTTAATAATTCCTTTTTCGCTGTAATATTCTGCTTCACCATTGCAAAGAAAAATTATAGTTTCTATTAGAATAAAACTGACTAATCATGATTATCATGATGCTAGCCATTTAAAATACTAAATATAATTCGTATATTTACTTAATTTTGGATCGGTTCGCAGTTGTTATAACGTAAATAACCTTACGGTTATTCCTCAGTGTTAGGATAAAAGTCTAAGTCTAAAATTTCATTAACAGAAAATGGACAGGCGATCGCAAACTTTTCTTCTGATAAAATTGTTTCTACCATAGCCTCTTGTCGCGCTCTTTGATAGGTAGTATTTATCCATTCGGCATCGTTTAAAAAACGGCGCAAGCTGGGACTTTCTTCTAGCAATTCATCTATATTTAGTCGCTCGCGGGTGATAGTCACTTGCCAACTGTGACTGCGACGTTCAGATTGATATTTCCACTTCAACAAATGCGACAAGACTAACCGCAACGCACTTTGCAATGCCCGTTGTTGACTCTTACCCAAGTCCACTACTTCCTCAATTAGGTGTTCTAAATCCAACATGTCCCACTGATGCGATTGTAACAATGCTGCGGTCTGCTCTACCCAAGCATAAAAATCTTGGTCGTACAAAGTTTTTAACATTTTAAGTTCTGTAGACTTCATGGCGCTCCTTTTTAGGAAATAAATAAGCAAGCACGAGTTAACTTTATTTGTATCGCTTTACTTAGATTAGATACGAACTAGATTCCCAATTCATTAATAAAAACTAAATTCCCGACTTTTTTTAAAAGTCGGGAAGGGATATTATGTAACGAAACGCACTTTGGTTAGTACATGAGTTAGGAGTTCTCCACATCTCCTTCTCCTTCCACTACTCCGACTGAATCGGGTTATCTTTGGGATTAACTAACCTCAGTAGCTTTTGCTTAATTTGAGCGTCGAATACTTCCCATTTCATCTTCGCATAGGCGGAATTTTCGTTACTGCCAGACAAGAAACCCATCGGAATTTCAAAGCCGCCTGCGCTTGTTCTTCCACCACCAAAAAACCGGCCTGTACTATCTTGACCAAAGGCTTCTTTAATGAATTCATCGGGGTCAAGGGTGAGTTTGGTGGTTCTCAAGGAACCAATGACTATTTCTAATTCTTCGTCTTCATCGTGAACAATGCCGTAAACTACAGCAGTATGGACGTTTTCTTCGGTGACGAGAAAATCAGCTGCTTGGGGGATGGCGTCGCGGTCATCATAGCGCAGGTAACCGACACCAGCAATGGAAAAGTTATTTTGAACGATGCGGTTTTTGAGCGATCGCTCGATGACATCCATTACCCGCTTGGAACGATTCGCCTGTAAAATAGCGTTCAGCAGCTGAGCGTCATAAAATCGACTTAAATATGCAGCTGCCATGAAATCTTCTTCTTGCGCTTGCATCAGCCGATTGGTATCGGAACGTAAGCCATGCATCAATGCTGTAGCACATTTTACGTGTTGATTGATGCTGCTATCTAATGCTAGTAATCCCGCTTGCAGATATTGAGTAAAAATTGTCGCTGTTGCTCGTACATAAGGACGAACATCCACAAATTCTGATTCCAGTTCGCCTTGTAAACTGTGATGGTCTATGAGCGCAACTAATGGAATTCTTGCCTGCTGAACTGCTGATATTAGCTGTGAAGTAGTTCCTTGGTTATCAATTAATACGTAACCTTGATAACATGACAAATCTTTGGTTTTCAAGGTTTGCTGCGTCCAGCGTTGGATAGGTAAATTAGTGAGTCTAACCAAGGCAATATTTTCTTGATGACTCAGAGCGCCAGCATAAATTATTTCACATTTGATATCGTATTGCTGAGCAATTAATTGATAAGCCCAGGCACAAGAAAGAGCGTCTGGGTCAGGAAAATCTTGCAAAATTACTAGCTGGCGATCGTGTCGGTGTGCTAGTAAGGTTTTTTGCAGTTCTTCTGACTTTTGTTGTGTCAGGGAATTACCACGCTGACTAAGATAGATAGCTCCTTCACTTAGCGATGGTTGTAATGATGGACTTTTAAGTGCAACTTCCACTGGGTCTTTCTCTATTTCAGCTTCCTCTGGGTTTGGCTCTGCGGTCAATGACAAACTCTCGAACTCATTAACGGGAGAATTTATGTACATAGGGAACTTTTTTTAAAGTCTGAGGCTCAATTTATTTAGAAACACTACAATCAGCGATTCACTCGAATTTAGCCACATTATTTCGATCTTCGCAAAAATATCCAGATATGACACTATATACCTAAGTATATTTTTTGTCAGTGACAGCCCTCAGCAATTAACTACATTTGATTACAATGCATGAAAATGCTGGAAAAAAGTAAGTTTTCTATATCTGGCTTGATGTTCGAGCATAAACGAGTTTTATGGCTTTTTTCTTTTCTAAAATTTGAACGATCGCGGTTTTTATTCCAGGTTGATAACCGAACTTTAAAATTTATCTAACTTAGGGTATACTTTCCATCTAATACTTTAGACTTAGCCTTTGATCTTTAAGATAATCTTATGTTCAATAGTCTCATTATTTTGACTATTGAGCAATTAATAATTATATCTTCAAGCAACAGAGCTTGTTTTGTGTTTTGTGTAAAAGGCAACTGGGCTGTGGATTAGGGTTAACTTATCCCCTGCTTGACGCAGCGAGGATTTCGAGTCATTAGAAATAATACGTGTTATTTGTGCTTAATAATACTTATAACTAATGACCAATAACTAAGACGGCGAGCTGCAATTCATCCATCCCTGGAAGGAATGGATGAATTGCCGTCTTTCGGGAATCGGGAGATGGGAGAGCGTGGAAACACAAGGAAAACTAATTGCCTGTTTTCTGATGTTTTTTTCGACGCACCCTAGTTTTTTAGCTTTTTATGCGCTATATTAAAAAACTGTTGTCTTTTTTTGCTTGGATTTAGCCAAACTAGTATGTTAGCTTCTGCCGAAGGATGTCCCTCACAATATCTGGACATAAACAACTCAGCACATAATTTGTCAAATACAAATTTGTGCCACTCGGCTTTAGCCTTATTTGCAAACCAAGCACAAAGGCAAAACTGTGACTATTGCTGTATGCTTTTCGGGCTACTTGGCTATGTCATATCAAAGTCCTATAACATATTTTTGCCATTCTGCGTGCAGTCCACTCTTGAGATGTTTGCTGACCTCAAAATAAAGGCTGCTATAGGGTTGGCGAGGAAGATGGCGCAAAGGCATGTGAGCTTCGTGGGGAGTGCGACTACCTTTTTTAACATTGCAACGGACACAAGCTGTAACAATGTTCTCCCAGGTATCCCCTCCGCCGCGCGATCGCGGTATTACATGGTCTAAGGTCAATTCGTCTCCTGTGTAACCACAGTATTGACAGGCATGACCGTCACGATGCAATATATTTCGGCGAGTGAGAGGAATTTCTTTATAAGGAACGCGGACATAATGACGCAACCTAATTACAGTTGGCAGCGGGAAATCCGAATAAAGGAATTTACCGTTGTGTTCCACGCGTTCTGCCTTGCCCTTAATTAACAGAACCGCGGCGCGACGCCAACTCGTTATATTGAGAGGTTCGTAAGAGGCGTTTAATACTAAAACCTTCCCCATTGATCTGCGTTTAGGGTATTAGTTTTACATATATTAACACAAATATACTCTTCTAGGGAGATGATAAGAAATTATACTTTCGTGAAAGTAGGGCATAGGGTATGGGGCATCGGGCATCGGGCATAGGGAGATGGGGAAGTGTAGGGAGTGTGGGAGGAAAGAGAATTTATGTTTTTCCCTCCTCTGACACCACGCACACCTCCCAATGCCCAATCCCCTATGCCCCATGCCCTAATAGCATCTTGTATGAATTCCAAGTCAGAGTTAAACTTCCTGTTTAATCTGATATCGCTCTTCAGAGGGTGTATAGATAATTTGGAAGTTGAGCTACGGTGGATAGGAGTCAGTACAAATGTTAAGTCGCAAGGAAATCCCTGGTGTAGTTCCTAATGAGCAATGCGATACCTACGCGTGGTTTTCGCAACGAGCTTGGGTAGAAATTGATTTAGAGGCGTTGTCGCATAATGTACAACAAATAGTGCAATTTTTATCGCCACGTACTCAATTGATGGCAGTGGTGAAAGCTGATGCCTATGGACATGGGGCGGTAACGGTGGCTCAAACTGCAATTCAATCGGGAGCTAGTTGGCTGGGAGTTGCTACAGTTCCAGAGGCGATTCAATTGCGAGAAGGGGGGATTCAAGCCCCGATTTTGATTTTAGGGGCGACTCATACACCAGAGCAAATTCATGCGATCGCTCAATGGCAACTCCAGCCCACAGTGTGTAGTCCGAAACAAGCTTTAGTATTTTCCAATACTCTAGAATCGATGAATTACGGTTCTAACATACCCGTACATATCAAATTAGACACGGGAATGTCTAGGTTGGGAACTAATTGGCAACAAGCTGGTGAATTTGTGCAATTAGTACAGCGGTTACCACATCTTGCTATTGCCAGCATTTATTCTCATTTGGCAACAGCAGACGATCCTGATACTACTGCCATGAAGGAACAGCATAGACGATTCGAGGAAGCGATCGCTCAAATCAAAGCAATGGGAATCCAACCGCCTTGCTTGCACTTGGCAAATTCAGCAGCTGCACTAAAAGACCGAGCATTACACTACGATATTGTGCGAGTAGGTTTAGCAGTTTACGGACTTTACCCAGCACCCCATTTACAAAATGCCATCGACCTCAAACCCGTTTTACAACTGAAGGCACGAGTTACTCAAGTCAAAACAATTGCCCCAGGAACTGCTGTCAGCTACGGACATAAATTTATTGCCCCACGCGAACTTCGTCTCGCTGTCGTGGGAATTGGCTATGCTGACGGTGTTCCTCGTAATCTTTCTAACAAAATTCAGGTGTTGATTCGCGGTCAGCGAGTGCCGCAAATCGGGACAATTACAATGGATCAGTTGATGCTCGATGTGAGTGCCATACCTGATATTCAAGAAGGAGAGGTAGTTACCTTACTTGGAGAACAGGGAAAAGAAAAAATTTCTGCCGACGATTGGGCAGAACAATTAAATACCATTTCCTGGGAAATTCTCTGCGGCTTCAAACATCGTCTACCTCGTGTTGCGGTTATGTAATGGGGCATGGGGCAAAACCCTTTGGGTAGGGAAAAGGGGAAAGGGAAAAGGAAGGATCTTTTGTTTCCCCTTTGCCCCTTGCCCTTTGCCCAAGGCGTTGCTATCTCCCTATTCCCAAAAATAATTTCTTATGGTACGATAATAGTCTATGCGGATGTGGCGGAATTGGCAGACGCGCTAGATTTAGGTTCTAGTTCCGAAAGGAGTGAAGGTTCAAGTCCTTTCATCCGCATTTTTAATCTAATCGCCGAAAACTGCATGAGCTAACAAGTTCATGCAGTAAATTTATGAGTTAATTTATCGTCAACTCCAAGCAAGAGAGTCAGTAGAGCTAGATTCTACTGGCGTTAGAGATTATTGTCTGTGTTTTTTAAGCTTGCTTGCGATCGCAAAAATAGGCTTAGCCCGCCGTAGGCATCGCCGAAATCATAATTGCACTCGCTAAAATAACAAATGCGTAGGCGTAGCCAACCGTAGGCATCGCCGAAATAACTACTGGAAGCGATAATTTTCTATTTGGTAATTCATAATTATGTAGCGATCGCATCCTCGCGTTACCTGAAACTGCCATTGGGCGATGTCTGGGTTGGGCTACGCTAACGCATATTTTTGAAAATCAAGCGATCGCAAAATCAGTGTATTGTCTAACATCCTCTGGATGAAAAGCTAAAACAATTTTATTTTTGGGAATTCCTGCGGCTACTAGTTCATTGGCAATACCATATTCAGTCCCATCGCGCTGAATCCAAATTTTTCCATTAATAATTTCAATATGGATAATACAACCATGAACTCGTTCTTCTCCCTGCCATCCCAAA
>Ga0314816_1000079_pt1 | contig 12949 bp, 8 predicted proteins | sample MICome_6_FD_202353 | JGI IMG/M metagenome (GOLD analysis project Ga0314816, IMG submission 202353) | Metatranscriptome of soil surface biofilm microbial communities from soil inoculated with nitrogen-fixing consortium DG1, State College... ...
CTTGTACTGAGCAAAGCCGTTGGCGCAGCCTCTCGCAGAGAAGTATGGGGAGATGGGGAGACTTGTACTGAGCAAAGCCGTTGGCGCAGCCTCTCGCAGAGAAGTATGGGGAGATGGGGGGACAAGGTAGCAATCTACAGTTTCAGTTTCAAGTGTGGCTTGTTAATTCTGCCTGCGGTGTGGATTTTAACTACCAATGAATTCAGAGCTACGGCTAATAACTTGACGCCAAACTCTGAAGAAATAAAGCAGGAGGTAGAAGCCAAAAGCCAGGAAGAAAGAGGATTTGACTTGTTTGTTCCATCCATAGCGGGTGGCGCGGGGTCTGTGGGAGACTCTTACCCAGAGTTAGAAATTGTCCAGGAAACAGCACCATCTTCTATAACTGAACCATCGTCAGCACCACAACGCCTTCGAGTCCGCAAAATTCAAGTTATCGATAGCACAGTTTTTAGTGAAAATGACTTGAATGCAGCTGTTAAGCCCTTTGAAGAACGAGACTTGACTTTAGAAGAAATTCGACAAGCAGCAGACGCAGTTACCCAGCTTTATCTAAATAAAGGCTATCTCAATTCCAGAGCAATTCCAGAGACTCAGCAACCTAGTACCGCCGATGGAGTTGTGGTTATTCGCGTCATTGAAGGACGTTTGGCAGAAATTGACATCCAAGGAACGCGGCGATTAAACAAGTCTTATATTCGTAGTCGCATCGAATTAGGTGCTGGTATTCCTTTGAGTATTAATAAGCTGGAAGACCAACTAAAGCTATTACGACTCGATCCTTTATTATCAAATGTGGAAGCACGTCTGCGTCCCACGGGTAAAGTGGGTCAAAGTGTTCTACTGGTGAGAGTTGAAGAGGCAAATCCTTTGGGTGGTAGTTTGGGTGTAGATAACTATTCCCCTCCTAGTATTGGTGCAGAAAGATTGGGTGTTGAACTGCGCCATCGTAATTTAACTGGAATGGGAGATGAGTTAGCCGGGTATTATTTTCACTCCTTCAGTGGTGGTTCTGATATTTATGATTTGAGGTATCAACTTCCCGTGAATGCGATGGATGGGAAGGTACGAATTAGAGCTGCATTTAATCGTAATGAAATTACTCAAGCGCCATTCGATGCCTTTGGCATTAGGGCAAACCAGGATATTTATGAAATTAATTATCGCCAACCATTGATGCGATCGCCAAGACAAGAATTTGCCCTGTCTTTAGGATTTAGCTATCAAGATGGTCAAACTTTTCTCTTCGATAACCTTGCAACTCCCTTTGGTATCGGCCCCGATGTCAATGGAGTCAGCCGCACCAGTGTTATTAAATTTGGTCAAGAATATATCAAACGCGAACCCCAAGGTGCTTGGTTTTTGCGATCGCAATTTAATTTTGGCATTGATATCTTAGATGCCACAATCAACAATGACCCCATCCCAGATGGTCGCTTTTTCAGTTGGCTATTTCAAGTACAGCGCGTCCAGCGACTCACCAACGACCAATTATTGCTCATCCAAGCAGACTTACAGCTAACACCAGACAGTCTCTTACCTTCTGAACAATTCGTCATTGGCGGCGGACAATCAGTCAGAGGATATCGTCAAAATGTGCGCTCAGGGGATAATGGATTTCGGGTAGCCATTGAAGATAGAATCACAGTGCAGCGCAATGAATCAGGATTATCCACCATTCAAGTAGCACCATTTATTGATATGGGAGCAGTTTGGAATAAATCTAATAATCCCAATCAGTTACCGGATCAAACTTTTCTCATTGGCGCAGGTTTAGGATTATTGTGGAATGAAGCTTTTGGCATCAATAATTTAAGTTTACGACTCGATTATGGATTTCCATTTATCGATTTGAGCGATCGCGGTAATAACATTCAAGATGATGGCTTTTATTTTAGCCTGCGGTATCAGCCGTGATCGAGGATGAGGAAGCAAGGGGAAAGGGGAAAGGGGAAAGGTTAAAGGGGAAAGGGGAAAGGTTAAAGGGGAAAGGGAAATCCAAAAAATAAATTGTTCCCATTCAGGTCGTTGACTGTTCACTAGACCTCTTGCAATCAATTGCTTTTTGGACTCTTGTGGTCAAAGGGATACATCTTTATTGGGGAAAGGGAAAATACCAAACCTTTCCCCCTTCCCCCTTTCCCCTTTCGCCCTTCCCCTTTCCCCCTTCCCCTTTCCCCCTTTCCCCTTTCCCCATGTCTTATGCCCTTTTTCATTTTTTATATAAAGCCCGATATTCCCAAGGATTGACGAATTTGGTATCGTTCCAAATGCCACGCTTTTGTTCTTTGGCTTGTGCTTCGGCTTGTTGAATTAAGTCTTTACTGGGACATTTATTTAAATAAGGACGATATACTTTAGCTAAGCCTTCTTGCAATAATACTTGTTGGATGAATGTGCCATTTTTTAAGCGGACTTCTGCAACTTTACGCCCATAACGATCGCTATCGGTAATATTCAATGTTACGCGTTCGCCTCCTTGCTGTACGAGTTGTTGTACGCGTTCTTGAGCTTTCACACCCCAACTAAATTGATTGCGATCGCTAGTACTTTTACTCTGCTTTTCTTTATTGGTATGAGCTATTTCTGGCGCATCTACACAAGCAAAACGTACGGTAACATTTTTACCATTGGCATCTTTAATTACTATAGTATCACCATCACTCACTCGCTCAACAGCATCTCCAGAATTACTAATCAAGCGATCGCAGCCCATCAAACCTAAAACTAGGATACTTGCACAAAGCCAAAATACCATTACTTTAATTAATTTTTTCATGCAAATTCACCAAATTATTTGAAACTTGTCAAACAACCTCTAATATTTGCAAATAAACCCCGATTTTCAAAAAACCAAGATTTTGAAAGTAGACGCAACCCTAATTAATTCTTAATTCTGAGTTCTGAGTTCTGAATTCTTAATTCTGAATTCTGAGTTCTGAATTCTTAATTCTTAATTCTTATTCATATACTCTCCCAAAGATTGCAAACATATCTGAACTTTTGTATCTATTAATTGATTATCAAAAGGTAATCGTTCCCCAGTTACCCAAGCTTCTTGGGGTTGACACTGATATATTCTGCGGGGGGAATCATTTAAATAATCATCAGCTGTGCGATTATGTTTTCTTGGGGCACGATTTAAAAGTAACTGCAAAATATTTTCTGTTTCCTCTGGCTTTAATTCTGATGCAGTTCCATAAAAATATAAACCATCTGCCGTACCTTGAGAAACGCTGGAACTAAAAATAGCGATCGCCACCTTACCATCATTGTTGTATAAATTCTGCGAATGCTTCGACTCAATAGCCGAACTCCAATAAATATTGCAGTTATCATCATAGGCAAAAAATACAGGGGATACCCAAGGATAACCATCAAAAGAACAAGTAGACAAAGTACAATAAATGTTATTTTCCATAATCCGAAAAGCTTTCGCAATCACTTCTGGATTTTGGAAATCAATTGTATTCACCCATCGATTCGTAGCATTCGCAGATTCCAACATAAATTATTCGCCAAGAACATTTTACTTGCACATATTTTTGGCTGTTAACTGTTAACTGTCAACTGTCAACAAACTTAAAGTTGATTTCGCGCCTTCAATTGCAGATATCGTTCAACCAACTCATCTGCAATTTGATTTGCGGGTGCATCTAATATTAATACACCTTTTTGTTTCAGTTGAGCAAATGCCACTTGTCGTTGTGCCAATAAATCTAATGACACAGCACGCACATAAGCACCTGTAACATTTTCACTAAAAGTATCCGCCAAGCGATCTACTTGCGGATCTCGCAATGTCACACAAAATGGTAGATAGCGTGGTGCTAACTTGGAAAGTGCAGCCAGCAATTCCATAGAAGCGGTGACATCAACTAAATCAGTAATCACCACCACCAGCGCCCTACGAGTTTGTCGCTGGACAACATTTGTCACTGCGCCCAAATAATCAGATTCCAATAACACTGGTTGAATTGGAGTTAGTTTATCAATTAGTTGATTCAAATGAAGTTGACCGCGTTCTGGGGGAATCCACGTATGCATCTGGCGGTCAAATACACCAACCCCAACGCGATCGCCACGATGTAACCCCGCCAAAGCCAAGGATAAAGTTGCATTTAAACCCCAATCAAATCGCTGCAAACCCTGGACTTTTGCCGTCATCAGTCTGCCGCGATCGAGTAAAATCAATAGAGTTTGTTCCTGTTCTGGTTCCAAAACCCTCACCAATGGTGGTGAGTTACCATAAGCACCAACTCGTCGGGCGGTGGCTTTCCAGTCAATAAAGCGTAAATCGTCCCCAGTGCGATAATTCCGCAGTTCGGCAAACTCCGTACCGATACCCGTTTGCCTAGCTTGGCGCATAGCCCCCGATGATTGTAGTGTTAGACGAATTGTGAGCGATCGCAACCCAATTAAATCGGGATAAACTTTCACTGGCAAACTTTGTAAAATCTGCCAATCATCCCAAGCCAACCCCCAAAGCCCCAGTTGTCTAACTTGAATATTTCCCCAAGGAAATTCTCCCCGTTGTGTCGGTTTAACAGTATAAGTTAATTCCTGGGTGCTGTTGCTGGGAATAGTCGCCTCTAGTGCCGGTGCAGATACGCCAAAACCTGTTGGATAATAATCGCGGATTTGAATTTGAGCGTTGGCTTTTTGCGATGTTACTTTTAACACAACTGGATTATCCCGCCCAATGGATAGCCGTGGCGGCAATTCGCGGGTAATTTGCACGCGATAACGCCGCACTTGCCAACCATCCGCAACCATTAATAGCAGAACTACGACATCATATAACAAAGTGATGACAATGGTTGTTTTGATGGTAAGAAAAAACGATAGGACAAAGGCGATGGCAATTCCTAAAAGTAATAATAAATAAACTCGTTTAGAAGGAACCATTTTTTTCCAGTTAAACAATTTTAAATTTGGGTAGGGGCGCACAGCTGTGTGACCTACGATAATCTGTAACTCACCAAGTTGCAATCTGTTGTATTCGTCAACGATAGAAAATTTTGCAAGGAAGTTTAAACTTTAGGTTAGCACGCTATTAAAGGTTGTAAGACAACACAGCTTACTACCCTACAGAAAAAAAAGCGCCCTTTATTTGGGCGCTTATAATAAATTATTAGGCTTTTAAACTGCACAGTCCCGTCTTGAATTTAGACCTAGCTTAAAAATAGGGACTGGGGAAGAAATATTTTCATTCCTTGGTTGTGTTCGCGTAGCGTGCGCTTTGCGCTCACCGTGTTCATGGAGTAAGAGTGCAAAAAGCACTTTTGCACTCTTGTGGTCAAAGGGAATCATGTTAAAGGGGAAAGGGAAAATACCAAACATGCACCCCCTTTCCCCTTTTCCCGACTTCTCTTAGAAGTCTTTTGTTAACGATTTACGGTTCACTGTCAACCGTCAACAGTTAGCAACCAACACAAAGAAATGTGCAATGCCAAATGCTGTTAGCCGCTTGCTTAGAAATTGTAACCAACACCTAATAACAAGCCGACATCAGTTTCATCCATGAAAGCGGCATTTACAGCGCCTGTAAGGGTGAACCGAGTACCCAGAGGAACGTCCACACCACCAGTGAGCAATAATCCAAAATCAGTATCGAGATTAGCTTCAATGGCTACGCCTGCACCCAGGTAAGGAGCTATACTGAGAGTTCGTTGACCCACGGAACCTGCTGCACGTGGAGTGAAATCATAAGTTAAAGGAACTAAAAATACTGTATCGTCGCCAAACAGCACTGATGGTCTTACTGATATGGAGTTTGTCAAACCAAGTTTACTAATGACTGTAAAGTTACCTTCACTCAAAGCTGTATCACCACCAGTCAAACCAATGTTACCAGCAACACCGACATAGCTTCTACCACCGCGAGTAGCTCTACCTACATCTACACCAGATGTGCCACCATTAGCATTGCCTCCATTTTGGGGCTGATTTAACTGGCTAAGATTAATATCAGGCGGGATGAGGACTTGGTTGATTGCATGGATAACACCATTGCTAGCTGGGACATCCGCTTGAATGACTCTAGCATTATTGACTGCGACTTGATTGTTAGCGCGATCGATTTGAATATTTACCGGTCTTTCTTCAAAGGTTTTCAGTTCGCCGTTTGCAAGTTGACCAGAAGTTACCGCACCAGGAACTACGTGATAGCTCAAAATCTTAATTAAAGCTTCTCTGTTCTGTGGTTGCTGCAATTGTTCTAGGGTAGAAGCAGGTAAAGCGGCAAATGCATCGTTAGTGGGAGCAAAAACTGTATAAGGGCCTGGTTGTTGAAGAGTTTCTGCTAAACCGGCCGTTTTTAATAAAGAAGTCAGTGTGCTAAAAGAATTACTGGATGCAGCCAGGGAAACAATATCGTTACCTGTTTGAGTACCACTACCAACTCCACCAACAACATACTGAGCTGCTGGCAAATTGCTAGCAATGGGTTGCAAGCGTCCTTGTCTAACTAAAGCTTGATATAAAAGTGCTGCTGCTTCTGCACGAGTTAAAGCCTGTTGGGGATTGAGTTGTTTGACATCTGGATAGTTGACAACAAGATTAGCTTGTGTAGCTGCCGCTACGCTACTAACCGCATAATTCGGGATAGCTGAAGCATCACTATAGGAAGTATTAAGAACACTTGTATCGCTAGCAGACAAGCCCAAACCATTGCTGATAGAAACGATCGCTTCTACTTTAGGTATTTGTTGATTTGGTCTAAATACATTTCCAGGATAACCGGACAAAAACCCGATTTCGTAGGCATTTTGAATTGCCGCAGCCGCCCAGTAGCCCGCAGGAACATCACTAAATCCACCAGCACTCAATTGGCGAACTCGGTTTTGATTACCGAAAGCCTTTTGAATGAGGGCGGCAAATTCCGCACGAGTCACAGATTGATTCGGTCTAAACGAGCCATCAGGGAAACCACTAATTACATTATTGTCAGCTAGAGTTTGAATAAATGGACGTGCCCAGTAATCTGAAGTGACATCTGACAAATTAACTGTTGAAGTTGGTGACGGTGTAGCGGCTGGACTAGGAGATGGAGTGGCATCGGGAACAGTATTTTGAGATAAAGCTGGTGTAGAAATTACGATGGGAGCTACTGTAGCAGTTGTCATTCCCAAAACTAGCAAAGCTACTCTGAGTGATGACCAACGAAACAGATTAAACATTACAATATCCTCCAGGAAAAAAAGTGATGGAACCGGGCAAAAAACAAAATTCAAAAGGTAAAATGCAAAAGGTGAAAAGCAAAATCCAACAGTAGAAATGAATTGAAAATGAGTTTTTGCTTTTTACTTTTCAATTTTCACTTTTTGTTATATTTTCCATAACCGCAGATAACACTAAGAATAAAATGAGATGCTGTGGTCATCTGAATATATTGCAATAATAAGGACAGTTTACAGTTGGGCGATTTCATCAGGTTAGAATCGCACTCTAGTCGTTCGTTAATTGGCTTTTAAAGCCGTGCCTTTATGATTGCCGAGAAGGGTGAATGCGGTCAAGTTTAATGCATCATCAGATTTATTAATATTTAAGAAAGGAAAATCAGTCTTAGCACTATTAAGTAATATTCTTGAGCTATTATCGAATTTACACAACTAACTAATGGCAGTACTTTGGGCTAAAACTTTCACTCTTTAGATAGTTGCCGCTGATGCTAAATTTCATCATGCTAGAGTGAAAATCAGCGATATAATCAAAATTTTCGACTAAACGATCCCAGATTTTTGACTAGCGATGAAATGCAAATTAGATTTTATATCATGTCCGTTTAAAGACTTATCATTTGAGTGACGCGGGGACGCTGAGAGATTTTAATCATAAGTGATTAGCCGGACATGATAAGTAGCTCAACCTAAAAAAACGTCATACGTAGATGTCAATAAATGTAGTAGCGTGGCAAGCCTTAAATGTTGCAATAGATTAGACTTCTAAGAGAAGTGGGGAAAAGGGTAAGGGGTAAAGGGGAAAGGGCAAATAAAAACCCTTTTCCCGGTTGGTGAGCTTGTCGAACCATTAACCTTTTCCCTTTTCCCCCTATGAGCAAAAGTAACTTTTGCAATAGGTTTATTTTATTGTGGGATGGGTGTCCTCACCCGTCCGGGCGGGCAGGATGCCCACCCCACAAGAGTTTCCTAATGGACTATTTTAGCTGTGTCAGTCCAGTAGTGGCGTGTCTAGACTAAAGTTGTGCATTAGCTTTATTGTTTGGGAGGTGCTAAGGCGCAACTAAAAACATTGTTTATTGCAAAATTTTAGCCTTGACACGCTAGTAGGGTGTGTTATGCCGTAGGCTAACGCACCTCTGTACTAACCCGATCTCGCCGGGTTTCGACACTTCGACAGGCTCCCTTCGAGAAGCTCAGGGCGGCGCAGTGTATCGCTGCGTTCAACCCTCTTGGAATAAGCTTACCCAGCATTGAGTCAAGTCGAAATGCGTCTTCTATAGGACTTACGCAAAAACTCTCTGAAACTCTTATTCCTCCGTGTCCTCTGCGTCCTCTGTGGTTAGATTTTCCGTTGCCTGTGCGTAAGTCCTGTTCTAAATAATTGTGTCCGCCTACTTAAATCAACCATAATAAAGAGTTTATAGTGAGGACTTTATTCCTCTCTGCGAGACGCTACGCGGACACTACAAGCAAACATTTTTATTCAATTTGATTAACCGGACATTATATGATTCCTATACCAATTAATTAATCTGAATTTTGAATTCTTAATCCTGCTATATCTTGTTTGTTAATCGTGCTTTGAAGAGTCAGGCATAATTGCTTCTTGAAAATTGACACCACTGAGATTAGCTCCCCTTAAGTCGGCTCCTCTAAGGTTAGCTTTTCTCAAATTTGCTCCTGCCAAATTCGCACGTCTGAGATTAGCCCAACTCAAATCTGCTTGGCTCAAGTCTGCTTCATTCAAGTTAGCAGATAACAAATATGCGCCACTCAGGTGAGCTTTGGTCAAATTAGCTTTAGACAAATCGGTTTTATAAAGATAAGCCCCTAACATTTCCGCTTCGTATAAACTAGCCTCGCTCAAATCAGTCCCAATCAAGTTAGCTTCAATGAGGTTAGCAAAACAAAGATTAGCCCGGATGAGTTTTGCTGCATCTAAATCCGCATCTCTCAAATTAGCGTTTTTTAAGTCGGTGCCAATCAAATTAGCATGAGCGATGACAGCACCTCTGAGATTTGCCTCACTTAAATCAGCGCCAATAAAATTAGCGTTACTCAAATCTGCCTGTGAAAGTGTAGCACCGCTCAAATTAGCAACGCTAAAATTAGCAAAATTTAGATTAGCTTCAATCAACAAAGCCTTGTAGAGGTTTGCGCCACTGAATTCCGCATTGCTGAGGTTTGCTCGTACAAGTAAAGCATTGGGTAAATCTGCTTTGCTCAAATTTACCCCCTGGAGGTTTGCACCTCTGAGGTTATCTCCTTGGAGGTTCGCCGCGCTGAGGTCTGGTTGAATATCAGGATTTTGGTTTCTCCACTCAGTCCATATAACTGCACCTGCTTTGAGTAAACTCAGATGCTCTCGATTTGCCATTTTCTCTCCTTTACCATTATTAGTGCTGAGTTAGGAGTTAGGAGTTAGGAGTTAGGAGTTAGGAGTTATGAGTTATGAGTTATGAGTTATTCTCCTCATCTACCTCATCTACCTTGTCTCCCTTGTTCCCCTTGTCTCCCTTGTCTCCCTTGTCTCCCTTGTCCCCCTTGTCTCCCTTGTCCCCCTCATCCCCCCACTTCCCATTCACCACTGTTCATTCCTGACGCCCACTTTGACGATTTCGACCAGGTACGCTTTCAATGGCCGTTAATGCTCCTGCTGCACCTGCGAGAATATCTCGTTCTTCTCCACCCAAGTAAAGCCTGCCAAAACTACCTACGGCTTGCACTTCAAGGATGTTAATTGACGCGGATTTTTCTGCTTCATTGGCAGCCAAGGCGGCGTAAGCGGCAGGTTCTACTTCTAATACATATAGCGTTTGTCCTGCTAATAGCAGCTGTCCTCGGCGCGTGCGATTGATGAGTTGTGTTTGGTAAGCATCGATGTTGCGAATAATTTGGCTGGAAACAACACGCGGTTTGAGACATTCCTCTCTTCGGACTCCCAGTGTTGCCAAAATGGCTTGGCCAGCGGCTCGCGTTTCACCTTGGGAGCCAGAATGAACTTCCAACAGCCCATACAAGCGTTCAACTACCTGGACTCCCGGACGCACAGAAGCGGCTTTCAAGGCTACGTCTGTTATTTTATTAATTTCGATACCAGGTGAGATTTCAATCCACAGTGATGTATCTCCTGGTAATGGTAAGAAACCTTGGGCTACAGTTCCCATATATGCTGCATGTTGAGGTTGCAGGCTGTCGAGAAACACGAAACTGCGTAGTTCTATTCCCAAGATTTTGGTCTCCAGTCATGAGGTAAAAGTTATCTATTGCACGATATGAGCGCCTAACTTGTGGTATTTTATCGAAGAAAGGCTCCAGGGGAGGAAGCAGGAAGAAGCAGGAGGCAAGGGGCAGAAGGTAAAACTCTCAACAGTAAAAGGTTTCGCTGGTTTAGATTTTATATTTAATTATGTCCGCTTACTTGCAACTCAATTGCGAGGCGATACAACTCAATTGCGAGGCGATGCAACTCAATTGTGAGTCGATACAACTCAATTGCGAGTCGATGCAACTCAATTGTGAGTCGATGCAACTCAATTGCGAGTCGATGCAACTCAATTGTGAGTCGATGCAACTCAATTGCGAGGCGATACAACTCAATTGCGAGTCGATGCAACTTAATTGTGAGTAGATGCAACTCAATTGCGAGTCGATACAACTCAATTGTGAGGCGATGCATTAACAATGCAGGAAGGGTCACCAATCCCCTTGTTAATAAAACCTTCTGCTGACGTTCGCAAACACGGCTTAGCTGCGCTATCCTGCCCTCTGCCTCCTGCCTCCTCAAGCATAAATAAAGAATGGAAAAACACAAAATATAAAAATTTTGCTGTCGATAAATTTTACATCTGATAACCACCTGTTAGTGAAAACCGCCTTGATAATTGTACAAGTTTTCTTTGAAAAAATAAGTACAAATAGCAAGGGGAAAGCCGATCGAGCTTTCCCTTTTACGTTTATGATCTTGGGCACTCAAAGTGATATTTAGATATTTGCTGAAATTAATTCTGCGTTACCCGAAACCCTTGTAGAGACCTAGCATTGCTACGTCTCCACATTGATTTTCGGATATGTCTATTGATTGATGTGTTGTATCCAAGCAGAAACTACCAATCAAAATTTTACAGGTTGCTTATTTGATAGCGATCGCTATTGCTCGCTCCACAGCTTGCAAAGCAGTATTGACTTCCGCTTCTGTGACAATTAACGGAGGCACAAATCGGACAACTTTTGGCCCGGCTGGTACGAGCAATAAACCCTCTTGGATGGCAGCGTTGACCACATCGGCTGCGGTGAGTGCAATGTCACCTCGCAACTCTAAACCATTGATTAAACCCCAACCCCGCACTTCGCTAATGCGATCGGGATATTTAGCCGCCATTGCTTTTAATCCAGTTCGTAGCTGTTCGCCTCTGTCTTGGACATTCTGCAAGATATTTTCTCGCTCTAATGTTTGGCAAACACTGAGTGCTACACCACAAACAAAAGGATTGCCACCAAAGGTACTAGCGTGTTCTCCTGGTTGAAAAACATCGCAGAATTTTTTGCTTAGCATTGCACCGATGGGGATACCACCGCCTAAGCCTTTAGCACTGGTGAAAATATCTGGTTCTACGCCCAGATGTTCGTAAGCCCATAACTTACCACTGCGTCCCATACCGACTTGCACTTCGTCAAAAATCAGCAAAATTCCGGTTTCGTCGCAAATTTGCCGTAATTTTTGGAAGTAAGCAACATCTCCTGGACGCACGCCGCCTTCTCCTTGCAAAGGCTCAATTAAAATCGCTGCTACACGATAATCGCCTTCATCCAACTCGCTGATGGCCAGTTCCACAGAATTAATATCGTTGTAATTTATGTAATGGAACCCAGGCATTAAAGGATCGAAGTATTTTTGATACTTCGGTTGCCCTGTGGCGGTAATTGTTGCTAAAGTCCGACCGTGGAAACTGGCATTGGCGGTTAAAATAATCGGTTTTTCAATGTCTAATACCGTGTGGGCATATTTTCTGGCTAATTTAATTGCTGCTTCGTTAGCTTCAGCTCCAGAGTTGCAGAAAAAGACGCGATCGGCACAGGAATGTTCGACGAGCCATTGTGCTAATTCACCTTGTTCGGGAATATAGTACAAATTAGAGACATGGTGCAGCTTTTGGATTTGGCGCGTCACCGCTTCTACCATCACTGGGTGGGCATGTCCTAAAGTACAAGTGGCGATTCCCGCCACAAAATCCAAATATTCGCGTCCTTGTGTATCCCAAACCCGACACCCAGCACCCCGTTCTAAGGCTAAGGGAAAGCGCCCATAGGTAGACATGACAGCTTCATTAAAGCTATCTGCATCAAAGGGATTAGATGTTAGAGACCCTGAATTTGGGGGGATGGTGGTTTGTTCAACTAGAGTTTGTAAGCTCACTACCGCTCCTCCTGGAAGTTTTTCATCATATAGTTATTTACTAGTTTCCTAGAAATCTCAAAAAATTACTTTTTATTCTGCAAAAGCCTAATGGTTTTGTAAATCGCCCAGGGTTTTGATGACTGTTGACGGTTGACAGTTAACCGTGGGGTTCAACACCATGAGTAACTTTGCAATTTAATGGGCACGTAGGATTTTACGCAAGCTTTTACTGTGTAGGCTTTGTCTACTTTTGGGTCGAGAATCTAGCTAGAGACTATGTTGATGTTAACGCACCTGCGTCATGAAAAAAAATTGATTGTTGAGTGATGAGCGATCGCTCAATACGGCTCGGATAAGCAGTGTGAAC
>Ga0314816_1000081_pt1 | contig 12775 bp, 5 predicted proteins | sample MICome_6_FD_202353 | JGI IMG/M metagenome (GOLD analysis project Ga0314816, IMG submission 202353) | Metatranscriptome of soil surface biofilm microbial communities from soil inoculated with nitrogen-fixing consortium DG1, State College... ...
CAGGAATTTCCATTAGGATTATGCCAGGTGAAGCAATTAGCTAACTATACTAGTTGAGAAAACAAAATCATTGGCACTGAGACTAGTTGCAGTAATTCCAACCAACAAAGCCAACTCTGTATTTCCAGTTTTCACCAAAGTGTCACTACCTTGTTGCAACAGCGTTAAGGCACTAAATTGAGTCACCCCAATACCGCCAAGCCCGATTTTATCAATGCCTGCTGTAAAATCACTGACGATGTTCTTAGCAGTTGGCAAACTGCTACTAGCAACCCAAAATTGGTCAATACCAGTGCCACCACTGAGTTTATTACCACCTGCAATACCAGCAAACAGCACATCATCGCCATCGCCACCAAACAAAAAGTCATCGACATTTGACAACAAGATGTCATCACCAGAACCACCATACAAACGGTTTTTGCTACCTCCACTGCTGAGGGTGTCGTTACCATCTCCACCGAATAAATATTGGCGAGAACCTTCAATTACTGTGAGAGTATCATCGCCTGCGGCTCCGAATAAATTATTACTACCATCGGCTTCCACCACAGTAATTACATCGTCACCATCGCCACCATCAACATTAGTACTTTTAGCCGCACCATTTTGACCAATAAATATCTGGTCGTCACCTTTTTGGCCGGATACACAAGAGTCACTACCTACCAGTACAATGTCGTCACCCCTTCCGGCTCGAATTGTGTTGCCTGTAGCACCTTCTACAAAGTCTGCACCATCACCAGCAAAAAATGTTTGCCCCGGCTTGAGTGTCACATCATCGCTGTTGCTAGAACCAAAACCATCAGGGAAAGTAGGCTCTACAGTTGTTAAGTTATTAGGTAGTTCCAGAATGCCCAATCTTTCAGCAGGAGTATTTCCTGTAACGTTGAAGTCGTTATCATTGAGCAAAGCTAGGGTGTTGGGTGCTACCAGCGCCAAACCTTCTAATTTTTCCACCCCGGTGTAACCCAATTGAGCAGCGTTAGCAATTAAACTCTTGGTCACAGGGGTAATATTGGCAGCAGCTAGTTCCGCAGAGGTCAATTGCTCAATGGTTTTCCCGGCTGGTAAAGTAAAATTCCCTGGGTTGTTGATGTTGGTTGCCCCGGCTAAATCAATTTGGTAAATTAATTTATTGCCAGCAGATGTACCATTGTCATCACGCTCGACTACTGCAAATTTACCGTTACCCAAGGAAACTGCATCGCCAATTTTATCGGTTGCTGGCAGACCTTCTAGGCGATATAAATACTCTGCTGTTACTTGCTTAGTGACAATATCAAACTCTAGAATTCGCAGGTTGAGAGAAGCTTTAGAAGTCCCATCATTAGCAACATCAGGATTATCAATTGGACTTTGAATAAAGGCGTATAATTTATTGCCTTCCAATGCCACAGCTTCAAATCCCCGGTTATTGCGGCGCTGGGCATAAACCGCAGGCAATACTTCAACGCCAAAGGTTCCGGCTGGTTGGTCTGGGTCGGATGCGGTGGTGGTTCCTTGAGGAATAAAGCGCTCAATCAGTTTACCATTGCTATTAAAGTGGTAAATGGCGGGGCGATATTCATCCACCAACCAATAGTCACCATTTTTGGCAACTACAATTCCTTCCAAGTCTGCACCCAAAGGATCGTTAGCTAAAACATTGTTGTCTAAGTCAACGGCAATTTCATCTGTGTAAGCTAAACCGTTTCCTACAGCTTGCAAATTGGGTAGTCCCGTTAATGGCGTTGTTCCATCTTGCCGAAATAGCTTGGTTCTGTTGGTAATGGTAATTTCACCAGTGGTGCGGTTGAGTTCAAAGCTAATTATTTCCGGCTGGAAATCTGGTAATAAAAATGGTCTATTAACGCCATCAGGTTCTCCATTGGGGCCTCGGTCTGTGTTGGTGACAAACTTCAGGTTGCCATTTGCTGCAATTCCTTGAAAATACAACCCAGAAAAACCACCCAAGAAAATATCTTGATTTTCAGAGGTTGTACCTAACTTGGGTAAATTTTCAAAGTCATAAATAGTCAGCTTTGGTTGGGCGACGGGATTGCGGGGATTGTAGCTGGTGGTGTCGATATTTAAAGGATTGGGCAAAGCGTTAGCAATATTTTGCCAAGGTACGAATTTGAAGTTAGAACTGATATTTTCTTCTTCACCTTCATCGCTAACTATTTTGCCTGGTTCATTGGAACCATCTTGAGTCACAAATAAACCAAATGGGAAGTTAGGCCCCAGTGGTACGTTAATCACATCTGCACCGTCTGACTCTTGGACGCTATCAATTGGCCCGTTGTTGCCAACAGCAAAGTTACCGATAAAATCGTTGTTACCTTCACGGGTGTAGGCAACAAAGGTGTTGTCGCCTTGGCTGGATGCCAGTAAGTAGCCTGTGCCATTTTTACCGTAGTAAATGGTCAATCCTTCGACATCATTGGTGAGGTAATTACCGCCCAAGTCTTTAACTTTATCAATTAACTTGCCAGTGCTGCCACCATTTGGTTCTGCTTGGTACTTCCAAATACCGACATCTTCCTGCCCGATGTAGAGAAAGCCTGTTTCTTGGTCTACCACCATGCCCTCAGTTTGAGGTTCACGTTCAGCAATTGTTGGTACAGTAAATTCTCGTACTCGTTGGATACCAATTTTACCATTACCTTTATCAATCAGTTTATACTGAGCCACATCTCCGGTTTCCCGGCGATTCACAAAGACATAGTAATCATTGGTGATGGGACTGCGGTACAACGCCAAGCCGTAAGCACTGCGAGAAGATGAAGAATAAGGTTCTGCAAAGGGTAGCCCTTGGAAAAGAGTGCCAATGCTGCTATCGGTAATGTCTTCTAGGTATTGTCCGGGGGTGTTGGGGTTAATTTTGAAGATTGCTAGTTTATCATTTTGGCGATCGCTAGCTACGGCAATATCAATAGATTGATTGCCTAATTTAAAACCGTATTGCAAATCAATGTTGTTGTAGCGAATCCCACCAGGATTAACTGTTTGCAACAAATTACCAGACAAATCATAAACCCGCAGTCCGGCATTTTTCACGGAAGTCAATACTAAACTATCGGCGGAATTGCTAGCATTCACGTAAATGGCAGGGTCATCAGCATCGCCACGTTCATCAACTGGGAGTGTTTCATCGTCTAACAAATCGGGGGTAGTTTCCACCGTAGGCGCAGCAGTGGGAACTAAATCTGCACCCAAGGTGAGGATTTGGGTAAATTGGGTGCTACCAAAGTTGTTGTCACTCACCAACACAATGGACTGACGACCATCGGCTAATTTGGCCCCCAAGGCCAAACCTTCTATATTATCCAATCCCGTAATTGGGTGATTGGCATCAGTGGGCAGATTCAAATCGCTTAAATTCAACAGCAGGCGTTTTTGACTGGGTTTAATCGCTGCTAGTTGCTCGGCACTCAAATCATTGAGAGAATTGTAAAAACTAATATCTGTTGAACCTTGCAAGGAAACTTCGTAAATTTTGATGGTGTTGCCTACACCTTGTGCAAAGGAACGTTCCAACGCCAGTAAAGTGCCACGATTATCAATTGCTAATAAATCCACCAAACCATTATCAGCGGAACCTGTGCCGGGGTTTGGTGGTTCCGGGATTGCTTCGGTGATATAAAGGTATTCTTTTTCTGGTTGTCCGGTAACTAAATTGTATTGCACAATCCGCGAACGGCTACCACTGGTGAGTGAGGCCCTCAAACCATCTTGGGATAAGGCGTTTTCAGTGGCGGTGAACAGAGTTTTTTGGTCTGGTGTGATGGTGAGGCTTTCAAATGCCAGATTATTGTAAACCCCTGATGTTTGGGTATCACCTGCATCTACAACACCGTTGTTGTTGGTGTCTGCAACCACTGGCAAGAATTTAGTGGGAATGAATAGCGATCGCAATTCTTGACCTGTAGCCAAAGAAAACTCTTTAATAAAGGGATTGGTAACGCGACTTGCACCCAAATCCGGTCTAACTTCCCCTTCTGAAGAAATGAAAACAGTGCCGTTATTGGTTAAAGCAATACCTTCTGGGTCGAGGCTGTTGGTTGCAAAAAAGTTGCCGTTGCTATCTTTTAAAGGAGTGACATTAGTGAAAGTCACCCCATTATCAGTAGTGAAAGTGTAGAAACGAGCCAAACCATTGCTATCAGACCTAGCATCAGAGATGGCATAGTAGACATTGTTAACAGCGTCGTAGGTGACACCAGATAATCCACCCACTGGAGTCGCTGTACCATTTACACTTCCCGCAGCACCATCAGGAATAAAGCCAGTGACGAAGGTATTTTGTGTCACAAATTCCGCGCCGGGGATGATTTTACCTGGTTCGCTTGCCCCGGTTTCCACCTCTGCGAACACCAAGCGATGGTCGGAACTGGGGAAGGGAAAAGTACCCACTGGGGAAAATGTCGGGTCAGTATTCAGCGGCCAAAACACTCCAGAATTGGCAATTGTCAAGTCAGCAGAGGGCAGTACATAATCAGACCGCAGGTTTCCAGGAGTAGTATCGCTAAAATCTGCCGTGTCAAAAGCCGGATTACTTTGATGATTGGCATTGACACCACCTTGTAAAGCTGCTTGTTGGGGGCCGCCAAGACTGCTAGGGATGACATTAGTATTAATACCGGGATTTTGCAATAATTGGCGGATGGCAAAGTCAACACTATCACCATCTAATGGGTCAGCATTTTGGTCGCCCATAATCACAAAACTTGACCCAGTAGCAATACCGCCTGTTTTACCTGCATCATCATAGATGTAATTGCCTTTACCAGCAGTAATATAATCTGCCCAAAAGCGAATTTCATCATGATTGCGTTTGCCGTTGCGGTCTTCTGGCCCATCAAACACCGGTGGTGTGGGGTGACTGGCGAGGACATGAATTGTCTTACCGTTGACTTGGATTGGTATATCCCAGTGGCTTTTAGAAGAAAGACGTAGAATTGCTAGTTCCTCAGAAGAATACCAATCATTTGCCTCTGGAGTCGCAGCATCATCAGGAAGCAAGGCATCAGGCATATCCTTCCAAAGGAACTTTTGGAAAGTGCGGATATTAGCAGTATCGATGGGATATTTGGACAACAGCAACATTCCAAATTGCCCAGGAAAGTTACCAAATCCCAAGGCATCATCGCCATATCCCGCTTCCCCTGGGGTGGTAACTATTTTACCGTCGTTGTTTAAATCAAACCCAGAAGCAATACCCGTATTAGAAGGAGCAATGTAAAAGTAGGGGTAATCAACAGGAGTTGCACCATTTTGACTCACCGCTAAATAATTTTGCACAAATAATTCAACTGCTTCCACAGAGTAATCAAACTCGTTAATCAGCAGCACATCCGGGTTATTGCGCTGAATGATTTCTGCCACCGCCTTTGCCTGAGCATTATCAGGAGTAGAAAGATCCGTTACTAACTGACCTCCAGCATTGCGATTCAAGGAAGCATTGAACTGAGAAAAGCGAATTGTGTTTGTCATAAAAATGGGGGGTGGGGAGTGAGGAGTTAGGAGTTAGGAGTGAGGAGTTAGGAGTTAGGAGTTAGGAGTTTCTCTCCTTTGCTCCTCTGCGCCTCTGCGCCTCTGCGTGAGCTTTAAACGAAAACAAAACGGTTATCTGTTGCCAAATTTGTATTTTGGTTTAAACCGGTTTCCACAACAGCAATCAATTCTGTACCATTGTTAGTGAAAATACTGACGGCGGATTGAATGATAGATACAGATGATGCTGACCCTAAAGAATAATTGTTAGCAATTCCTTTAAGTTCAATGCGATCGCTTGTCTGTAAGTTGAGAATCTCTGCGTAGTCGCTTTTACCGGAATTAGCATAGAAAACAGAGGTGGGGTCGCCTAAAACGTAAGTATCTGCACCTTGGTCGCCGTTGAGCAGGTCGATTTCGTCGCTACCTCCTCCCCAAGCAATGAGGCGATCGTTGCCATCACCACCAAAAACTATATCTTTGCCAAGTCCGCCTAAGATTGTGTCATTACCGCCATCACCAAGGAGTACGTCTGTGCCTCCTTTGCCATCGAGGTAATCGTTGCCTGCTCCACCGTTGATTAATTCACTGCCGTTGGTGCCGATAATGCGATCGCTGCCTCCTTGAGCATTAACTATGTACCGATCTAAACCAGTAAGTTCTTCCACAAAGATGATGTCGTTCCCAGATGTGGCTTTGTTGTTAGCCACAGTCAGTTCAAAGGTATCGCTGGCTGTCAGGCCTTTCTTATCGGTGGCGGTGACTGTAACTGCAAAAATACCAGTTTTGGACACAGCGCCGGAGATGACTCCAGTGTTAGCAGCGATACTAGCCCCACTTGGTAAACCACTGGCGCTGTAACTCAGGGTGTCCCCTGCATCGATATCAGTGAATTTGTTACTGACATTGAAAGAAAAAACTTTGTTTGTAGAAATGATTTGGTCGTCAATGGCTTGCACCACTGTGGGTGCTTCATTAATGTCCTTGACTTGGATACTCAACACCTTTTCCACAGAAAGCCCACCATTATCGGTACTGCGTAACCGAATGCTGTAGGCAGATTTGGTTTCAAAGTCTGGGGAAGCTTTGATTTGTAAGCTGTTGCCATCTATTGTGAAGGCGGCGTTATCAGTATCGCCGGTTCCCGTAACCAAGCTGTAGGTAAAAGTGTTACCTGTGTCAGGGTCGATGGTGGTAAATGTACTGATGGTTGTGTTTGCTGGAACATTCTCATTGACGTTGGTAGCACTCAATGTTATGTCCGTGGGGGCATTGTTTCCAGATATGTTAAACCTAGCCACACTGGGGTCGTGGTCACTATCTTGCTCGGCAAATTCTGAGTTGATGTGGACTACATCATAGGCATCTAGTTTACCCAACAAGTTGTTACTAACTAAGATGTGGTCAAGGGTTTGGGCGTTGCCTTCAAAGTTGTAGGTGTAACGCTCGTTTTGAGGCAGAGTTTCAATTAAAGAAGTCAGCCCAGCGCTTTCTAGGATGCTGACAGGATTGGAAAACTCAAAGTCATTCAAGTCACCAGCCACCACCACATTGGCATTAGGATTAATGGCTAAAATGCTTTCAACAAAGTTTTTCACCAACGTAGCTTGTTGTTGGCGCTGCACTTCGCTAGTCAGCGTTGGTGGTTGATTCGGGCCGTATAGAGGTTGGTCGCCACCTTTGGAATTAAAGTGATTACCAATTACATACACGGTTTCGCCGTTGAAAATAAATTCACCAACTAAGGGTTTGCGACTGCTATTGAAAGCCGAGTTGGTGGGGTCAATCAAACCGGGACTATTAGAAATTACCGGAACACCAGAGTTATTGGTGACTGTGGTGCTGGAGGTAGAAGTACCACCGGGACGATCTATAAAGCTGACGCGGTTGGGATTAAATAAGAAGCCGACGCGGATATTTCCCCCAGGTTCGCCGCCATTGGTATCGTCCACTGGGTTAATTTGACGATATTCGTAGGTGGGGCCGCCAGCTGCGGCTATAGTATCAATTAATTTTTGGAAGGTAACGCTGGCATCAACTACGCTATCGTTGGTCGGGCCGTTATTGTCCTGAATTTCTTCTAGAGAAATGATGTCAGGGGATTTCAAATTATTGACAATACTGTTGGCAAGGTTGTTAAACTTGCTTGCACTATCGTTTGGGTCAAGATTTTCGACGTTGAAGGTAGCAATTGTCAGTTGGTTGGTGGTGGCAGTTAAATTAGTGACTTCTTTGGTTAGGGTGTTGGAGGTAACACTCACCGAAGTTGGCAGAACTTCGTAGTTACTAAAGTTATAGTCAACCACACCTGTAATTGTGCCGAAAGTCGCACCAACATTAACTTGTGGTGAGTTACCAGAAGTGAACAATGTGTCATCTATTTGGATGCGTTCGGGATTAAAATCATTGGCACTAATACCAATACCACCGCGTGCTGTACGTCCGGTGGCGTTAGCGCCGTTGTCTGCCAGTACCCAAATCTCCCCAAAAGAATTTGTCGGGCTAACTGCCACAGGATTATTTACCTGTACCAGCATTCCTTCTAAGCTTTCGTAGAAATCGATCCCATCTTGAGCAGGGTCAAATAATGTGGCAGGATTTTCTACATTTCCACCCACAGCATCGTTATTAATTACTTGAGTGGGAATAGTCCGGCCGCCGTTGCCAAGAATAGTAGCACTGGGTAAAGCATTGCCACTGGAGAGTTTGACAACGGTAGGGCTGATAATTTCTGTAGTTGTCAGGTTATTTGCATTACCACCAGGACGAAATTCGGTGACTGTGCCGGTAACTAATACAGAATCCCCCACAGCTACCGTTGGTGCTGATGAGGTGAAGACAAAAATGGCTTCAGAGGTGCGATCGTCGTTATCTGGATTGGGGTCTTGCAAGTAAAAACCGTTACTTGTTCTGACTGTGACGATTCCCGCTACATTGTTAACGATTTGACCTGCCAAGGGTGAGATATGCCCTACTCCCTGAATTTCGCTAATCTTAATGGATGGGGCTACTTCATTATCTGTCACCGTAATATCTGCATTAGCATTAGTAAAACCTGTAGCTGAAGCAGTTATGGTCACTGTCTGGGAGCCATCAACTATTACATCGTCTACGGCATCAATGGCAAAGGTGACAGTGGAACTATTGCCTGTGAAGGTGACAGTTGTGGGTACTGTTGCCTCAGTTGTATCGTTACTGCTCAAATTGACAACTAAATTTGATGTGGAGGTGTCTGAGCGTGTCAAAGTGGCTGTAGCAGCATTAGCCCCAGCATTTTCGGCAAATGAGCTAGGAGTAATACTGAAAGTTAAAGTTGGTAATGGTGGAATAGAGCGTAGATTATTGATATAAGTTGTATTGGCTCCACCATTGGCCAAACCAGGTGTAGTTGAAGCAAAGGCAATTCCTGTCGTCCAGTTGGTAGTGTTTGTTGCACCTGCCAAGTCAGAGTTTAATGCATAGCCTGTGTTGTTGGTGCTAGTGCCAAAATTGACATTTGCGGCGCTTGTGAATGCTCCTGTTGCAGTGCCAATATCTACAGCAAATCCATCTGGGGAAATCGTAGCACCGCTATTTGTAGTATCTACCCAAACAACATCATCACCAGCAATATCTCCAGTATTGCCACTGTTGGCGTTAGGCAGGAACGAACCACCAGCATTGAGAGCTATATTCCAGTCACCAGTTGATGGATTATATGATGTATCCTGGCTGATAGCTGTAGTTCCACCAACTGTAATGATAGTTCCTGCTTTAAAGGTGGAGGCTATAGAACTAACATTTGTAAATTTATAAGCAGAAAACTTAGAGGCTTTGCTACTTGTGGAGTCTCCCACAAAGAACGACTCAAGCTGTGTAGCAGTCAAATCTTCAGTAAGCAAAAGCTCGATGAATTCGTCAGTTGTGGTCAGGGTTCCACCACGATAAAATTCATTGATAACGATCTTGGGCATAAAAACCTCTTGCTTTAATTGTGTTAAAGAGCGATCGCAACATCACTTTGTATCAAGGTCAAACCAACAGCATCAGAAGTCTGAGGGCTAGTACCGGCAGCGTAAATGCCACCTTCAAAGTCCGAAGTGTGGAGATTTTGGAGTGTAAGGGCCATTTTTTTGCCAGTAAAACTACGTTAACTGCAAAGATGTACTTCGCAATTACAGGGAGAGCAATACTAAATAGAACTTTCAGACCGCCATTCTTGGCAGTTAAAAGAAGTTATTCGTACAACTTTTGAGCATTTAACTATTCAGCCACCTTAAAGTATCTGAATAAAGTTAAGAAACAGCTAGCAAAAGGTTAAAATAACAGATAGTTGAATTAATAAAAAAATAGGCAATAAATGAGAACCAACAGGGTTAAAAGTCTCTTTTTATCAGGATTTGATGGTGAATTGATGTTCTCAGCTATCCCGTAACTGCGATAAATTACAGCCAAAAACACGAATATTTCAGAATTTTTCGGGTAAAAATTCTGAAATATTTACAGACCACAATTTATTGTAAAAAAATCAAAAATAAATATAAATTTTTATAATGTAGAGACGTTGCATTGCAACGTCTCTGTGTATGGCGTTTTGCCCAATTAACGGAAATTACCAGGATTGAGGCGAACAGAGTTCGGTTGAGACGGGCGACGAATTCCAACTCCATTGCGGAGGTTTCTGGCGGTACCACCATCTCTGGTATCAAGGAATGGCTTGAGATTAATCCCTCCTCTGTATGAACTAACTCGATTATTGCCACTGCCTAGAAGTGTGCGTCCTAAATTATATATGCTGCCTGATGAGCGATCGCCATAGGTGTTAACGGCTATGGTTTGCTGTCCGCTATCAGCAGTGGTCAAGTTTTGGAAAATGCTGTTGCGGATAACAACGGGATCTTTCCCACGGGGTACTGTCAACACAATTCTACAGGTAGGGTTAGCTTCTGTGGTGACGCAGACAATGTTTTCATTATTTTGTACAGATGTCTGGAGTTCTTGTAAACCATCTGGGCGATACTGTTCCAAGCGGTTAGCAATTGCTACACAACGTTTTTCAGCATCCCAACCGCCGCCCAAAGTTGCAGGTGCAGCCCAAGGAAAGTATTGTCCTGGTTGACTTTGTGGCTGATACATGACGGTGTATTGACCATTGTAAGTCTGACAACTAAAGCGAGTTGTACTGTCAGAGGTAGGTGATGTTGGTATGCCTGTCGATGTGTCTATTGGCACTGGTGCTGATGTGCCGCCTGATGGTACTGTTGGCACTACTACTCCATCTTCAGTGGGATAAGGATCGTATTGGGCCATTGCTGCGGAATTACCCAGACACAAACATAAGCCGATACTCCCCAAAGATATTAATTGCAGCAGTTTTGATGACATAGCCATCCTCCAGTATAAATGGGTAGGGAATTGATAGTTTAACAACAAAGAATTCACAGAGAAGTTTGAGCGGAGGCTTCCTTTGATGGAAACTTCAAAGAGTCAGTCCTCAGAATTCCTAACTGAATTCTGTATGACTGGCGGATGAATAATCGGTGAAATCAAGCATTACTGAATTCTGAATTCTGAATTCTGAATTCTGACTTCTAAATTCTGACTTCTGGCTTCTTTAATCAAATGACGAATAATTCTATTTTTTGATTCATGAAAAACCTATTTTTTTTTCTTCTCTGGCTTTTTTTCTCTTGGAGTAACTTGTTCACCCGTGCTTGAATTTCTCGATGATGTCCGACTCCTTCGTAAGCGTAACGATTGTAACTACTACGGGTAATCAGGTTTTCTAAATTATTAACTCGTTCCCCGCCACCGGGATGGGAGGACAACCAACTAGGAGGTGCATTTTTTTGCTGTTTATCTAATGTCACCATTAAATTACGCAAGCCGTCAGCAGCGTAACCACTGGCTACAATTAAGCGCGTGCCAAGGGTATCTGCTTGACGTTCCATGTCGCGACTGTAACTGAGGGCAAAGAGTTGACCGATGGTTCCACCTAAGGGAAGATATTGGGTAACGTTAGAAATTAAGTTGCCTTGGGTGATTAATTGAAAACCGTGAGATAAAACAACATGAGATAATTCATGGCCAATTAATCCAGCTAATTCTGCTTCGGAATTAGTCTTGGCGATCGCTCCGGCATTGATAAAGATTTTACCTCCAGGTAATGCAAAAGCATTGAGGCTTGCTTCTGGAATTACAAAAAATTCGTATTTAAATTCTTCACGCCCAGTTACTTTAGCTAATTTCTGTCCGATTTCGTTGACGTATGCCAAAACACTTTCGTCTGTAATGGCATTCAATTGTTTTTTTGCTTCTTGGGCTACGGAATCCCCTATTGCTCTTTCACCTTGTAGCAGAATAATGGTAGAATCAACTGCCGAAAATGGCCCAAGCAAACTGCCAGTCAAAGCGTAACCCAAGGCTCCTGTAATAATATTACCGATGACGTTGCCTCGAATTTCTGCTCGGATATGTTTTTTGTAACGTTCGAGATTTTCTTGTGCTAAGTTTGTAAATTCAGCCGCTTGGGGATGTTCGGGGTTGAGAATGGCAAACTGACGCGCTGCTAAGGAAGCTTCCATCCATTTTTTTTCACCAGCCAAGGCGTTGACTCTCGCTTTCACTAATTCTGCTTGGTCTGGATAAAGAGAAGATGCTCGTTCTAATATATCTAAGGCTTCTTTGGGGCGATCGTATTGTTTCAAAATTTGAGCATATCGGATATGACCAGGGATAAATTCTGGATATTGCTCGACTAATAATTGCAAAGGTACTAAAGTTTTTGTTTCTAACTTACTTGTTATCCCCGCCTCTGATTCTCGCCAGTATACCTTACCTCCTGGGGATAGTTGCGTGGGATCGAGTATAGCTGGTTTACGTTCTTGGGGTATGCTCGTTTTGCTAAAAGGTTCTTTGACTTCGCGGTAAATTTTTTCTGCTTGGGGAATTTGTCCGGCGAGATAAAGTCTATCGGCTTCAATAAATTTTAGCTCACGGGTAATTTCTTGAGGAGTAAGTGTCGGTTCCTGTGGAGGTTCTGGCTTTTTTGGTTCGGAAACTTCCGGCGAGGCTTGTTTTGTTGATGAAGGTTGTATCGCTTCGGGTAATTTTTGATCTTTAGTCGTTTCAACTGTAGTAGACGCAGCAGGTTCTTGTGCTGGAACTGGTGCTGTTGGCTGCATCAAGATAATTAAAATTGATGTCCCAATCGACAGTAATATCCAGTTACAAGCTAGCAGTAAAGACTTCCAGGTTCGTTTCATGCCAGGTACGACCTATGCAAAAAGCTGTTTTTTCAATGTTACGAGGAATTGGG
>Ga0314816_1000086_pt1 | contig 12518 bp, 8 predicted proteins | sample MICome_6_FD_202353 | JGI IMG/M metagenome (GOLD analysis project Ga0314816, IMG submission 202353) | Metatranscriptome of soil surface biofilm microbial communities from soil inoculated with nitrogen-fixing consortium DG1, State College... ...
ACGCAACGCCGATATTGTCATTGCGACCGTAACGGAGTGTAGGGAAGCAATCCCAGCGTCAGGGGGGATTACTTCCCTATCGCTCGTAATGACGGAATTACGTTATTTTTGCGTAAGTCCTGTATTATTAAAACTGTTGCTAAAGGTATAGGTTTAGGATTGGCGATCGCTCGACAACTTATAGTAGAAAAATGTGGTGATTATTCTCCAAACAAAGGTGTCAAATTTGCAATCTTAATTCCAGTTCAACACTAAGTAGGAGAAACAAGTCATGTACCCTGAAGAACTCGAACAAGAAATACTTTTTCTTCGCCAGCAAAATGCACAGTTAAAGCAACAACTGGCAAAATCTACTACTGAATTCCATACCGAGATCGCGCAACTAAAACAGGAACTTCAAGAATCAAAACAACTATTACAAAATAATTATGAAGCAGAATTAATTCTCAAAGCTTCTCAAACAGAATTACTAGCATTATTTAACGCCATACAAGATGTAATTATCATCCTCGATGCAGAAGGACGCTACCTGAAAATTGCTCCTAGCAGTGCGCCTTTACTATATCTACCACCTGTGGAATTACTAGGCAAAACTATGCATGAAGTTTTACCATCTAAGTTTGCAGACTCTTTCCTCAACTGTATTCAACAAACACTAAAAACTAAACAAACAGTGAAACTAGAATATAGCTTACCCGTTGCGGATGGAGAAGTTTGGTTTGAGGCGTCCATTGCACCAATGAACGAGAATACTGTTGTTTGTGTAGCTAGAGATATTAACGAGCGTAAAGTAGTTCAAGCAGCCCTCAGCCAACAAGCTTCAGATTTGGCTCAAGCTTTAAAAGAACTGCAACGCACCCAAACCCAAATGTTTCAGGCAGAAAAAATGTCGAGTCTTGGACAACTAGTTGCTGGTGTTGCCCATGAAATCAACAATCCTGTAAATTTTATCCACGGTAATCTCAGTCACCTGGAAGAACATATCCAAGATTTATTACACTTAATTCACTTATATCAACTCAGTCACAAAGGTGAATTACAAAACAGTAGTTTCTACCCTACAAATTTACCACAAGACTACAACTTAGTACAGCCAATTTTACCTGAAGAAATTGATCTGGAGTATATTCAAGAAGATTTACCAAAAATTTTACATTCCATGAAAATCGGAACCCAACGCATCCGTCAGATTGTCTTATCTCTGCGTAATTTTTCACGGATGGATGAAGCTGAATTTAAAGAAGTAGATATTCACCAAGGTATTGATAGTACTTTAATGATTTTGCAACATCGCCTCAAAGAAAAGCCAAATTTTCCCGCAATTCAAGTTATCAAAAACTATGGCAACTTACCTTTAGTAGAATGCTACGCTGGACAATTAAATCAAGTGTTTATGAATATTTTGGTAAATGCTATTGATGCCTTGGAACAAAGCAAAGATGATGAAAATTTTCTACCCACAATTACGATTGATACCGCATTAATTGATTGTAATCGAGTAAAAATTGCCATCGCTGACAACGGTTTAGGGATGCCAGAACAAGTTCAAAAACAGGTTTTCAATCCATTTTTTACTACCAAACCCGTTGGTAAAGGTACGGGTATGGGAATGTCTATTAGCTATCAAATTATTACCGAAAAACATCGTGGTAAATTGGAGTGTTACTCCAAACTAGGACAAGGAACAGAATTTGCGATCGCAATTCCAATTCGTCATTAGACTTTTTGCAAAAGTGCTTTTTGCACCCTTGTAGAAAAAGGGGAAAGGGGAAAGGGAAAAGGGGAAAGGGAAAATTACCTTTTTCCCGACTTCTCTTAGAAGTCTATTAACTAGAGGGGTTGTTGTTGACCGTTGGGAAAACTCCAAGACCTCAGTGGCTCCGGTTTACAGTCAACAGTCAACAGTCAATTATCAACAATCAACAATTTTCAGTTTCATTACCTGACTACCGCTTCAGTTTTTTCCTTAACTGGTACATAGGGCTTTTCTTCACCCTGCGCCAGATATTCTGCTAACTGACTTTCAATTTGGTCGCGGACAATTTGGCGATACTCTAGAAAATGTTCGTTATGGGCACAAGCGGCGAGGTAATGCTCAAAAACTTTGGGGTTACGTTTGAGAATACTAAATAAATGATGCCAGAATTTCCAACGGGTTTCGCGTTTGATTCCTTGTCGCCAAATCACAAGTAACAAGGCTTTCACAACTACCCACTCTGGCGTTTTGGCTGGTGCTTTCCAAGTGGGCGAACCCATCATCAAGAAGCAGCGGTAAGTACGATCCAAATATTTAACTGGGTCGTATAAAGTACAAAACGCCTCAATATATTCTCTGGCAATTTCTTCTAAAGGACGAGTGGGTACGAAGTTCATCAATGTTGTTTGGTTGATGTTGCCATCTTGATTTTCTCGGAGTCGTCCTTCTTTTTTCAGGCGATGCCACAGGGCAGTGTTGGGTAACGCTTGCAACATGGCAAAAGTAGTTGAAGGAATTGCTGCTTTTTCTGCAAACCTGACAATGCGATCGCCTGCACCGGATTTTTCGCCATCAAATCCAATAATAAATCCAGCCATTGGACGCAATCCAGCTTTGATGATGGTTTGCACAGCATCAATTAAAGAATTGCGGGTATTTTGAAATTTTTTGGTTAATTGCAAACTGTCTTCATCTGGCGTCTCAATGCCCAAAAATACCGCAGCAAAACCCGATTCCACCATCAACTCTAACAGTTCTGGATCTTGTGCCAAATCAACTGAAGCTTCAGTGTCAAATCGGAACGGATATTGATGTTCAGCCATCCAGATTTTTAATTCTTTAAGCAACAATTTCACATTGCGTTTGTTGCCAATGAAGTTATCATCCACTACGAACACACCCCGCCGCCAACCTAGTTCATAGAGGTAATCTAACTCTGCTAACAGTTGAGACGGCGTTTTAGTACGTGGTTTGCGGCCGTAGAGAACAATAATGTCACAAAACTCGCATTGGAAGGGACACCCACGCGAAAATTGCACAGACATCATATCATAGGCATTGAATTCTAATAAATCAAAGCGGGGTATTGGTGTGTTTGTGACATCTGGTTTTTCTGTAGCGCGGAAAGTTCCAGAAGTTTCTCCCCGTTGAATTGCTTCAACAAACATCGGTAATGTGATTTCCCCTTCATCCAAAATGAGGAAATCTGCACCGACATTTTGGACTTCGTGGGGTACAGAAGTCGGGTAAGGGCCGCCCACTGCAACCAACTTACCGCGCTGCTTTGCTTCTTTGATTTGGTCGAGTAAATCTTGTTTTTGGACAATCATTGCTGAGAGGATCACTAGATCCGCCCACGCCCACTCTGCTTCTGTTGCTGGACGAATGTTGCGATCTACGAGTTTAAATTCCCATTCTTGGGGCAGAATTGCTGCTACTGTTACTAAACCCAGAGGTGGTAATAAAACCTTGCGATCTACTAATTCCAAAATTTTTTCATATGACCAAAAGGTTTTGGGAAATATTGGATACACCAGCAATACTCGCATTTAGTATCAATCCTCACACTTTGATTATTATCCCAACTGTAACGAAAAATAAAGGCTTATTGACCGTAGCAATTCTAGATTTTGCGAAAAAATTGAATGACGGAAATTGGCACTCAAAGCTTTTCAAGACGGATTTGAGATGGTTTTGTTTCACGCCGGACTAACCCCATCCCACCTGCGTTAACAATCGTTGTGGGTAGCACAAATCTAAAATCTCCCTGTGTACCCTATGAGAAAAACTCTCGTAATATTTAGCAAGCCAAGAAAATATTTGTGGAGCTTAAAGCAACATGGTACTCATATAATAAACTATTAGGCTTTTAAATTGCTCGCTCATACTGTTGACCGCTGAGGCTTAACTGTCAACAGTAGCCAGTGCCTTGGACGGGTTTTCCGACTTAAAGCAACTGGCGTTTAACAACCACACCAAAAAATGTACAACGCCAAATCCAAGGGCATTAAATAGAATATTTTTACTAATCTTTCTCTACCAGAGGCTACACCAACGGGGTAGGAGTAGCAAGTGAGACATTGTTGTCAACTTAAGCTAAAACGCTTATCCCACAAACGTTTTACCCCACCCCCGCCCTTGTCAAGGGGAGATTTTGCGCCAGTAAAGCCGGGGTGGGGTAATGCAGATCCAATACGGTTAGGTTAAAGGGGAAAGGTTTCAAATACATCCTTTGCCCTTTACCCCTTAACCTTTTCCCAGACCATCAGGGAAGTTCATACTGCTTATCCGAGTTCCCAAAAAGCTAGACTCTTTACTGAAAAAAGGAACCACAATTATGCTGAGGCGAACTTTTCCCTCACCAGAAGCGTTGCGGCGCTTACCGTTTGGTCTAGCTGACATTGCCTTGATTATGGGTACGTTAGTATTAGTGGGACTAATTGCCCGTGTAGGTGCAGGGGCATTAATTAGCTTTGTACCGCCAGATGTTGTACCTAGTGTCAGCTTAGATCCAGGTAATTTGCCTTACTATGCAGGGCGTTCGACTCTACGAATGTTTATCGCTCTGTTTTGCTCGACTTTATTTACTTTAATATATGGCTATATTGCAGCCAAAAGTCGGCGGGCAGAGCGAGTTTTAATTCCCCTGCTGGATATATTACAGTCGGTTCCTGTTTTGGGGTTTTTATCAATTACGGTGACTGGTTTTATTGCCTTGTTTCCGGGTAGTTTATTGGGATTAGAAGCCGCTTCGATTTTCGCGATTTTTACCAGCCAAGTGTGGAACATGACCTTTTCGTTCTACCAATCATTGAGAACAGTACCATCCGAACTTGATGAAGTAGCAAGACTTTACCGTCTCTCACAATGGCAGAGGTTCACAAAGTTAGAAGTACCTTTAGCTACCATTGGGTTGTTGTGGAACGCCATGATGAGTTTTGGTGGTGGTTGGTTTTTTGTGGCGGCGAGTGAAGCGATTAGCGTCTTGAATCAAAAGTATACACTTCCAGGACTAGGTTCTTACGTTGCTGCGGCGGTTGCCAAAGAAGACTTGTCTGCTTTGGGTTGGGCATTAGTGGCGATCGCAGTGGTAATTTTACTAGTAGACCAACTATTTTGGCGACCGTTAATTGCTTGGGCAGATAAATTTCGCTCAGAGACAAGTGCAGCAGCAGAAGCGCCAGAATCTTGGCTATTGGATTTGTTCAAAGCTGCGCGACTTCCTAGTTTAATAGTCCAAGTATTGACACCAGTGGGTGAAGTTATTAACCGTCTTCTGTCCTCACTGACTCCACCACATCCAATAAATAATAATGTAGATAAAAATCAGCAAGTATTAAGCGATCGCCTTTACAACTTTGTTTTATTAGTAGTAATCGGCGCACTTGTAATTACCGGGTTGCACTTTATTTTCGCCACAGTGGGGTTTAGTGAAGTAGTCAAAGCATTTTTGTTAGGATTACTTACCTTGGGGCGGGTAGTAATACTGTTGATAGTAGCATCGTTGATTTGGACACCCATTGGTGTAGCGATCGGCTTTAACCCAAAATTAGCACGATTATTACAGCCTGTGGTGCAATTTTTAGCCTCATTTCCTGCCAACTTCATCTTTCCCTTTGCCACCCTCTTTTTTATTCGTACCCACATCAGCATCAACTTCGGTAGCATTTTATTGATGTCCCTTGGCGCTCAGTGGTACATTCTCTTTAATTCCATCGCTGGAGCGATGAGCATACCCACAGATTTGCGTGAAATGGCAACAGATGTCGGTTTACATGGCTCAAAGTTATGGCGTAAATTAATAATCCCTGGCATTTTTTCTTCTTGGGTTACAGGCGGTGTTACCGCCAGTGGTGGAGCCTGGAACGCCAGCATTGTGTCTGAAATTGTCAGTTGGGGACAAACCACTTTAATAGCAAGCGGCTTAGGAGCCTATATTGCCCAAGCTACCCAAGCCGGTGACTGGCCTCGCATCACCTTAGGAATTGGAATGATGAGTCTATATGTGGTTGGTATAAATCGGTTATTTTGGCGATGGTTGTATCACCTAGCAGAAACAAAATATCATTTGTAAAAAATCAATACTGCGCGAAGCATCTTGACTTTGTGTATCAGTGGACATGCGTTATTTGAACGCAAAACTTGTATTCAAAACGCAAGGAAATAAAGTTGGGGAAATAGGCTTAAAAGTCTGTTTCCATCATACTTTTATGAGGAAATAAGAGTAAAAAATAGTGTAATTTATGACAAAAATCACGCCAATTACAGAGCAAGTATTAATCGCCGTTGAAGAGGTTAACAAAAGCTTTCCGCTTCCCGATGGCAAAGGGGAGTTTACTGTTCTGCGTCACATTAACGCCAGGGTAAATTCAGGTGAAGTTGTAGCTTTACTCGGTCGCAGTGGTAGTGGTAAAAGTACTTTACTGCGAATTATGGCAGGCTTGATTCCACCCAGTGAAGGACAAGTCATTAGCAATGGCAAAGTCTTACGCAGTGCTAACAAAGATGTGGCAATGGTTTTTCAAAGCTTTGCTTTGTTACCCTGGCTGACAGTACAGGAAAATGTGGAACTAGGGCTAGAAGCACAAGGGGTGAATCGAGAATTACGACGACAACGCGCCCTCAAAGCTATTGACTTAGTAGGTTTAGATGGTTTTGAAAGTGCTTATCCCAAAGAATTATCCGGTGGGATGAAACAGCGAGTTGGCTTTGCGCGGGCATTTGTAATTGAACCGCAAGTATTATTTATGGATGAGCCATTTAGTGCTTTGGATGTTTTGACAGCTGAAAACCTGCGGGGTGAAATTGATGACCTCTGGAATGCCGGGGGTTTTCCTTCCAAAAGTATATTAATTGTCACTCATAATATTGAAGAGGCAGTATTTTTAGCAGACAGAGTGATTATTTTAGGAGCAAATCCGGGGCGCATTCGTGGTGAAGTTGTAATTGATTTACCACGTCCTCACGATCGCACTCATCCGCGCTTCAAAGCTTTAGTAGATTATATATATACAGTGATGACCAACCCAGAAGCCGAAGTCACCGGAGAAGTTGCAGTCGCAGCCACCAAACCACCAACACAAACATCTAAATCACCCTATAGCCAATCACTACCTCACGTCCGAGTCGGTGGGATCAGTGGTCTTTTGGAATTAATTGTTGAACAACCACAAGGCAAAGAAGATATTCCTAAGTTAGCAGAACGGCTGCAACTGGCAGTGGATGACCTTTTACCAATTCTTGATGGTGCAGTGTTGTTGGGTTTCGCAAAAGTAACACAAGGTGATGTGCAAGTAACTGATATTGGACGTGACTTTGCTACCACGACAATTTTACGAAGTAAAGATCTGTTTCAACAACAGGTTTTGCAAAATATACCAATGTTAGTCAGTATGGTACAAACACTGCGCGAAAAACGCAATGGTTCAATGCGCGCAGATTTCTTCCTAGATTTACTGGATGAACATTTTCCCCATGCAGAAGCAGAACGACAATTTGCTACCGCAATTGACTGGGGTCGCTACGCAGAACTATTTGAATATGATTCCAGAGAAGAACGTCTTTATTTACCAGAACCAATGTTGGGAGATGAGGAGATGGGGGGATGAGGAGACTTGTACTGAGCGGAGCCGAAGTATGGGGAGATGGGGGAGATAGGGGAGACAAGGAGAAAAAATCCTGCTTTTCCAGTCAACAGTCAACAGTGAACACTCCCTGTTTCCCAATGCCCAATGACCAATGACTAAGGTTAAGATCTTGTGAGTCTATATATTAGAAAACTAATAAATTTTATGCATTTGGATTTACCGCAACTGATTAAATCACTTGGCTACTTTGGAGTGTGGGCAATTGTTTTCGCTGAGTCTGGCTTGTTAATAGGTTTTTTTCTCCCTGGAGATAGTTTATTATTCACGGCTGGATTTATAGCATCTCAGAATTTACTCAATATCTGGGTTCTGATTTTTGGTGCTTTTGTTTGTGCAGTCTTAGGTGACAATGTTGGTTATTTTACTGGTCATAAATTTGGCAGAAGACTATTTCATAAGGAAGATTCGTGGTTGTTTCACAAAAAACACATTGTTAAAACCCAAAATTTTTATGAAGAACACGGAAAGAAAACCATTGTTCTAGCACGTTTTTTACCAATTGTACGGACTTTTGCGCCCATTGTAGCGGGTATTGGAGCGATGCATTACCGGACATTTATGTCTTACAACTTAATTGGTGGCTTCGTTTGGACTTTTGGAATCACTCTGTTAGGATTTTTCTTAGGGAAATCATTACCACCTGAACAGGTAGATAAGTACTTATTACCAATTATTGGATTAATTATAGTTATTTCTTTAGTACCTTCAATTATTCATCTGATACAAGAAAATAGAGCAAATAAAGGTTGAAAATATTTCAGAATGCACAATTCAGAATTCAGGAGTCAGAATGCAGGAGTAGAAAGTTAGAAGTCAGAATTAAACGATAAAGCAGTTTGGGTTTTTAAGCTACTCATGAAATTTTATGACTTCCTTAAACATTAACCTCTACCTATTGATAGAAAACCTGATTTTTTTCCTCATTGCCACACTTTTTATTGTGGTTGTAAATTGGGGCTGGAAAAACACAAAAACCTACACTTTGCCTTTACCATTTCCTGGTTGGTATAAAATTTGGTTTGGCTCAGTACAAATATTAGGGATACTACTGCCATTAGTAGTGATGTTGTTGTGGGGTGTATGGTGGAGCGATCGCACTGTTTTAACTGTGCTTGGTTGGTATTTTATCGTATTAGGGCTACAAATCATTTCCGAAAGAGTCGCCTTGAGAGAGTTACAAAATGTAGTGTGGGTGATGGTTCCTTACATATATTTGCCGTATCGTTTCTGGCAGTTATATGAGGGTTTAACAATTTTAGGTTCTGAAACTAAATGGCTGTGGGTGCGATATTTGTTAATCTTTCAACTAGTGCTGTGGATTATCAATTACGCTATAGATGTATCCCAATTGCCTCGGCTGTTTCGTTGGGAGGTCGAACAAAAATAGATGATATCATGTCCGGTTGAAGACTTATCATTTAAGGGACAGGGAGCAGGGAGCAGCACAGAAGTGGCTTTTGGGATTTTGCTAAAGATGCGGTAATCATAAGTGATTAGCCGGACATGATATGAGGGCATTGGGGAGAGGACAAAAAGAATAACTCCTAGTAGCAATTTAGGATTTGGGATTTTAGATTTTGGATTCCAAGCCTTTGTTACAAAGGTATTTCCAGAATTTCAAACAATCCTTCCTATGTCAATTCGATATAACTCACCAGTCATCAGTCATCAGTCATCAGTCATCAGTCAACACTCCCTATTTACCCAATATCCAATACCCTATTTTCCCGGACGTTAGAGTTTGAAAAAGCGTTATAGTTATTGGCTACTGCTACCTTATATCCGACCCCAGTGGCGAACTATCACTAAGGGATTTATTGGCATTTTCGGATATGTGCTGGCAACATTAGTGTTAATCAATCTTGCTGGTAAATTAGCAATTCCCTTCGGACAAGGTAATGTAGTAGCCATCGTCCAAGTAACTGGGATTTGTGCCTTAATTTTTCTTGTAAGGGCTTTGTTTCAATCTATACAAGATATGTACATGGCGAAAGCTGCTCTAAAAGTTGCTTTTCATCTACGCCAACAACTATACTCGCATATCCAAAAACTGAATCTCAGCTATTTTGAAACCACAAAAGCAAGTGATTTATCTCGCCGCCTCACTGAAGATGTTGACCGAATTGGTGAAGTAGTAAATAAAATATGTCACCAGTTTATTCCCTGTATTTTGCAACTGCTGGCAATTCCGATTTACATGATTTATTTGAATTGGCAATTGACACTAGTAGCGGTAATAGTTACACCATTAATTGCTATTTTAATCAGCTGGTTTGGTAAATACTTAGACAAGTATTCTTTCAAAAGTCAAAATCGGGTGTCTGGTTTATCTGCTATTGTTTCAGAAATTTTTCAAGGTATCCGTTTGGTGCAGGCTTTTGCGGCGGAAAACTATGAAATTGCTCGTTCTGGTTCTGAAGCAGAACGCAGTCTGCGGGCAAAATATTCAGCCCAACGCTTAAAAGCAATGAAAATTCCCATTGTGGGATTTTTAGAAACATCAATTGTCTTATCTTTATTGATAGTGGGGGCGTGGCAAATTTCCCAAGACAATTTGACAATAGCTAATTTTTTTAGTTATCTAGCGGCGGCGGCGCTGTTAATCGATCCCATTAGTCAGATTACTAAAAACTACAATGAATTTCGGCAGAGTGAAGCATCTATTCACCGGGTTTTTGAGTTGATGGCAATTCAACCGACGGCCGTCGAAAAACCACATGCCATCCCTTTACCTCCAGTGACTGGTCAAATTGAATATCGTTATGTTTCTTTTAGCTATCAACCAGGGGAACCTGTATTAAAGAATATCAGTTTTTTGGTATCACCGGGTGAAGCGATCGCTGTTGTAGGTACTTCTGTTGCTAGTAAAACCACGTTGGTAAATCTCTTACCGCGTTTCTACGATCCCCAAATTGGTCAAATCTTAATTGACGATATTAATATCCGCAATGTTAAGTTACATACTTTGCGGCGACAAATAGGCATTATTCCCCAAGAAACTATCATGTTTTCTGGAACAATTGCCCAAAATATTGCTTCTGGGCAAGATTTTTTTGATATGCAAGAAGTCATCGCCGCAGCCAAAATTGCTAACGCCGATGAATTTATTAGCGAATTACCAGAAGGTTATCGTACTTGGGTAGGGGAAGGTGGCGTCAAGTTATCACTATGGCAAAGAAAAAGAATTAACATTGCTCGTGCTGTTCACCTCAACCCACAAATTTTGATTCTCGATGAAACCACATCTGCATTAGATTCCCAGTCAGAAGCTTTGGTTCAGGAAGCCTTAGAAAAACTAATGGAAAACCGGACAGTGTTGATTATTGCCCATCGTTTATCAACAGTCAAAAAGTGCCATCGTATTTTAGTTCTGGAACAAGGACAAATTATCGAATCAGGAACCCACGAAGAATTATTAGACTTAGACGGCCGCTATGCCCAATTTTATACTCACCAATTGAGTTAAGTGAAATACTAAGAAACTTTCAATCCTGTTCCCCGCTTTCTGCTGTAGGTTTCTACAAAGCATTGTGTTTCAAATAGGTGAAACCGACTGTAACATGATTTTTGCAAAAATAATTTCATTGACAATATCCATAACATCATTGACCACATCTGCCGCCGTTGATTCATCATTAATATATTGATTCAGTGACTTAAATTTTTCTGGTGATACATTTCCCATTAATTTACTATCCCAATTTTGTAGCATTTCGTCGAAGACTTTTTTCGCATCACCATTAGTGCAGACAATAGGAATCACCGGAATTTTTTCTTGTTTAGCATACATATAAGTCTCGTAAGTTCCGCCAACACCCCCCACAAGAATCACTAAATCTGAATGTTGCAAACAATCTAGCCATTCATTAATACCCGGTTCCGTATATTCGATTTTCCCTCCCTTAAACACCGGTTGTTTTCCTTGGGGAACAACATGTGTTAACTTTTCACTAAGACGTAAATTTTTTTGTGCTATTTTTTCGGCAAATTTATCGGCCACAACATAATCTACTCCCTCCCATCCACCTGTGATTAATTTATAGTCATATTCTGCTATTTTTTCTCCAAGCTTTTGAGCGCACCAATTGACTTCATCAGGAATATGAAAGTTTCCTGTGCCTGCCACTAAAATGCTTCTTTGACTTCTGAGTCGAACGGCATCATTTCTAATAGTATTAATTAGCTGATTGATAAATGCATTAAAATTATGGGTGGGATTGATGCTTAATTTATCCGAGATAAAAAATACGAATTGCTCAAATTTTAGAGAAATATCTATAATTTTGGCAGCAACGTTATGCATTGCCGAATCCACATCCGAAGCCAGTTCCCAATTTATGAGTTTTTCTGCTTTTTCTCTTTGTTCCTGCCAATATTTTAGATAATCGCTTTTGGCTTCTTTACTATAAATATTGGCATCTTCTAAAACAACCGGAAAAACTTTTTGTTCGTAATCTTTGTGTTTAATTATTTCAATAGCTTCAAACATACAGTACTCAGAACGCAAATATTTATCGCTGACCACAACAATTACATAATTGCCGCGCCCGATTTCCTGCATGAATTTCTGTATACTTTTCCCTATGGTTAAGTGATTGCGATCGCGAATTAAATTATAACGTTGAGAAATCAGCGCTTCACAAATCTTATCAACTAATTCTTCCCGTTGCCGCCCTAATTCACTGTTGTTGTCTTTCCATGCATAAGATATGTATATCTCGTTCATATTTTTTAAAATTTTCTGAAATGCTTGGTCAATAGGCATTTCAATTTTATGCATGGAGACGTTGTATGGCAACGTCTCTACAATAGACTTCTTGCAGAAGTAGGGAAAAGGGAAAGGGGAAAGGGGGAAAGGTTTGGTATTTTCCCTTTCCCCAATAAAGATGCATCCC
>Ga0314816_1000090_pt1 | contig 12422 bp, 8 predicted proteins | sample MICome_6_FD_202353 | JGI IMG/M metagenome (GOLD analysis project Ga0314816, IMG submission 202353) | Metatranscriptome of soil surface biofilm microbial communities from soil inoculated with nitrogen-fixing consortium DG1, State College... ...
AGAATAAAGCAAAATTAGGGTGCGTTATGGCTTTAACCTAACGCACCCTAATTATGTGTGGTAATTACTGTCTCAACTCAGTTGTTCGTACTTAAATTTCCCTTTAATAAACTTGTTGAAATATTGACCTTTGGATGGTGCATTATCTAAGCCTTCCTTGACACTGGGAGGTACTTTGAAATACTCATAAACACTTCCGCTATCAAATTCAATAGTTAGTGTTTGAGTTTTTACATCGTGGGTAAATTGCTTAATAACGTTGCCTTCAGGTTTGAGTAGGGGGAAAGCAATTACATCCCGAATACTGGGAGAATCAGTTAGTAACATTACTAAGCGATCGATTCCAATTCCTAAACCACCAGTAGGCGGCATACCATATTCCAAAGCTGCCAAAAAGTCTTCGTCTACACCTTGCGCCTCTAAATCACCAGCGGCTTTTCTAGCAGCTTGCGCTTCTAAGCGTTCTCTTTGGTCGATGGGATCGGTAAGTTCTGAGAAGCTATTGCCAGTTTCCCGCCCGACTATGAATAACTCAAATCTTTCCACCAAACCAGGTTCAGAACGGTGGGGTTTTGCTAATGGGGAAATTTCCACTGGATAATCAATTACAAAGGTAGGCTGAATTAACTTTTCTTCTACCTTTTGTTCAAAAGCTTCATTCAAGAGTTTACCAATAGATTGCACATCGTCTATTGCTTCCAAACCAGCATTTTTACTTGCTGTTTTTGCTTCTTCTAAAGTTTGGAAAGATTTAAAATCTAGCCCGGTAAACTCTTTAACTAAATCGTGCATCGTTACCCGTCGCCAAGGTGGTGTTAAATCTATAGATTCACCTTGGTAGGTAATTTGCAGCGTGCCGAGTACTTCTTGGGCAACAGTGGTAATAATTCCTTCTGTTAGCGCCATCATATCGTTGTAGTCGGCGTAGGCTTGGTAAATTTCAATAGTTGTAAATTCGGGATTGTGTCGAGTCGAAATTCCTTCATTGCGGAAAATTCGCCCTAATTCAAACACCTTTTCAAACCCACCTACAATTAACCGCTTCAAATGAAGTTCTGTGGCAATTCGCAGATACAACTCCATTTCTAGAGTGTTGTGGTAAGTGATAAATGGACGTGCATCTGCACCCCCAGCTTCACTTTGTAGAACTGGCGTTTCAATTTCGAGAAAATCTCTCTGTTCCAAATAGCGACGAATCCCGGCAGTGATTTGGGCGCGACGGCGGAAAGTTTGCCGCACTTCTGGGTTAACAATCAAGTCAACGTAGCGCTGACGGTAGCGCTTGGCAACATCCGTCAATCCATGCCACTTGTCGGGTAGGGGCAACAGAGATTTAGTCAGGATGGTGTATTGTTTGACGTAGACAGATAACTCGCCCTTTTCAGTCCGTTTGATAGTACCTTTGACTCCTAAGATGTCGCCTGCATCTGTGAGTTGTTTCAAGTGATTGAACGCATCGGCATCAATATCTGCCATGCCTTCTTGGATGCGATTTTTCTCTAAATAAAGCTGAATCGTGCCGGTTTCGTCTTGTAAGGTGAAGAAAGCCAATTTACCGAAAACGCGACGGGCCATAATGCGTCCGGCTATGGCAACTTCTAAATCAACTTCCTCACCACTGGCTAAATCGGCAAATTGTTCTTGCAACTGCGCTGCGTGATTGGTGGATTCCCAACGATAGGCGTAGGGATTAGTGCCTAACTGCTTTAGCTGGTCTACTTTTTCCAGCCTCGCGGCACGGAGATCTTCTTCCGACATGGTAACGAACTAAATAGGGCAAGATTAATTATAGATGCTGCAAAAGTTGGCAGTAAGAGATATTTTGTCTTTGAAAGCGCGGGCGTAGGCAATACGGTTCGGTTAAAGGGGAAAGAGGAAAGGGAAAAGGTTTCAAATACATCCTTTACCCCTTACCCCTTAACCTTTTCCCAGACAACAAGGGACGTTATCCTCCATCGCATTTCCGGAAATGAAAATTCACATTGGTAAATTATTTCCATAAGTGTGGCGATCGCAAACATTTTAATCTAAAAATAAAACCTTTATTTTTGATTTACTTTGAGCGAATAGCGAGATATTGTTGCCTTCATTTTCAAGTTAGTAAACTTCAATATTGCGTCCACTAATTCTTGCTGTTCTGGTTGTAAATTCAGTGTTTTGAGCGCTTGATTGATATTGTTACCAGCGCGGAGATTGCGAGCAAATTGGGCACGCTGAGATGAATTTAATACTGCCTGAATTTCCTTGTTTCTTCTCTGACGTATACCCTGGAGTTGTTGGCGTTGTTGGGGAGTCAGGTTAATATCTGATATTAAAGTAGAATCGCTGGCAGCTTTAGTAGTTTTGGCAACAAGAATACTCGAAGTAATATTTAGTTGAACGTTTGCAGCTAGGGCGATTCCTGGCATGAAGAAAATAAAAGCAAGGATATTAAATAATACAAAAAGCCGTTTTATCAAGTAAATCGCCATGTTGAAAAATGCCTAATTTAATGCTCAGATATGGGCTGGGGGTTGGGCATAGGGCATTGGGCATGGGGCATTGGGCATGGGAAAAGGGAAAGGGGTAAGGGGGAAAGGGGTAAGATTAAATTTATTCCTTTTCCCTTTAACCTTTTCCCTTTAACCTTTTCCCCTGCCTCCCTGATCCCTACTCTCTAGTCCTTTTACGAATTATTATCCGGCCTTCTCATTCTGTTAATTTCGCGTTGTAATTCTTCAATTTGACGGCGCAAAGCTTCTTTTTCATTTTCGGAAGAATCTGCGGGAACATTTACTGCTCCAGATGCGGGCGATCGCTGGTAATTTCCTTGACGAATTTGCTGATATTCTTCTGATACTGCCCACTGTTGTAAGTAGTGCAAACGCTCCACAGGAAAAGGATGTGTCATCATTGCACCTTGAAACCCAGTGTACATTAAGAATTTATACACTTGGTTAAGTCCATCTTCATCAAGTGCTTGATAATTTTCAGACTGTTTAATAAATTCTTGTAAACTGCATTCGTGGGCATATTTGAAACTACCGCCCGTGACTTTCATCATCGAACTCATCACGGGATTTAAGTCATCCATTACCAATAAAGCAGCCCGATCTGACGATAACTCAGCTTTACGCCGCCATTCGTAAAAAGCAAGCAACAAACCTTGACTAAGGAAATTACCAATGCCAAAGGTTAATTCCCCAACGGTAGTAGCTACACTCCTCGCCCATATCGCCATTTGAATTAAAATAGTATGACCACATTTAATGTGCCCCAGTTCATGGGCTAACACCGCCCTAATTTCAACTTCGTTTAGTAAGTCTAATATCCCTGTATTTATGACTATGTAAGGATGCTCTTGTCCAAGTGCGTAGCTATTAGCTTGGGAATTTTGCTCAACAAACAGTGCGGGTTCTGGATAAATGTCCAAATCTCGGACGCATTCCCGAAAAATCTGGTAGATGGTGGAATATTGGCGCGGCCCGACTTGGATGGTGTTGCCCATTAAATAAACTAACTGAGGGCGTTCAGCGAAAAATTCCACAAATTTACGGGCTAAAAAATCAAATCCTGGTAAATTACGTAAAGCTTGCTCTGCTTGGCTATCCAGGGGATGCCTGAAGGCTTCGCTGGAAATTCCTGTGTAGGTTGGCATAATTAGGTAATTGGTGATTGGTCATTAGTCATTGGTCATTAGTCATTAGTCATTAGTCATTAGTTTTAGATAAAGAACAAATGACTAAGCCCAAAGTTAAAAGCTAAGGCTTCTTTATATTCAGATGCCAGTTGCTATCCTACGGTAACCCTAACGGCGAACAAGCCCAAAGAAATTCCTGTGGAACGCAGTGGCTCAAGGGCAGTTCCTTTAAGCGGGGGAACCCCACCAACGGACTGTCTGAACTCTGTAACAGAAGACAAATGACAAATGATCAATGACAAAGGACAACATAATAGAAATGGGGCTTTATTGGTAAAAGTCACTTTGTTATGGGATTAAAAGCGTGTGATTGAGGCAGAAGTTCATTTGTCACTACATAACTTTTTGCGATCGCAGGCGGGGTTCCCCTCCTGGCCCCATCATTTGACGATGGCACGGTTGGTAGCACGCGCCTTGCGCCTGGAACGTAGCGCCCTCATTCAAGTGGGGGCAGTTTGTGGGTATCAAGGACGATATCGTACCAGTTTCGTAGCATCAGCCCTGATGTGGCATGGCCCTGTAATTATTGTTGCTCAAGAATCAGTGCAACAACTTCTGTTGCGGGTGGAAATTCCCCGTCTACAACAGTGGCTACCAGCCAACAAACCAATTAGGACAGGTGACGCATGGCCTGATGCCCAGTTCCAAGGGCTACTGTTGACTTCCCCTGAAGCTTGGTTAAAAGGACAGTTGGCTGATGGCGATCGCTTTCCCAAAGGTATTCCTACAATTATTGATGGCGTAGACGACCTTGAAGATTGGGTGCGTCATCAGCTCGCCCAAGAAATTCAACCCCATGATTGGGATCAACTCATGCTAGCTTGCCCAAACCAAGCTGAAGCAATTCGTGAAGCAAGGATACAACTGACACACGAACTTTTTCAGCATCCTGCTAATCCCTATGAGTGCTATCTCATTTCTGGACTAGAAATAGACATTTTAAACCGTCTTTATTCTACTTTAGACATCAGTAATATCCCAGATAATTGGAAACATTTCTGGCAAGAATTTCAACTGCTAACAGAAAGTCTTTCACCCTCTGCCTCCCCTGCCCCCTCCGCCCTCTTCTGGGCGACTATTGCCCGTCGCCAAGGTTTATTTTCTTTGCACTACGCTCCAATGGAATTAGGGAAAATACTTTCCCCCATTTGGCAGCGACAACCAGTAGTTTTAATTGGCAGTGCTGTAGAACCAGAAACGGAGGCTCCCCTGTTCCGTCAGCGTTTGGGTTTGGAAGATTTAACTTGCCTGAAATTTTCTTCTGAAAGTCAAGCCGAAGCAATTCAGCTGTATGTACCTTATAAGTTACCCCTACCCAATACACCAGAATTTCAAGCGGCATTTATTCACAAAGTCCGCACTCTGGTTTGTCTGAGTGCTACAGCACCAGGGTTAACTGTGATTTTGGTGGGTGATGTCCCACTCAAGTCCCAAGTCGGCACAATTTTGGCCTCAGAATTTGGTTCGCGGGTGCAGGTGGAAAAAACTTGTTTAGATGAAAATGGTATTTTGGTAAGCGGTTGGGAATTTTGGCGAGAACATCAGCAAGTCTTACCTGCACCCCAGCTGTTAATTATTGCGACTTTGCCGCTACCATCTTTAGAAAATCCTCTAGTAGCTGGTAGAGTAGCTCGTTATAAGCGATCGCATCAAGATTGGTTCCGTTTATATTTATTACCAACCGCCTTGAATGAATTACAACGAGCCATCGCTCCAGTGCGAGAAAGTCAAGGTATTGTCGCTTTGCTTGATAGTCGTGTAGTTAACCGCAGCTACGGCGCTCAAATTCTCGCAGCCTTGAGTCCCTTGGCCCGTATTAACTATCTCGATCCCAGTTTGTTTGCCAATACAAATGAGGAGAATTCGGCATAAAAGCATAGGGTATTAGGAATTGGGAGTGTTGACTGTTGACTGAGGAATTATTCTCCTCATCTCCCTCATCTCCCCCATGCCCCATACCCAATACCTTAATTGTCTATGACGACAATTCCTGGCAAGATAAAATTAGAGCTGAAGTTGATTTCAATTCCTAATTATGGGTGAAGCAAAACGTCGGAAAACCGCACTAGGGGAAACATACGGTCAAGAAACTCGCATCTTGCCTTGGGTTCCCATCAGCAAAAGTCAAGCGGAATTATTTGTAAGTTGGACTACTCGTGGTGCTTGGATAGGCATCGGTATTATGGTTACAGCATGGTTAACCATCCGTTTTATCGGGCCTGCTTTTGGTTGGTGGCAAGTAGTTGCTTGATAATGATTGAGTGTTTCTAACATCGGCTAAAATTAATGCGATCGCCTCTTGAGAGTGTTGTTCTAACATTGCTGCACTCAAAAGTTAAACTAAAACAAACAAGTTCCCATAATATTAATCACTGATTGCAAGGGATCGAGTTTGCAAAATTTGCCTGTGGCAACCCCTCATTGTAAAATTTTCACTTGCTATATTTTTCATACAAAAAGCCCAAGCATTGCTGCTTGAGCCTTTTCTAGATTGAACTAACTTGTACTAATTATCTAAAATTGAGCAACAGATTTGAGCTGATACTAATGTTCGTTTTAATACCATTTCGGCAAATGAATGATACAAATCATTTTTTCTTTTGCTCCTCTGCTCAAGAACTTATGGAGCTTGCCTCAATATATCAGCATTAAAGTGAAACAGTATTACTGGTGTGTAATTACTTTAGTAACGATTGCGGTTGTAACCACCACCGCCACGGTTTCCGCCACCAAAAGAACCACCTCTGTCTTCTCTGGGTTTGGCTTTATTTACTTTTAAGTCACGACCCAGCCATTCAGCACCATCAAGAGCTTCAATGGCAGCTGCTTCTTCAGCATCTGAACTCATTTCCACAAAACCAAAGCCCCGCAAACGACCTGTTTCGCGGTCTGTAGGCAACTGAACCCGCTTTACAGAACCATATTCTGCAAAAACAGCGCTCAGTGCTTCTCGTGTAACTTCATAAGAGAGGTTACCTACGTAAATTGACATGAAAGATCTCCAAAATCATAGAGTATGCAGAGATTTAGATTTCGGAGAGAAGTCTGTAATACCACAAGGAAAAAGCCTGTCAATACTAAGAACAAACACTGTCGCCGAATTAATTCTCATTTCACTCACCATGATGACACATATAGTCAACTTTCCTGTGAAAAGGTTGAAAATTTTTAGAAAAATTTATGTTAACTGCCTCAGCAACCGTGTAAAGACAGAAGAGTAGGGGGTAAGAAAACTCCAAAAAATAAATTATTCCGGTTAAAGCGTTGAGTATTGACAGTTGACGGTTCACAGTTAACAGTCAACTGTCAACAATATCAATGAAATATTTTTTACTTGCAAGCCCCTAAATAATCACATCTCAGTTAACAGTCCATAGTCAACACTGCCACTGCCCAACAAATAACTGTTTACTTTTGCGATGTGGATACAGTTGACATTCTACTAAAAATACTAGTATTTTTAGTAGAATAAAGTTATTATCTAGAAATAAGGAAAATTTAATACCGCCATGTTTCAGCATGGGAAAAAAAGTTTCGTGTCTTATGGTAAAGCCAGTTTTCTCCTATGGGTAGATTACAGAAAACTGAAAAATATTTATACTAAGTTTATAATTGATTAGCTGCAAGAAGATTGTCTACCTCTTTATAAGAAGTAGAGCGGTGAGAATTTCGGGACTTTTATGGGAAAACAGTAGTTTTCAGTTTATAGAAAATTACTGTTAGACAGCTTATTCGTTCTCGCCGTTTTTTATTAGAAATATCTCTCAGAATTACTTGGGAAAACACGGCTGTTTAATCCCAAAGCCTCCCCATAGGAGAAAACTAAATGATTTTGGACATAAATAAGCCGCACAAACAGGTGAAAATGACAGATTCCGTAACCAATACCCAGCTAATTAATATCGAGTTAGATTCAGTTGCAAAAACTGAGGTAGCCATGTCTGTAGTGGGCTGTGCCAACGCAGATGTCAAAAGCAAACTTGTGGCAAAAAATAGGAAGGGGAAAAAATATTTTTTTACCTCTACTCCTTTGAAAACTATATTAATTCCCTGTTTAGTAGGTATAGGACTACTAACAGTTAGCTGTGGTTCGCTGCCTAAGGAATCAGCCGAGGCACAATCTCAGAGTCCTGGTGCGCGGGGACGGGGTAATGGTGCAACACCTGTAGATGTGGCGATCGCTCGAACAGACTTATTACAAACACAACCAGAATATACAGGTAACACAACACCCTTTCGCATTGTGTCATTGCGATCGCAAGTGGAAGCAAGGTTATTGTCTTTGAATTCAGATGTAGGCGATACAGTTACTAGAGGTCAGACTGTGGGGCAATTAGATGATGCCCTGTTACTAACAGCCTACAAACAAGCAGAAGCCGAACTTGCAGCCTTAAAATCAGAAGTAGTCAGGGCAACCACTCAAGTAAGTAATGCCCGCGCTGATGTAGAACGAGCCAGACTAGAAGTGGTGCAAGCCCAGGCAGACTCGCAACGCCAACAGAAACTATTCCAAGCCGGAGCGATCGCTCAACAAGCTGCTGAACAGGCGCGTACTCAGGCGCAAACGGCTGCTCAGGCATTGCGCGCGGCTCAAGAGCAAGTGCGTACAGAACAGCAAGCCGTCGCTGCTGCTCAAGGCAGAGTCCTAGCCCAACAGGCCTTGGTTGCAGAAGCCAAAGAACGCAGATCTTACGCTCGGCTGATATCTCCCATCACTGGTGTAGTTACAGAAAAAGTTACAGAACCAGGCAATCTTCTGCAAGCAGGTAGTGAAGTCTTTAAAATTGGCGACTTTAACCGCGTAAAAGTCGTGGTACAAGTTTCCGAATTAGAACTGGCAAAAATTCAAGTCGGACAATCTGTAAAAGTCCGTTTAGATGCTTTTCCCAATGAAACATTAATTGGTAGAGTAACGCGGATTTCCCCAGCTGCCGATGCCACAGCTCGCTTGATACCTGTAGAAGTAGTAATTCCCAACAGTGATAGCAAAATTGGCAGTGGATTACTGGCGCGAGTGAATTTTGAAACCCAGACAACACAAAGGGTAGTGGTACTACAAACAGCAATTCAGAAACAAGCTCTTCAACAGAAAAGCAACACAGCCAACACACAAAATCAAACTGGAACCTTGTTTGTTCTCAGCGATGCAGAAGGCAAAGCAAAAGTAACAGCGCGTACTGTCACCTTAGGAAAAAGAGCTGATAGTAAAGTGGAAATTTTATCTGGCTTGCAACCAGGGGAACGCTATGTTGTTCGTAGTGGTAAACCCTTAAAAGAGGGCGACATTGTAAGTCTCTCAATTCTGTCAGAAAAACAATAGTAGGGTGAGCAATAAACACCATACCAATGAAAAAAGTACTTAGTAATTAGCACTTAGCACTTAGCATTTAGTATCATGCAACAAGCAAATAATAATGGCAATAGCGGATTTAGTCTGAGTACGATCGCTATCCGCCAACACATTGGTACACTTATGCTCACCGTGGCAGTAATTGTCATTGGGATATTTTTTCTTACAACCATCCAAGTCGATCTCCTACCAGCAATTACCTATCCACGAATTGGCGTTCGGCTAGAAGCCCCTGGAATTTCCCCAGAAGTAGCAGTAGATGAAATCACCAGACCTTTAGAAGAAGCTTTATCTGCAACCGAGAATGTAGTGCAAGTTTTTTCCCGTACCCGCGAAGGACAGGTGAACCTGGATTTATACTTCCAGCCAGGGGGCGACATCGACCAAGCCCTAAATGATGCCACTGCTGCTTTCAACCGAGGGCGATCGCAACTGCCAGATACGATAGAAGAACCGCGCTTATTTAAAGTCGATCCTTCCCAATTGCCAATTTATGAATTAGCACTGACATCTGCTTCATTGCCAGGTAAAGATTTACGCGTATTTGCTGATGAAGAGTTAACCCGTGAACTCAGTGTTGTGCCAGGAGTCGCATCAATTGATGTATCTGGTGGTGCGGAAGAAGAAGTACGAGTACTTGTTGACTTGAACCGATTACAAGCTTTGGGTGTGGGGTTAAACAATCTATTAGATGAATTAACAGCCCGAAACCAAGACACTTCTGGTGGTCGGATTCTGGGACAAAATTCTGAACCATTGACTAGGACTATAGGACGCTTCCAAAGTGCTAGTGAAATTGAAAACCTTTCCTTGCGAGTTGCGTCTTCTTCTTCTACCACTACCACTACTACGGCTGCACCTCCTCGACGCGTTTATTTAAGAGACTTTGCTCAAGTAATTGACGATACAGAAGAGCAGCGAGTATTTGTTTACCTGAATCGTCAACCTGCTGTGAAATTTTCAGTTAGAAAGCAGCCTGAGGCCAATACAATCACAGTTGTAGAAGCTGTTAAGCGGCGAATTGAACAATTGCGGCAATCGGGTTTAATTCCAGCAGACATGACTTTGATTCCCACTACAGATGAATCTGTCTTTATCCGCAATTCTTTAAACGATGTCATCTTTTCGGGGATTTCTGGGGCATTGTTAGCAGCAGCAGCAGTGTTGTTATTTTTGGGATCGTTTAGACAAACATTGATTATCAGTTTAACGATTCCACTGTGTACTTTGGCTGCGATCGCTTTGATGAAACTCTTTGGCTTAACTTTGAATGTTTTTAGTTTGGCAGGTTTGACATTAGGAGTCGGTCAAGCAATTGACACATCAGTTGTGATCTTGGAAAATATTTCCGAAAAAGTAGGCATGACTCCCAATCAAAGAGAGATGGAGGCAGAGGGAAAAAGGAGAAATTCCAAATTTTTTGTTGACACTGCCATTGATGCTTCTCAAGAAGTAGAATCTGCCTTAGTTGCTGCCACAGGTGCAAACTTAGTTTCTGTAGTGCCATTCCTGTTAATTGGTGGCTTTATTGCACTACTATTTAATGAACTGATTTTGACAATTAGTTTTGCAGTGGCAGCTTCCCTTGTGGTTGCCATTACAGTAGTGCCGATGCTGTCTTCTCGGCTTTTAGGAATTTCTTGGTCTAGTCGCATCAGCGAATTTTGGCTGCTGAGACAGTTTAATCATCGATTTGAAGATGCTACGCGCGGATACAGTAACTTTTTAACCAGGGTTTTACGCTATCGGCTCCTCGTAGTAATTGTTGCTTTTTTAATTTTGGGTGGCAGTAGCTTCTTGATGTTTGGTCAAATTCCCCAAGAAATTTTACCCCGCATCAGTACCGGACAAGCTAGCTTGAGAGCGCAGTTTCCCGCTGGTACACCTCTAGCAACTTCTCAAAAAGTTATGCAAATTGTCGATGAGATTTTGCTCAAACAACCAGAAACCGAGTCTACTTTCACAACTGTGGGTGGTAATTTATTTGGCAGCAACACTACAGAAAATCCATTACGTGCCAGTAGCACTATCAATCTCAAACCAGGCGCGGATGTAGAAGCCTTTGTCAAAAAAGTAACTCAGGAATTTAACCAACTGAACTTAGCAGGAATTCTGCTGCGCCTCAGTCCTGGTCAGGTGCGGGGTTTAATTTTGAATAATTCTCCAGCGCAAGGCTCAGATCTGGACGTAATTTTGCAAGGTGAGAATGAAGAAAGCTTAACCCAGGCAGGTGCCCAAGTCCTCGAAGCATTACAAGAAAGGGCACAATTAGCGACATTCCGACCAGATGCCGACCCCCGACAACCGGAAATCCAAATTCGCCCTGACTGGGAACGGGTTGCGACTTTGGGGTTGAGCGCTCAAGAAATTGGTGCAACAGTCCAGACAGCAATTGAAGGTTCAGTTCCCACCCAAATTCAACGCGGTAATCGTTTAGTTGATGTCCGGGTGCAGCTAAATAAAGAAGCTATTGGGCGTCCTTCTCAAATAGAGCAATTACCGCTATTTACTGAAAATAATCAATTAGTCCGCCTTTTTGATGTTGCAACCATTCAAGAAGGTCAAGCGCCTGGTGAGGTGCAACGAATTAATCAGCGCCAAGCTTTTATTGTGGCAGGTAATCTCAGTGAGGGAGCTAGTCTTGGTGAAGCCATAGCAGAAGTCAACGAAATACTTCAGGACGTAGATTTACCTGATGGGGTTTCAATTGTGCCTAGTTCAGCTCAAGAAACCAATCAACAACTCCAGGATGCTTTAAAAACTTTGGGAGCGTTGGCAACGTTCTTAATCTTTGTAGTGATGGCGGTGCAATACAATTCGCTGATTGACCCATTGGTAATTATGTTCACAGTACCACTGGCCTTAGCTGGGGGAATTTTTGGACTTTATATTACCCAAACTCCAATTGGCGCAACTGTAATTGTTGGTGTAGTGTTATTAGTGGGAATTGTGGTAAACGCAGGGATTCTTATGGTAGAACTGGCAAACCAAATTCGACAAGAAATTGGTTGTACTCGCCAAATTGCCATCGCCAAAGCTGCACCCCAACGCTTACGCCCAATTGTAATGACTACAGTCACTACGATTTTGGGACTGTTTCCCTTAGCATTAGGTATTGGTGAAGGTTCTGAGTTTTTGCAGCCTTTAGGAATCGTAGTTTTCTTTGGGATGGCGATCGCAACAATGCTGACGTTGTTTATCATCCCTTGCTTTTATGTCCTACTCCACGATTTGTTGGGTGGAAAATGGACAAAGCCAGTGTTAATCTGGTTACGTGGATTTAAGAAAAAACTTATTTCTATCACTGATAAAGATTAACATTGCATCGTACTTTACCAACAAATTAAACTTTTCAAGACTTAGACAGTGAAATTTAAATAAATCTAATGTGCC
>Ga0314816_1000093_pt1 | contig 12354 bp, 12 predicted proteins | sample MICome_6_FD_202353 | JGI IMG/M metagenome (GOLD analysis project Ga0314816, IMG submission 202353) | Metatranscriptome of soil surface biofilm microbial communities from soil inoculated with nitrogen-fixing consortium DG1, State College... ...
CGAGACGCTGCGCGAATGCGCCCTTTGCGGTTCCTTCCTCATATAGTTTGGCGCATCTTCATACAGAATTGTTATCAGGAACAAACAATCATGACATTAGCGTCTTTCTTGATATCTGCTTCAAAAGGCAAACATTAAGCAAATCCCAACTGATGAAGCTATGGGGTTATATAGCTTTTTATGCTGAGTGGCTAGATATTATTTGTTAGCTTTATAACTATTGACAAATAGCGGTGTATGAGTATGAAGATTGAGGTGTATTCTTATTTTATTAAAAATCAAGCAAAAATTTTTACTGCTTTGGTTTTAACTGGTATTTTATCTGTTAGCAGTGGTTTAACACTCATCAAAGATGCTAGAGCGGCTTCTGCAAATTTATCTCTAGAAACAAGTAGTGATGTTTCTAAAGACAATACTAAATCAAATCGCTTGCCGCGTCCAGTAGCTAATGCGGTGCTGCAAGATTTAGCTAGTAGAGAGGGAATTTCAACTAGAGAACTGAAAATTACTAACTATAACCAACAGACTTGGAGTAATGGTTGTTTAGAATTACCCCAACCGGATGAAGGCTGCACCGAAGCTTTAGTTTCTGGTTGGCGAGTTGTGGTGTCTAATGGTAGAGAAAATTGGATTTATCATACTGATAGCAACGGGCGATCGCTACGTTTAGCCTCGGCAAATACTCCTTCAGATAAATTACCAACATCTATAAAAAATGCTGTTTTGCAGGCTGCATCCAAACGTTTGCAACAACCAATTTCTCAGCTAACAATTGTTGAATCTCAACAACAAACTTGGAGAAATGGCTGTTTAGAATTAGCGAATCCTGATGAATTCTGTACCCAAGCCTTAGTACCAGGCTGGCGAGTAGTTGTTAGTGGACGCCAACAAACCTTGGTTTATCACACCAATCAGACAGGTTCGGTAGTTAGGCTCAATCAAAAACCTAACCAAAGCACACTAACACCCGTAACAATTCCAGTCAGCGAGTTACCACCACCCTTGGATCGCGATGTAGTATTTCGGCAAATTTCCAGTGGGGGATTTGCTGGTACAACCTACGAGACTGTTTTACTCAGAAATGGACAATTGATTCGCGTGCGGATTGGTGATGCTAACGATTCTGAGCGTAGTGTTCGCCGTGTTTCTGTACAACAGGTGAGACAATTTTTGCGATCGCTAGAACGTTATAAATTCACTCAATTCCGCAATCTCAGTTACCCTGCACCTGGTGGTGCTGCTGACTATTTCACCTACACTCTCACCAGCCAAAAAAATACAGTTCAGTACAACGACATCTCTCAAAATAATCTGCCAAGCAATTTACAAGTAGTAGTTAAAGCTTGGAATCAGATTACAGCTAGCGCTCAATAGTGATTGGGTAAAGGGGAAAGGGGAAGGGGGAAGGGGGAAGGGGAGATGGAAAGATGGGGGAGTGTGGGGAGTGTGGGGGGAAAGATTTCTTCCACATCCTCCCACACCTCCCACACCTCCCACACTCCCCGCTTGCCCCATGCCCAATGCCCAATATTGGCCATACAATCGAAACGATAATTAGATCGTACTTGTGGTAGATGATGAAAAGGCTTGTAAAGTGGTGTGTTGGGTTTTGGAATATTCACCAAGGCAGAAAATCGGGGTTATTTGTCCTTGTGGCTACTTTGAGTGTAGTCGCTACGGTGATGTTTTCGTTGCCTTTAACGGCTCAAACTGTTCCTCAGAGATTACCAGCGTCTGAGTTAAGGGGAGTGTGGTTAACGAATATTGACAGTGATGTGTTATTCGAGCGCGATCGCCTCAAGGGATCTTTACAACGCCTTGATGAACTCAATTTTAACACCGTATACCCAGCAGTTTGGAATTGGGGGTATACACTGTATCCTAGCAAAGTTGCAGCCAAAGTCATTGGGCGATCGCTCGATCCCACACCCGGACTGCAAGGGCGAGATATGCTCAAAGAAATTGTGGATGTGGGACACCAAAAAGGGTTAACTGTTATTCCCTGGTTTGAATTTGGCTTTATGGCACCAGCAGATTCCCTATTGGCTAAAAATCGTCCCCAATGGCTCACCAGTCGCAGCAATGGCACGCGCATTGTTAAAGAAGGCATACACGACCGAGTTTGGCTAAATCCTTTTCGCCCAGAAGTACAACAATTTATTCAAGATTTAATTGTTGAAATTGTGAGAAATTACGATATCGATGGCATCCAATTTGATGACCATTTTGGCTTACCTTCAGAATTAGGATACGATGCTTATACAGTGGCACTTTATAAAAAAGAACACCGCAATCAAGCTCCGTCTAAAAATTTTAAAGATCCAGAATGGGTACGTTGGAGAGCTAATAAAATCACCGACTTTATGAAGCGGGTATTCACAGCCATCAAAGCTACTAAAAAAGATTGTATTGTTTCTGTTGCACCTAATCCTCAGCGTTTTTCTTACGAATACTTTTTAGCAGACTGGCAAAAGTGGGAACGCATGGGAATTGTGGAAGATTTAGTTTTGCAAATCTATCGGGATGATTTGAATGTTTTTGTCAGTGAATTAGAGTATCCAGAAGTGAAGGCAGCAAAGAGCCATATTCCGGTGAGTATTGGTATTTTGGCTGGTTTAAAAAACAGATCTATACCCATGCAACAAATTCAAACACAAGTGCAAAAAGTACGCGATCGCAACTTTGCTGGTGTCTCTTTCTTTTTCTATGAAACTCTCTGGAATATGAGCAAAGAAAAGCCCCTAGAACGTCAAAATACTTTCCAGAAAATTTTCCCCGCACCAACAACATACCCGAATTTACTTGCAGGTTGGAAGCCATAGAGTTATAATTTCTAATTCATAATTTTTGAATTGAATTTTTCTTGATTGATTTCTATATCTGTCAGGAGTGGGGAGGTGTAGGGGCAAAGGAGACAAGGGAGAAAATCTTACCCAATGCCCAATGCCCAATGCCCCATGCCCAATATTACTTTACCAACCAGTTTGCGATCGCTCTTGCACAACTCGCTGATAAACTTCTTCGGTTTGCTTGGCTAATTTCGGCCAGCTAAAACGTTGCTCTAAATCTTCATAAGCATTATCCACCAGCCATTGCCGATAATCTGGATTTCTCAACACCTCCAAAATTCCCCAGGCTAAAGAATCAGCATTATTTACCCAAGTCACAATACCTGTTTTGGTATGTTGCACTACTTCGGGAAAACCACCTGTATCAGATACAACTACGGGAACGCGAGAAGCAAAGCTTTCTAAAGCTACAATTCCAAAGGGTTCGTAAAGGCTGGGAAATACGGCACAGTCAGCAATGGTTTGAAATTTATCTAAGTATTCATCGGAGAGAAAACCAGTAAAGTAGCATTTATCCCAAATTCCCAAATCCCAGGCTTGGCGTTTGAGATGGTCGGTATTTCCACCACCAACAATGACAAATTTTACTTTACCTCCCATTTCCCAAAGAACTTTGGGTGCAGCATTGAGCAATATAGGTACACCCTTTTCATAGGTCATACGACCGAGGTAGTAAACGATTTTCTCGTCGTCGTTGGCAAATTGGCGGCGAAAATCCAGAGCGTGAAAATCTTCGTGGTGTCGTTTTTTTTCGGCTCGGATACCGTTATAAATAACATCAATTTTATTCCAAGGGCTGTGTAGCGCTCGTTCTACTTCTCGTCGCATATAGTCGCTACAAACAATAATCCGCCAAGCATTGTAAGCAAGTATTGTTTCTTTACCATTAATATAACGTTGCGTATCAGTATGAATACCGTTATAACGTCCGTATTCTGTGGCGTGAATTGTGGCAATTAGTGGTATTTTAAAGTTGTGCTTGAGAGCGATCGCTGCGTCTCCTACTAACCAATCATGGGCATGAATCAAATCAAACGGGCCTTCCTCCAAGATTAACTTCCCGCCATGATGTCCCATACTTTCGTTGAGATTCACCACCCAATGGAAAAAGTCATTGCTATGTCCCACTGGCACGCGATGTATCTTCACTCCCTCCACCACTTCATACATGGATGCCTGACCAAACTCCACTGTAATCAAATGGATTTCATGCCCTAACTTCACCAGTTCCGGGTACAACTCAGCTACATGACGTGCAATTCCTCCAACTATCCTGGGTGGAAACTCCCAACTCAGTACCAGTATCTTCATCTGCTAGATTCCCCAAGACTTTACAAATATCTAAAAAACTAGATTTATCTAAAAATACAAGTCTGCCAATCTTATTGAGTGTATTTACTCATATTTTTAGATTTTTTAACAGTTATTTTGTTAAAGCTTATCAAAGGATAAGAACTATGGAGCATAGGGCATAGGGCATAGGGCATAGGGCATTGGGCATTGGGCATTGGGCATTGGGCATTGGGCATTGAGCATTGGGTACAGGGGCAGAGGGGAAAACTGATCTCCCCATCTCCCCATCTCCCCATCTCCCTTGTCCCTCCATCCCCCACTAAAGAGGCGAACAACAAACAGCACGAACTCGATCGCGTCCTTCTTGTTTGGCTATATAAAGCGCTTTGTCGGCTGCATTAATCAAGTCTTGGGGCGACATTTCGCTATTTGGCACAGTGCTGACAACGCCGAGACTGACGGTTACATAATTACAGACGCCAGATTTCGCATGGGGAATCTCTAAGTTGCGTACTGCTTGTCGAATGGCTTGAGCTAGATGAATCGCGCCTTGAATTTCTGTATTTGGCAAGATTACGGCAAATTCTTCTCCGCCGTAACGAGCTACTAAATCTGCTGGACGCTTAATAATATCTAAGAGCGCACTGGCAACTTTTTGTAAACAATTATCTCCTGCTAAATGACCATAGGTGTCGTTGTAGGGTTTAAAAAAATCAACATCTAATAAAATTAAAGACAGTGGTACTTTCTCGCGTTTGAGTCGATGCCATTCAGTTTCGAGATATTCATCAAATCGGCGGCGATTGGCTATTTGAGTCAAGCCATCTAAGGTAGCTAATCTTTGTAATTCTTCGTTGGCGGCTTGTAGCTGCTGGTAAAGTACTGATTGATGAATGGCGATCGCTACTTGAGAGGCTAATTGCTGCAATAAATTAACTTCAAATGCCTGCCAGTTACGAGGTGTGGCAAACTGATAAGTAATCAATAAACCCCACAAATGTCGCCCATTCAAAATCGGCACCACCATTGCAGCTTTCACCTGATAAAGTTCCAATAATTCAAAAACGTCGGTTGAAAAATCAGATTGTTGAATATTATTTAAAATTTTGGGTAATCCCTGGTAATAATGGCTAAAATCTTCTTGAATGCAAAATGGCAAAATTGTATTTCTTAATTGCTGAGGACAACCGTCAACTACGGATTCTGCAACAAAATAACCACTACCGTCAGTTGCTAATTGATAAATAGCTACACAATCTGAACGCAAGCATTCTCGAATACTATTTACAGTTGTATTTAAAACATCTTCTAAATTTAGCGATCGCCGAATCTGTTGAGTTACTTCAGTGATTAGTCTTTCTCCTCTTGCTTGTTGTCGCAGCACTTCTTCGGCTTGCTTGCGAGTGCTAATATCTTCCACTGAACCAAGAATCTGCGTTGGAGTACCGTTAGCATCTCTGGCAAAGACGACTTCTCTGGTATTCAACCAAAGCCACTGGCCGTTTTTGTGCCGAAATCTGTATTCGGTGGACATCACTTCATTGTCCTTGAGGTTGGTGAAGCGACTTGTTATGTCATAGCAGAGATGTTGGTCATCTGGATGAAAACAATTTACGAACCATTGCGGATCTGCTTGACAAAATTCTTCTGGAGAATAACCTAAAATTTTCAGACTTTGCTGATTAAGATAAATACTTGTTCCTTGTAATAGGTCAAATAAATATAAAATATGGGGTACTGTATTAGCAACCTTTTGGAGAAAGTCTTGACTTGAGCGCAATGCTTCTTCGGCTTTGTGGCGTTCGCGCAGGGCGGCTTGCCATTCACTAATATCTCGTCCCTCAGAAACGATGGCACTCACGCGCCCTGTTTCATCAACTATGGGACGTAGTGAAAAATCAAGAGTAATCACTCGTTCGTCTCTACCCCAGATATCAACTTCATAGCGAATAAATTCCCCATTAGTAGCATTAGCAATGGCACTTTTTAATTGTGTTTGTGTATCTGGAGAAATTGTCCACCATTTTGCTTCCCAAAATAATTGACCGACAACTTCTTCTCGTGTAATTCCAGCAAAATCCAGTGCTGTTTGATTGACTTCTAAAACAATTCCGTTGGTCTGAAGCAATCCCATAAACTCTATAGTTTGATTGAAGATGGCACGGAATTTTTGCTCATTTTGACTTAAGGCTTGTTCTGCACGTTTGCGTTCGGTAATATCTCGTCCCACCGATTGCAGTTCTACAAGATGATTTTCCTCGTCGAATATACCTCTAACATTCCACTGCGCCCAGCGCACTTCTTTACAAGCCATAACTCGATTTTCAAAAGTGACAACGGGATTTTCTAAGGTAATGGAATTGACTAAATCAAATACATATTCTTTGTCTTGCTTAAATACAATAGGTTCGTAGTGCTGACCGATAATTGTTTCTCGCTTGATTCCAAAATACCTACAGAAAGCTTCATTGACGAAGGTAACAGTACCATCAGGTAAGCCTCTGGCAATCAGTTCGGTTTGGTCTTCGAGAATAGCACGATAACGAGCTTCGCTTTGCTTGAGGGCTGCTTCTACCTGTTTTCGTTCGCTAATATCAAACACTAAACCCTGAAGTACTTGAGTTTGTCCATCTACACAGAGAATGAGATTGGCTTGGTTTCGTACCCAAATCATACTACCATCATGCCTAATCATCCGATACTCAATACACAGAGGTTCTCCAGTGGAAATTGTGCTATTTACAGCTTGCCAAAGGCGATGGCGATCTTCAGGATGAGTGTAATCTAACCAACTATTGAAGAAACTAGGATTCCAATCTTCGGGAGCTACGCCTAACAATTGTTGCAGTTGCGGACTAATATAAGCAACTTTGGCAGTAGTATTGAGCGGTGAAATGTAAACAACCCCTGGAATCTGTTCTACTAAGGTGCGATACTTTTGCTCTGCCTCAGAGACTTTTTCATCCGCTTGGTTGTGACTCATAATGTTTTGAATTTCCACAATAAAGTATAATTGCCAGTGTTAGAAATCCTGCATTAAAAGCACATTTAATAACCGCTGAGCTAACAGAAAGTCAGTTCCACGGTGATGGCGACCAAGCGCCTTAGGGATGGTTGTAGGAGTGTAGGGATAATCATTGGTGTTAACTTCTGCTCAAACACTCAATTTGCTGTGGTTTTAGATACTGCAACCCCGTTGAAAATCTCCCCAAGGATCGGGGGCGAGAGAGGATACATAAGCAATAGGCTTATATCATAACTAACTAATCACTTATAATTACCGGTTCTATGCAAAAATCCCACAAGCCTTTTTCCCTTGTTAAGACCTGCCCTCCATAAGATGATTCCGTTTTTTCTGGAACTGGAACTACTACAATTACTATTGATGCTAGATAATGGGGAAGCTTTGACATTTATTTGCCAATCTAGCCCCAGAGAGAAAAACTAACAATTATGCGAACTCACTATTGCGGCGAAGTCCGAAAAGAACATATTGGAGAAACTGTTACCTTTTACGGATGGATAGACCGTCGCCGCGATCATGGGGGCGTGATATTTTTAGATTTACGCGATCGCTCTGGCATTGTCCAAATCGTCAGCGATCCGCAACGCACCCCCGATTCCTATGAACAGGCAAATGCCCTGCGAAATGAATATGTTGTCCAAATCACTGGTAGGGTAACGCAACGCCCCCAAGAATCCCTCAATCCCCGTCTACCTACTGGTGAGATAGAAATTTACGCAGATAAAATTCAACTCCTCAACGCCGTCCGTAAACAATTACCTTTCCAAGTTTCCATAGCCGATGGCGAAACAGTAAGGGAAGACTTGCGGCTGAAATACCGCTATTTAGATTTGCGACGCGAACGCATGGCACACAATTTGCAACTGCGTCATCAAATTGTCAAAGCTATGCGTCGTTACCTGGAAGATTTGGAAGGTTTCATCGAAGTCGAAACCCCAATACTCACCCGTTCTACTCCCGAAGGTGCTAGGGATTATATCCTACCCAGTCGCGTCAACCCCGGTGAATGGTTTGCTCTACCACAATCACCACAGCTATTTAAACAATTGCTGATGGTATCCGGCTTGGATAGATATTATCAAATTGCCCGTTGCTTCCGTGATGAAGACTTACGCGCCGATAGACAACCAGAATTCACCCAGTTGGACATGGAAATGAGTTTCATGTCCCAAGAAGAAATTATCGAACTCAACGAAAAGTTAGTTTGTCATATCTTCAAAACCGTTAAAGGTGTTGAATTACAACGGCCTTTCCCCCGTCTCACCTACGCTGAAGGAATGGAACGCTACGGTAGCGACAAACCAGATACCCGTTATGGTTTGGAATTAGTTAACGTCTCGGATATCGTTAAAGAATCTGGTTTTAAAGTCTTTCGAGACACCGTAATCAATGGTGGTATCGTCAAAATCCTACCGATTCCCAACGGCAATGATGTTATTTCTAATGTCCGCATTAAACCAGGTGGTGATTTATTCAAAGAAGCCAGCGAAGCCGGTGCTAAAGGTTTAGCTTATATCCGCGTGAGAGACGATGGCGAAATTGACACCATTGGCGCAATTAAAGACAACCTCAGCGCAGAACAAAAGCAGGAAATTCTCCGCCGCACAGGTGCTAAAGCTGGACATTTGTTATTGTTCGGGGCTGGTGATGCTGCTACCGTTAATAAAACTTTAGATAGGTTACGGCAAGTAATTGCTAGAGAATTTGGATTAATCGATCCAGAAAAAATTAACTTGCTGTGGATTACAGATTTCCCCATGTTTGAGTGGAACGCCGACGAAAAACGCCTCGAAGCACTGCACCACCCATTTACAGCGCCGCATCCTGAAGATTTGAGCGATTTAAAAACAGCACGCGCCCAAGCTTATGACTTGGTATTCAACGGCGTGGAAGTTGGCGGTGGTAGTCTACGGATTTATCAGCGAGAAATTCAACAACAGGTATTTGATGCCATCGGCTTGTCTCCAGAAGAAGCACAAAATAAATTTGGCTTTTTATTGGAAGCATTTGAATATGGTACACCGCCTCACGGTGGCATCGCCTACGGTTTAGACCGTTTGGTAATGTTGCTAGCCGGGGAAGAATCCATCCGAGATGTGATTGCTTTTCCCAAGACGCAACAAGCCCGTTGTTTGTTAACAGATGCACCTTCGGGAGTAGATGTCAAGCAACTCAAAGAATTACACGTTGCTTCAACACATAAGCCCAAATCGTAATCAAACACAAGGAAAGCAAAAATATTAGTAGTAGCGTGTCTAGACTAAAGTTGTGCATTCGCTTTATTGTTTGGGAGGTGCTAAGGCGCAACTAAAAACATTGTTTATTGCAACATTTTAGCCTTGCCACGCTACTACAGTACTTGATACAGTACGCGACTCATGCTTATTTTTTCTCAAAAAGCTTTAGGTAATCCTGCTTGTTTTAAAACAGCATTAGCAGTATGACGCGACTTGATAAAACCATCTACTACAAACCGATGGTCTGAAATTGGACTATACCAAATTTCATGGTCTCCCTTGCCTTGTCTTTCAAAGTAACAACCAGATTCAGTAAGAATCTTTTTCAATTCAGAAGTAAAAGACGCACCCATTTATCAAGCCACCTGAATTAACTCTTGTCGATGGCTGATTAATTCAAAAGTAATTGAGCCTACATAGTCAGAGGGTATTATTCCATTCAGAACAACAAGTTCTGGAATCATTACTCGAAGCTTTTCCGTGAGAATTTCTATACTAGAAGCTTCTGTTGCTAATCCTGGTACATCTGAGCTAGTTGCAACCCAAACCTCAGCATCTTTATCCCAAAATGCTTGGACTTTAAACGTGATTTGTGTCATTATCAAGCGTTTTGTCGAATTTGCAACGTTAGTTATATTTTACAGCAGCTTTTAGAAGTAACGTGTGTTATGCCGTAGGCTAACGCACCACCAACAAATTAAAGTGCGTTACCAAGACATCAACTATTAGTACTGACTTCATAACTAGCAGTTACTTTCTGTTGATGTTCTAAACTTTTGTCTCGATTTTGAAACTCATCTAACAACCGATAAAAAGTATTAAAACCCTCTTGTTCATTCCCACAGTGAAGCATGATAATTTTTGCCCAAGAATTAGAAGTTGACACATGATATTTTTTTTGTACCCAAGGCTGAAACTCTCGATAAAAATCCATTTCCTCTTCAGTTGCTTTAACTCCTAATTCTCTTAAAGCAGTTTTAAAACCAACTAAAAAATGAAACAGATCGCTAACAGAAGCACGCCCGATATACATTTCTGGTTTAGATTTAATTTTTTGCAATATTTCAAATAATTTGCTCATCTTAATTTTTCCTATCATTTACTAATATAATATTTTAATTCTAAAGCTTATCTAGATAATCAATCAAAAACTCTCCACCCGGACATTGAAAATCTTTTAGCCAATCTTCTTGAGTCAATCCCTCTGTGGAAAGATTATCAAAAATTCTGTCTTTCACCTCTACACCGTAATAAATCCCATTCAGTGTAATTGAATCAGTTATTCCCTGATTTTCTAGGCGTATACTAATTATATAATCCTCACCATAAGCAGTTTGAATTTTAACAATTCTGCCATTAATACTATTTTCTTTTAGCCACTGCATGATAGCAGTAGCGCATTCGTCACATTTATAAAGTTCAAACTCTCTAACTATTTTACCGACTTCCTGATAAATCTCCTCATCAGATAACTGACTCACCTACTTACCTCGACATATAATCAACTAATGCACAAATAATAGTACTATCAGTTAGTCTTGGCGATCGCTGATTAATTCAAAAATAATTCAGCCTATATACTCCGTAGGGTGTGTTGCTGCTGAGGGTACAATATCTTGAATTTTTGACTGATTGTCTTGATTTTATTTCTACAATTACTGGGGGTTCTTAAATTAAAACATTTATCGAATTTGATATTGCTGTACAGCACTCGTTAGTAACTCAGACCAAATCTGTAGCTAAGAGTCTACCTTCAATTGGTTCATACTCATCTTCTAGCAACCATGATTTGGCTGCATCATAGTCATTACTAGAAAATACAACTTTATAACCCTGCGCTGGATCGTAAATTTTACAGTTTTCGTTACTGTTGCAAAGCAATAAAAGAATGTATGGAGGAGATAACATTGGATCTATCCATACTTCTGTAAATTCCCAGTTATTCTTCACTGGGTCTTGTGCGGGGGATGACGTGGTATTGGTTGTCTGCATTGATTTTTATCTCCCCGTATTATTTTTACTACTCCAACATTTTTTCAATGGTCAAACCAATGTCACTTGCAATTTGCCGTAGCAATCTAGGTGAAATATCACGTCCCTTGTGAAAAGGTACGGTTGTTCCTCGACCATCTTCGTGGCGAAACTGTTTATGTGAACCTTTCTGACGCACCTCCACAAACCCAAGGCTTTCTAGTATCCGAACAACCTCCTGTGGTTTCAAAATGGGTATCTTGCTCATAATCTATTGAATCGCAATTTGTTGTGTACCAACAAACTCTGTCTCAAATGCTAAATCTTCGTCCTCTAAAAGCATCTCAATTACTTCACGCAGATTCTCTTGTAATTCATCCAAGGATTCTGCTTGCGAGTGTGCCCCCGGAAATCCGGGAACATAGCCAACATAGAGCTTTGTATCAGAATCTCGCTCAACAATTGCAGTAAAAATTTTCATAGTTTTAGCATTATAGCTTGAGAAGAATAATTAAAAAGTAAAAAAATAATTCCCCTAAATAAGTTTAGATATCAGTCTAAAGCTCAGGTTTCCTAAGAGCAAAACTTTTTTTTTACTTTTGCCTTGTTTAGTTAGTTAAATGATAATAGTATTATCTCACCTTCTTGTGCGGCTCTACTAAAAAACTTAACTAACTGAGTATATAAATGGAGATAATGTGGCTCCATATAGGCTCTAATTTCCTGAGATTCAAATAATTTATTCAGACTGTTTTGTAAATGGTCGGTAGAGATATGGTTTAAGACTTTAGTTATTTCTTGAACTTCACTTGCTGTGAAATAACGTACCATTCCATAAGTTGATTCCCACTGTGTTGGGGTTCCTCCCATAAACACTTTATGAAGCCAGTTTTCAGTCTTAGTTTTGCGTTCGTATGGAAATTCTTCCGTGAATAAAAAGTGAAGTGACTGCCAATATTTGTCGAGGTCTAGATAGCGA
>Ga0314816_1000097_pt1 | contig 12099 bp, 11 predicted proteins | sample MICome_6_FD_202353 | JGI IMG/M metagenome (GOLD analysis project Ga0314816, IMG submission 202353) | Metatranscriptome of soil surface biofilm microbial communities from soil inoculated with nitrogen-fixing consortium DG1, State College... ...
AGAGACGTTGCAGTGCAACGTCATCCATCGCGGTTTTTAAGGAAATTATGCAGATTTATCTAACTTGCCATTTGTAAAAATAGATGCCAAAAATGTATATAAATTATGCTGCAAATTTAAGTATACATTTCGACATCAATCAAAAGGAAAATCATGGCAATTTTTGAAGTTATTGAACGAGAAAGTTTACGTTTAGTTAAAATAACTTTGCAAAACGAAACAGTACGTACTGAATCTGGTGCTATGTACTATATACATGGCAACATTAAAATGGAATCTAAAGCTCCTTCAGCAGGTGGGTTTTTAAAGTCTTTAGCTACAGGAGAAAATATTTTCCGTCCCACATATACAGGTACAGGTGAATTATATTTAGAACCTTCTTTATCTGGTTATCACATCTTAGAATTAGATGGTCGTGAATGGATTTTAGATAGTGGCGCTTATTGGGCCAGTGATGTGAGTGTAGAAGTAGGAGTTGAACGTAACAAATTGGTGTCAGGCTTAATTGGTGGCGAGGGTTTGTTTCAAACAAAAGTCAAAGGTAGGGGTAAAGTGGCGATGGTTGCACAAGGCCCTGTGGAAGTCATCAATTTACGAAATGACCGATTAGTTGTTGATGGAAATTTTGCGATCGCTCGCACAAACACATTAAATTATCGCGTTGAAAAAGCTACCAAATCTTTTCTAGGTTCCATGACTTCTGGTGAGTTTTTGGTCAATACTTTTGAGGGAACTGGTACTGTATTACTAGCTCCTGTTCCAAATTGGCAAGTGATGATGCTTCGCCAAATTATTGCTGCTATTCCAACACCTTCGAGTAAATAGATAGAATTCAGGAGTCAGAATTCAGAATTCAGAATTTAGAATCAATAAGCTAGTAAAAAATTCAACTATTTTTGAATTTTGAATTTTGAATTATTTAATCCAAAATCCAAAACTTACAACAGATTGCAAGTTAATCAAGTACGAAATTTAAGTCTGCTAGCTAGACCATGAGGCTATTTTAATTTTGAATTCTGACTCGATGAGTTCTGAATTTTCAATTTTTCTGTATCATTAGACTTCTTGCAGAACTCGGGGAAAGGGCGAAAGGTTTGGTATTTTCCCTTTCCCCTTTCCCCTTTAACCTTTTCCCTTTGACTACAAGAGTGCAAAAAGCACTTTTGCAAGAGGTTTATTCATTAGCAGTAGCGATCGCTGCTGGACTATCTGCAACACTGGCTAATTGCACTGTAAATGTGGAACCTTCATTTACTTTACTTTTCACAACAATAGAACCACCACAACGTAGTAGCAATTGCTGTACAATCGTTAATCCTAATCCAGCACCACCATGATCTTCTGCTGCTGTTGTTCGTACGCGATAAAAACGGTCAAAAATTTTGGGAATTTCGTTCTCAGGAATGCCAATACCTGTGTCACGGAATTCTAGTTGCACGCGATCGCCTTGGAGGCGGGCACGCACCCAAACTTGACCGCCATTTGGGGTAAATTTAATACTATTGTGCAGCAGATTAATCACAATTTGCCTCAGCCCACCACTAACGCACCAAACAGCTGGAAGTTCAGTAGGTACAGTGTAAGCCAGCATAATTCCTTTTTCTTGGGCTACAGGTTGGTATGTACTGACAACTCCAGGGACAATATCTGAAAGACGCACTGATTCTAAAGTTGTAGCGTCTAAATCATGTTCGAGTTGCACAAGATCTAACAAACCAGTAATTAAGGAATTTTGCTGATCGCACTGGGTATTTAACATCTGTAAATAACGTTGTCGCTGCGGTGGTTTGAGATTAGGCGAATTCAATAACGAGAGTGCAGTTTTCATGTGCGTCAACGGTATACGTAATTCCTGACAGACATTTTTCAAGTATTCATCTTTTAGTTGTTCCTTGTTGTGCAGTTCTTGATTTTGTTGCTGTAATTTTGTAGTGCGTACTGTGACGATTTGCCGATTAATTTCATCTTGGCGTAGGAGTTGTTTTGCCAATAATTGATTCATCAATACAGGTTCCGGCACACTTGGACAAATAAAATCAGCAGGTATGATGGGCGATGATTCTGGCGTAATTGCTTGTTGAATACCATTTAAGACTTGCTGAATTATTCTCCCCTCAACACTAGTAATAATTAACAACGGCTGATTTTTATTAGTAGTTACTTTCCCAGAAGTTTGATTTTTGCGTTTTTTCAAAGGTCGATGAGCCAAAATTAAACTACAAAACTGGGGAGACAATACCATCAGAAAATTTTCCCGTCGCAGTTGGCTATGGGGTGGTAAGTAAACGGGGATGTGATGGGGGGATAAGGAGGATGAGGGAGATGAGGGGTATGAGGGGATATTTTCTCCTCTTGCTCCCTCATCTCCCCCATCTCCCTTGTCTTTCTCATCTTTCCCTTTGTTAATATCCTCAATTTGGCAAGTGTAGATGAAACTAGACGCACCCACAGAAGATTGATAACGGGCTAACTCTAATTGCCAAATTTTTTCTGGTGGTAGCTTCACCCATAAAGTGGCTGCAATTTGCTGCTCAATGAGTAAGTCAATTTGCGCTCTCACCAGAGATAGTAGAGTAGCTGGACTGAGGGACAATGGTTTAGGAGGCGCTTGCACTCCCATAACCAGTTGATAAACAGACAGATCCTTAGCCAAAGAAACATTCATGAGTCAAGCACAATAAGGATGAAGCAAACAAATAATTCTGTCTTCGATTTTCACCTTTATATGTGCATTTTTTACGAAATAGCCACGGAAAGAAATGTGAAGGATGAAAAATGGGGCATGGGGAATGGGGTATGGGGGAGATGGGGAGATGGGGAGATGGGGAGATGGGGAGGTAGGGGAAAAGGTTAAAGGTTAAAGGGAAAAGGAATAAATTTAATCTTTCCCCTTTTCCCCTTACCCCTTTCCCTTTCCCCATGCCCAATGCCCCATGCCCCATGCCCAAATTATCCTAATCTTGCCTGTAGGGCTTCGCGTGCGTGTTCTCGGTCGTCAAAATGGATTTTTTCAGTACCGAGAATTTGGTAGTCTTCGTGACCTTTACCGGCGAGTAATACTCCATCACCGGGTTGTGCTTGTAAAATGGCGGTGCGAATTGCTATGGCCCGATCGCCAATTACTGTTGGTTGTACTGTTTGGGGAATTCCCGCCAAAATATCTTCTAAAATTTTTTCTGGGTTTTCGGTACGAGGATTATCCGATGTCACCACTGCTATATCGGCTAGTTCTGCGGCAATTTTACCCATTTTTGGGCGCTTGGTACGATCGCGATCGCCGCCACAACCAAACACACAAATTATCTTTCCTGGTATAAATGGACGTGCTGCTTTGAGTAAATTTTCTAAACTATCTGGAGTATGAGCATAATCCACAATGACGCTAATATCTTGCTGGGAACTAATTTGCACTCGTTCCATGCGACCGGGAACTCCGGGAAATTGTGAGATGACGGATGCTACTAACTGCAAATCTAAACCTAGATGTAAAACTGCTCCTACTGCTGCTAAAAGATTTTCTAAATTATATTGACCAACTAAAGGCGATCGAAAGGCTACATCGCCTTTTGGTGTATGCAAGGTTCCGCTGACACCGTTCGGCTCGTAACTTAAGTCACTCATCCATAAATCAGCGTTGTTGTTGTTGACACTATAACTCCAAACTTGTTCTGGATTTAATGAAGCAATTAACCGCTCACCGTAGGAATCATCAGCGTTAATTATTGCCCGTCCCTTGAGATATTCAGGACTAAACAACAAGGCTTTGGCAGCAAAATAATCTTCCATATCCTTGTGATAATCCAGATGGTCTTGAGTAAGATTACTGAATACCGCCACCTCAAATTTACAGCCTAATACTCGACCTTGTGCCAAAGCGTGGGAACTAACTTCCATTACCCCAAACTCATTTCCAGCATTTACAGCTTCAGCTAGTTGCTGTTGCAATTCCACCGCAAAGGGGGTTGTGTGGACAGCAGTTTGTTCAAAACCAGGCCAACGAGTGTAAAGAGTTCCCATTAAAGCCGTAGCTAGATTAGCTTTATTCAGCAGAAATTCAATTAAATGGGTGGTTGTAGTTTTGCCATTGGTTCCAGTGACACCAACCAGCTTGAGTTTTTGCCCTGGATAACCGTAAAAAGCGCTGGCTATCTGGGCACAAGCTTGAGTGATATTACTGGCACTAATCACCACAGCTTCATCTGTGGGAGGATGTTTTTGCGCTGCTTGGGGAGAGATAATAGCTGCCACAGCGCCAGATGCGATCGCACTAGGCCAAAATTCCCCACCATCGACTCGTGTTCCTGGCATTCCAATAAACAAATCTCCCACACCACAAGCATGGGAATTCGTCTTCAAACCCCTAACTTCCGCATCCTCCAAAGCCGGATGGCTAGGTAATTTTTCAACACTGTCTACCGCCGTTAGTAATTCCCGCAATTTCATCTTGCGAACCTCGTCACAAACTTTTCTTGCGCTTATTCTGCATTATTTTTTTCTAATTGGCTAAATACTTACGCAACATTTCTTCCAAATGTTGCACACTCGCACGAGGAGAAGGACGCGGTAAAAGTACCTCTGCGCCTTGGCCGTTCGCTAAAAAAAGTACCGGCACTTCATACTGATACGCACCAAACCACTCTTCGCGAGTTGTAATATCCCGAATTTCCAACTCAAAACTCACATTTTGGATTTGTTCCAGCTTTTCCTGCAAACCCTCACATAAATGACATCCAGGTTTACTGTATAAAATCAATCGCATTTGCTTCTACTAAATTTGCTGTTGTCAAATATAGCAAGGGACTGCTGACTGGGTAAAAGGTCTTTGTGTTATCACACAGAATTCAGGAATCAGGAGTCAGAATTCAGGTGAGAATTTTGTACGCCTGGCGTATGAATAACCGATGTTTTTGCACCCCCACCAAATCTACAATTTAGTGGTCTTCAAGACGCTCGAAGCTCCTTCGAGTCTTCGATAGCGGAGCGTAAAGCCTGCGGCATGGCTTCGCTGAGAGCGAGTCATCGAGCGTCGCGTCTTGATTCTGACTCCTGAGTTCTGACTTCTGACTCCTGAATTCTGACTTCTTCTTCATCTAAGTTTTATCATTTGTTTATGTTCAGCTTGGCTCATCTACATCTAATTTTTACATTACCTGAGATAAATAAATTGATTTATACCAATATAACTGGTAATGTATTTTCATTTGCACAGGTAATCATCAACATTTCTATTTGATCAGCTATGAATTTTATGTTAAAAACAAAGTTTTTTCCCGAATCATTAATGGTGATTCTGGGGTTAGCATTAGCCACTGTTTCCACTGTTCAACCATCTAAAGCTGCTGTTTTTAATTATCAAGATGATACAACTAATGAACCTATTTGGCGGCGCGTAGCACCGGGGAATCCTCCCACTCTCATCAGTGGTGAAAGAGATGGAAACATGGGAATGAGTGTACCTTATAGCGTATTTGATTTTACAGTCAATCGTTCTGGTTTATACACTATAAGTGGTGACTCTAAACCTACAACACCTGCAAATAGAAAATGGGATATTTTCTTAACTTTATATGAGGGTAGTTTCAATCCTACTCAACAATTAACCAATGTTTTAATAGCAAGTACTACGACAAATGGTAGTACCGTTACTTTCAATCGAGAACTTGTTACAGGGGAAAAATACTTTTTAGTTACTACTGGTCGTCGAGTAAATGATTTTGGCAAGTTTAGTAACACAATCAGTGGTTTGGGTGAAATTACACCAATTCCAGAATCAAATTCGATACCTGCTGTATTAGTCGTGGGTGGTATAACTTTACTACTGTCTAAGGGAAAAGTAATTTGAGGTTTATTTTATCAATTACCTTTAAAATTATCTGTAGTTCACGCCTGTTGTAATGTGCTGTAAATAAATTTCGAGACTTGTAACCAGATATTTACGTAAGTTTTCTTGCTATTCCTGACTGCAAGTCATAATAGGCATATTATTATAGCAGTCGGATTTGATTAATGAACTGAACTGTATAGGCAGGCAAAAGGCAATAGGCAAAAGGATTTCATAGAATATGGGTGTACGGAGTTATTTTCATCCAATCAAATAGGAGTCCTATATGTTTCCAGTTATTGAAACTATTCCTTTACGTCAAATGGCTTCGGGCGATCGCCTTTTTTTACAACTATACAAATTCATTGGCGCTCAACCAGGTAAAAAGGTTTACATTCAATCTAATTTGCACGGTGCAGAAATCGCTGGTAATGCTGTGATACAGCAGCTAATTGAGTTTTTATTAACAATAAATGATACACATTTAACTGGAGAAATTTGGCTTGTTCCCGTTTGTAATCCAATGGGTACAAACGAACGCGCTCAACATTTTTCTCCTGGGCGTTACTGCGTTTACGAAGCTAAAGACTGGAATCGCATATTTTGGGATTACGAGAAAGAAGCTGATGATTTAGTAGCTTTTACTAAATCTCAACTTCATAATGATCTAGAGGTCGTTCGACAAAATTATCTAACTATAATTAAGCAACAATTCGCAAAAAATTTAGAAAAAATTAATTCTTTTAGTTCTGTGCCCTATACTGAGCTTTTTCGCTACAAATTACAAAGTATCAGTTTAGACGCAGATTATTTAATTGATTTGCATAGCTCTAATAATCAGGGTTTAGACTACATTTATTACTTCCGAAATCGCGAAGAAAGTGCTAAATACTTCCTACTTGATTTGGGAATTTTACTCGATAAATATGATGGCGATGCTTTTGATGAAGCGTTTATCAAACCTTGGCTAGCACTGGAAGCTTGTTTTCAAGATTTGGGTAGAGAAATTAAATTTGATATTGAAGGTTGGACGCTAGAATTGGGAGCAGGAATGCAAATGAACCTTGATTCAGTTGCTAAAGGTGTACGGGGTGTAAAAAATTATTTAGCACAAAAAGGTGTATTAAAAATTCCCAATTTTTCATCTGATACTAAAACTCAGGATATGAATTTTGTATCCAGTGGCAACAGGAAAAAATATTATGCGATCGCTGGTGGTATGATTCAATCAAGAATCCAATTAGGTAGTACTGTTAAAGCGGGAGAAAAGCTCTATCAAATTCTCAGTTTTAACAAAGAAAGTCAGCTACCGACTTTGATTGATGTCTGTGCCGAACAAGATGGATTAGTTTATGATGTTGCAACTAATCAAGCTGTGAATGAAGGTGAATTTGTATTAGGTGTTATTAGTTAGCTATTCAGTTTTACCAATTAAGACAAAAGACGGCGATTTATCGCGTCTTTAGGATTCTGTATGCCCAGCTAAAAATATTTGGATAAAAACCAAATCATAATACCAGTTCCCAGTAGACAAATAATTCCCGCCAAACCAGCTAGAGGTTTTTTGTTCTTACCTGTGAACCAGTCAGACACTTTACCAGTGTAAGTTATCAGTTCTGCTGTATCTATGGTAGCGATCGCCCACACCCATCCAGCGTGCAATCCCCAAGCTAAACCCAAATTACCACCATCGGCAAATCGCGCCAACACTAACACCATTCCCATCAACCACAATCCAGGGAGTTGGGGTGCAGTTTCCCGTTGCTCCCAAACCAAATGTAACACAGCAAAAATCAAGCTAGAAATGATTGCTGCCAACCAAACTGGATAATCCTGCAATAATTCAGTCAAGAAAAAACCGCGAAAAATTAACTCTTCTATTCCACCCACAAACAAAGCGATGGAGAAAATCGGTAGCAATATTGGTAGTACTAACTTAAGATTGGAGTTTTCAAAAGAACACCAACCTAACCCAAATTCGCCGATAAATACAACAGCTAGGCTCAGCACTCCCAAGCCGAAACCGATTGCTAAAGACTTGACAATTGAGAGATTGACAATAAAACCGTAATCTAAAAAAGACCTATTGACTAACGAACTAACTCCCCAGAGAACCAGGGGAGCTAATATGTAAAGTGACACCAACAAAGGCATCTTTTGCTCTGGCTGCAAAAATTTTGTAGGTTGCCAATTGAGCAAGATTCCTAATATCGTTACCAATGGTAACCAACACCCTATCCAGCAAATTAGGAATGCGATCGCTACAACTAGTGCAGGTGCATTTTCCATAAATGCCAGTAAGGCGTTGACCGAAAGCTCAAAAAAATTTGTCAACACAAACAAAAAAACACGATAGACTTCTTGCACTATAGATTTCCTGTTGATTAATCAAGACTCTACCAAACTTACTAACTCCGGCAAGTGGTCTGATCGTATTTTTTAACTCGACAAAATTCTCTCAACAGGGCTACCAGTTTGTTGTTGAGGTAAGGACAAGTCGTCAAGTATTCACCTGAAACTTATCCCTACCATCAGCTTTATTTACTCTTCCTCGTCTAAATCTTCGTCTGATTCGTCGTCAGAGTCTAAATCTGGTGAGGTGAGTTTTTTATCACTTTCACCAAGTTGAATCAAGTGAATATGCTTGTATCCCAACCTAATTTCAAACTCATCTCCAGGCTTTAAGCCCATTGCTTTGGTATAGGTAGCACCAATGACAATTTGGCCATTTTGATGGACACTAACGCGATACGTCGGTTCGCGACCACGACCATCTTTTGGTGCTTCAGGACTAAGAGGAATTCCCCTAGCTGATAGCAAAGCATCATAAAAATCAGTGAGATTGACGCGAACTTGATTATTCTTAGTAACAGTGTAATAGCCGCACTGCTTAGCTCTTTCTCGGCGTGGTAAAGTGGAAAGTTCTTTTACTTTAGCAAGTAACGCTTTTCCGGTTAATGGCGCGGTTGCAGTTTCAGTCATTATGCTCAATTTTTCCTTACTCTCTCCAAATTGATAAACGATGTAGTTTCATGCCAGTATTCGACTTTTTAGCATTCGCATAAAGCTACTTAGGACTTTAGTGTAACGGGTGAATTCCTGCTGAACGGAGCCAAAAGCACTTCTATTATGGTTGTTTACAACCTATTAGAGGTCATAGTTACCAAAGAGATCAATTTTGGTGATTTTACGGTAGTTTTAACCATTATTCGCCATTAGAAAGGAAACTATTTTCTCTTTTGGCGCTACTGTAGGGGTGTAATTTTCAGCCACCTTTACAAAACGGCTAGGTTCTACTACAAATATGTCGTAGATCCAAGAAATAGCAGGTTTTTCACTTTTAGTACTTGCCTTTCTTACCTTTGAGTTGTAGAGATTTCTCTACTCATACTCAAAAGCTGAGGACAGCATAGTATTTCAATAGAGTCCTATGGGTATACACCCTTTTGCCTTAAAAGTAGAGACAAGAAAATTCACGTCTCTACAATACGAATCAACAAAGCAGTAGTAGCCACCTTGATGGGGCTATTGATTCTGGTTTTGTTACTTCGTAATTTTATATTAAATACTAGCATGGACTAATAATAGCAAAATACTTGTTTAATTTTGAATTAAAGTTGCTGGTAAATTTTTATTTAAATCACTGGACTTCAGTCAGAAAAAACCAGTGACGATTTTTCTTCCCCTTGATTGCAAGCACGAGCATTGTCCTATGGCTTTTATAAAAATTGATCTAATTGAGACGAGGAGTTTTGACCAATGAGTGAAGTGCAAGATTTTTTGATTCAGAGGAAGCAAAAAGCAAAAACTCTCACGTATCTAGGTTTTCCGGTGCAAGAACTTTTTTTTGAAAGTCCTGAAAAATTTTTCTGGGTTTATTACCGTCAAGTAAAAAGTGGTCAGAGGATTCTCCACGTCTGTCTATGGGAAGAATAAATCTCTTAACATATGCTTAGCCCTCAATTTTCACCAACATAATGTTGAGCGTGCGGTTTCACACTTCTATATAATCAAAAGATTCTGGCTTTGCCAGTGCTTAACAGATTTTGATAACCAGTTGCTCTGATACAACTTGACATGTATTTAATTTGGATATTATCGCTAGGTAGGAGATGAACAACACTCACTCTTTAGGGAAACCACTTTTGCTTGACACTTCCAAACAGATAAATTAAATGCAAAGTAGGAATGACAATTTTGGTGTTTTAGCTCAAAACAGGGCACAAATGTGTTTTATAGCAATCCTATTTGATTTATAAACTACTCATATAGGCAGATAATAGGGAGTAGATTTGTTTACAACTCATTTAGTACTGTTGTATGGCAGTGCTACAAGTAAAAGTTTAATCGTTATCCTGAAACTAGAATCAGTTACTCTTTTATCGTCAGCTTATTAACATCAGGCTTAAAATTCAGGGTAAAAAGAATATGGCTTACTTTTAGCCACTAGCTGCCTTGACTGATGATTTTTAAGGCTGGTGAAGCAATTTTAAAATTTTGGTTAGAAGCAATGGAAGTTATTTTTAAGGTGATTCGACAGCAGCAAAATTCCTCTCCTATTGTGCAAACCTATGTCGTGGAGGCTCAAGCAGGTAATACAATCCTCGATTGCCTCAATCATATTAAGTGGGAGCAAGATGGAACTTTAGCATTTCGTAAAAATTGCCGCAATACCATTTGTGGCAGCTGTGCTATGCGAATTAACGGCCGTTCCGCTTTAGCTTGTAAGGAAAATGTCGGCAGTGAACTTGCCAGATTACAACAAATAGCATCATCCCAAAGCAAAGTAAATGCCGTTGCCGAAATCACCATCGCTCCTTTGGGCAACATGCCAGTGATTAAGGATTTAGTTGTAGATATGAGCAGTTTCTGGAACAATCTAGAAGCAGTTGCTCCTTACGTTAGTACCGCAGCTAGACAAATACCAGAAAGAGAATTTTTGCAAACACCCGAAGAGCGATCGCGCCTCGATCAAACTGGTAACTGTATTATGTGCGGTGCTTGTTACTCCGAGTGCAACGCCCGTGAAGTAAATCCAGATTTCGTTGGCCCCCATGCCCTTGCCAAAGCTTATCGCATGGTAGCAGACTCACGAGATAGCAACACCGAAAATCGCTTAGCAAGTTACAACGAAGATACTAAAGGCGTGTGGGGTTGTACCCGTTGTTTGTACTGCGATAGTGTTTGTCCAATGGAAGTTGCACCCCTAGAACAAATCACCAAAATTAAACAAGAAATTCTTGCCGAAAAACAAGCCAGTGACAGCCGTTCAATTCGCCACCGCAAAGTATTAATCGATTTAGTCAAACAAGGTGGCTGGATTGACGAACGTCAATTTGGCTTACAAGTAGTAGGTAATTATTTTCGCGACCTCAAAGGACTACTCAGCCTCGCACCTTTAGGATTGCGGATGTTAACTAGAGGTAAATTCCCCTTATCATTTGAACCTTCCCAAGGAACACAACAAGTGCGATCGCTCATTGAATCTGTGCAACAAGAAGAGGGAATGGGGCATAGAGGATAGGGCATGGGGCATGGGGATGAGGGGCAAGGGAAAAGGGTAAAGGTTAAAGGGTAAAGGGATAAATTTAACCTTTCCCCCTTTCCCTTTCCCCCTTTCCCTTTCCCCATTCCCAATGCCCAATGCCCCATGCCCAATGCCCATTTTTTAACGCGGTTCCTGCGGTATATTCAACGGTCTTCCATAACGGTCATATACTAAAACATCCCACTGGCCGTTGTTACTGGACTCAAAAGCAATTCGATTGCCATCAGCGCTAATTGTGGGGTTGCGGACTTCTGCTTGGAGGTTAGAAGTTAAATTGCGTGATTGGCGTGTTTCTCGGTCATAGAGAAAAATAGCCGATCGCCCTTGGCGACTAGCTACAAACACAATAAAACGACCGTCTTGGGAAACGCTGGGATGATTAGCGATCGCATCAAAGGAATTTAAACCAGGCAAATCAACCAAATCGCGAGTTAGCGTATCAAACATATAAACATCTTGGCTACCCCGGCGATCGCTAACAAAAACAATATATCTCCCAGAGATTTGCGGGTCTAACTCCGAAGAAAAACTATTAAGGCCCCGCCCCCCTGGATCGAAGGGATAACTTAAAATCCGAGGGTAGCCAAAACACCCAGTCAACAAACTTAAGCAGAGAAATGCAGGGATAAAAAGAATACGTTTAATCATAATTGTCATTAGTCATTAGTCATTAGCAATTTGTCAAGAGTTTCCTAACTCCTAACTCCTAACTCCTAACTCCCAATCTCCC
>Ga0314816_1000101_pt1 | contig 12037 bp, 8 predicted proteins | sample MICome_6_FD_202353 | JGI IMG/M metagenome (GOLD analysis project Ga0314816, IMG submission 202353) | Metatranscriptome of soil surface biofilm microbial communities from soil inoculated with nitrogen-fixing consortium DG1, State College... ...
ACGGGCAGCGGAAGACCCAGAGTTTGAAACTTTCTATACCAAAAACATTTTGCTCAACGAGGGTATCCGCGCTTGGATGGCTCCTCAAGATCAGATCCACGAACAATTTGTATTCCCTGAGGAGGTATTACCACGTGGTAACGCTCTCTAATAGACCAAATATTTTAGGCGGTGCTGGACGCGACCAAGAATCTACCGGCTTTGCCTGGTGGTCTGGTAACGCTCGTTTAATCAACCTTTCTGGCAAACTACTGGGCGCTCACGTTGCTCACGCTGGTTTGATTGTATTCTGGGCTGGAGCAATGACTTTGTTTGAAGTCGCTCACTTCATTCCTGAAAAGCCCATGTACGAGCAGGGGTTGATCCTGCTGCCTCACCTTGCCACTTTGGGCTGGGGCGTTGGTGCTGGCGGTGAAGTCATCGACACATTCCCCTACTTTGTTGTTGGTGTACTACACCTAATTTCCTCAGCAGTCCTTGGCTTTGGCGGTATCTATCACGCCGTTCGCGGCCCAGAAACCTTAGAAGAATACTCCTCATTCTTTGGTTACGACTGGAAAGACAAGAACAAGATGACCAACATCATCGGTTTCCACCTGATTATTTTGGGAAGCGGTGCTCTGTTGTTGGTGCTGAAGGCAATGTTCTTCGGTGGTATCTATGATACCTGGGCACCAGGTGGTGGTGATGTTCGGATCATTACTAACCCAACACTCAATCCAGCGGTAATCTTTGGTTATCTGATTAAGTCTCCTTTCGGTGGCGAAGGCTGGATTGTCAGCGTAGATAACTTGGAAGATGTTATCGGTGGTCATATTTGGATTGCCTTTATCTGTATTTCTGGCGGTATCTACCACATTCTCACCAAGCCTTTTGGTTGGGCGCGTCGTGCCTTCATCTGGTCTGGTGAAGCATACCTATCCTACAGCTTGGGTGCCCTCTCTTTGATGGGCTTCATTGCCTCCATCATGGTTTGGTACAACAACACTGTTTACCCCAGCGAATTCTTTGGCCCTACCGGCCCTGAAGCTTCTCAAGCTCAAGCTCTTACTTTCTTGATTCGCGACCAACGCTTAGGTGCTAACGTTGGTTCTGCCCAAGGCCCCACAGGTTTGGGTAAATACTTGATGCGCTCTCCTACTGGTGAAATCATCTTCGGTGGTGAAACCATGCGCTTCTGGGATTTCCGTGGCCCTTGGTTAGAGCCTCTACGCGGCCCCAACGGTCTTGACCTAGAAAAAATCAAGAACGATATTCAGCCTTGGCAAGCTCGTCGTGCTGCTGAATACATGACCCATGCTCCTCTGGGTTCTCTGAACTCTGTAGGTGGTGTGGCTACCGAAATCAACTCTTTCAACTACGTGTCTCCTCGCGCTTGGTTGGCATGTTCTCACTTCGTATTAGGATTTTTCTTCCTAATCGGCCACTTATGGCACGCTGGTCGCGCTCGTGCAGCTGCTGGTGGTTTTGAAAAAGGTATTGACCGTGAAAATGAACCAGTAATGTCGATGGATTACCTCGACTAGGTTACAAAGTTTCTTTCATCACTGACAATCAATTAGTTTACAGACTCTTGCTTCAAAGCAAGAGTTTTTTTTATAGAAAATAGTAGAAGTCAGAATTATCTAACAGGACTTATGAGTGAATCAGATTTTATCGATACCTTACGCTGGACAGCGGAAGCTAAGGAAAAGCTGCAAAATATTCCCTTTTTTGTTCGTCCTCAAGCGAAAGCTCGAATTGAAGCGTTGGCTCGTCAAGCTCAGCAAGAGGTTGTGACTGGTGATTTGGTAGAACAGGCTAGGCTTGAATTTGGACAATAGACTTCTTGCACGAATGTTGGAGAGCAAGAATTTTAACCTACATTCCGCACCTTTAACTAGTGGTCTATCGCTTCTGATAAGTTTGCAGTATGTACTATAGTGCTTAAAAATCAAGGACTAAAGTCCTTACTACGAACATTTTTTTCCTACAAAATTAATGCGATAGACCACTAGTGGTCTGTCCCATTAGTTCTGATAAGTGAACTTATTCTTAATTTTTCTTACTTTGCGCTCTTTGCGTTCTTTGCGGTTCGTTCTTTAAAACCCTCAAAATTAATGCGATAGACCACTAGCTAGCAAAGATACTTTTAATAAAACAGATAAATCCTTCATCAGGAGAATATCATGTCGGAAGTTGTCAAGTCAGATATAAAAATACGAAGTTGTCTGCCATCAGATGCAGAGAGCGTCTTAAAGGTACACCGAGGGGCGATTCATGGAACAGCTTCATCGTGTTATCCAAAGGAAATTATTCAAGATTGGGGATCTCCAATTACGCCCTCTAAAATCAAAGCCTTTGCAGACAATACTGTTGTTGGCGAAGAAACCCGAATTGTGGCAGAAATTGATGGTCAAATTGTGGGCTTCGGTGCAATTGTTGTCAGTAATAGTGAGGTACGTGCTGTGTATGTGGCTCCAAGTTTCGGTCGTTGTGGAGTAGGAACTGCAATACTTCAAGAGTTAGAGCGATTAGCGCGTGAGCAAGGATTGTCGGAATTACATCTGAACGCTTCGCTTAACGCTGAACTATTTTATCAAGTTAATGGTTATATGAATGAAGGTTTTGAAGAACATACCCTACGTTCTGGTCGAAAAATGCCATCTATTCGGATGAGAAAAAAATTGTAACTAGAGGATATAAATCAATCAATGTAGATGGCTTTGATATGAGGAAAATCTTTTTTTACCTATAAATAAATTTCAACAAACTAAAAAATTGGTTAAATTTTTTATTTTTACTCCAATCCAAATTTAAAATTGAGTCAACTTCCTCCTACATTCATTGCTGCTAAAACAGCTTTCTGGCTAACATTTGTGTAAACAGTACTCAAATACTTCATGACTACATCAGTGGAAGTTAAACTGACTACATTTTCCTCTTCTTTGGCTAAAGGAATTGCTTCTAATACATCTAATATTGTCTCGCTTGCTGAAGGTACAATTACTACCAAAGATGACTCTAGTGGTTCATTGTATTGCCAGAAAGAGTCTATTTTTACTGAATATTTGTTGTCAGGAATTGATTGTTGAACATCAGGTGTTTGTGGAATTACAGCTTCTATCTTGCCACTACGTAGCTGTCGTAAATCGCTGAGAATTTGCTCTTTAGTGCGTCCGCGTAATTGAAAGAGTACAAAAGGGTCTTCACTAAAGCGATCGCCTAATTGATAGTATACTGCACCAATATGTTTACAGGGATTTGCTTTATCAGGGCAAGAACATTTACTGCGGACATCGCCAAGGGTAAAAGGAAATAACGAAAGACCATTAGCTGTGAAAACTTCTGCTATGTTTTGCGGCATTTCCCCCGCCAATAATTTGGCAGCGAAAATTGCTTTTTGGGACATAGTTTCAATGACATAACCCCATTGTTCGTCGCTAAAAGGTTCAAGGTAAAGGGAAACTTTATAAGGTTCCACTTCACTACCTTGTACCCTGGCTAATACTTTTGCCCCTTGAAACTCAATACTTAAAACATTTCCTTGGCGTGCATAGTTTCTAGCACGTTCCAAACGCTTTTTAAAACGATAAGAATCTAGTAAATCTAGCCATTGCTGCGACCACCATTCTCGACTAGCTTGCAGAGTATAATTAGTCATTGTTATACCATTTTGGATTTTAGATTTTGCGAAAAGTTAGAGCGTCGGCTTCCGCCGTAGACCCGAAGGGACTTGCCGCAGGCATCTAAACTTTTCAAGACGGATTTTGTACTGGGAATTGCGTTTTGTTTCTCGCTTGTGGGAATCCAATTGCAGATTAATTAAAAAAGTGCAATGATTACAAATTTATTCTGCATCTTCGTCAATTACTGCATTGCGGTCAAGAATTAGTAAATCCCGAAGTTGGTCTGTATCTAGTTCGGTCAACCATTCTTCACCTGCACCTACAACTTGTTCGGCTAGTTGTTTTTTACTTTCAATCATGTCGTGAATTTTTTCTTCTAGAGTGCCAGTACAAACAAATTTATGTACTTGTACATTGCGGGTTTGACCAATGCGAAATACTCGGTCTGTAGCTTGATTTTCTACGGCCGGATTCCACCATCTATCAAAATGAAACACGTGATTTGCTCGTGTTAAATTCAATCCTACGCCACCTGCTTTGAGAGACAAAATCATAATCGGTGGCCCTTGGGGATCGTGTTGGAAACGGTCTATCATTTCCTCGCGTTGTTTTTTATTCGTACTACCATACAAAAATAATATTTCTCGTCCCAACTGTTTTTCTAAATGGGGTTTGAGCAATTTACCCCACTCAGCAAATTGAGTAAAAATTAAAGCGCGTTCTCCACCAGCACCATAGGCATCCCCTTCTGCTAAAAGTTCTTCCAACATTTCTTCTAGGCGCAACAGTTTCGCTGAATGATGTTTTTCTAATGTGGTTTGTTTCAAATATTGCGCTGGGTGATTGCAGATTTGTTTAAGTTTGATGAGTAAAGCCAAAATCATCCCTCGACGTTGCAATCCTTCGGCAGATTCAATTTCTGCTAAAAATGCTTCTACTACTTGTTGATAAAGTGCGGCTTGGTCGGCAGTTAAACCACAAAATACTGTCATTTCTTGCTTTTCTGGCAAGTCTTGAATAATTTCGCGATCGCTTTTTAATCGTCGCAGGATGAATGGTTGAACTAACGAACGTAATTGACTCAAAGAAGCGGTATCCCCATACTTTTCAATTGGCATGGCAAACCGTCGCTGGAAAAATTGCTTATTACCTAAATATCCAGGATTGAGAAAATCCAAAATCGACCACAATTCTTGCAGTCTATTTTCCACTGGCGTCCCTGTCATCGCAATCCGAAAATTTGCTGCTAATTGCCGCACTGCCTTTGATTGCTTGGCATCGGAATTTTTCACATTTTGGGCTTCATCTAAAACAATTATCTGCCAAGGGACGCTTTCTAATAATTTAATATCGCGATGAATCAGTGAGTAACTAGTGATAACTAAATCATGTTTTTTAGCTACTTCTAAAAACGTCTTTCCTTTAGGACGTTTATCACCGTGATATTGCAAAATTTTTATACTTGGAGCAAATTTTTTGACTTCTCTTTCCCAGTTGCCTAAAACTGAGGTTGGACAAACCAATAGAGTTGGATTTTCTAGGGCATCTCGTTCTTTGAGATGAAGAAGAAAAGCAATGAATTGGATAGTATTATGGCAGATAATATTGTTAGCTACAAAATTGTGATGTTCGCTAACTTCAAAGTCATAAACCCATCCATTATAATCTATCTCCTCTATAGATTTAATTCGGCAATAAAATACTTCTTGTTCGAGTAGGTTTTGTAAAGACTGCCTAGTTAAACTTAACTGTTTTATGTCCAGTTGAGCATAAGCTGTCAGGGTTTTAATTGTCCATTTTGAAGGTTTTAGTAGTTGATACTCCTGTTGAGCTTCTCCATTAATAATGCGGTTTATGTCAGTAATGACTCGCTGCAAACTATCTTGGGAAAATTGCTGTGAGCCATTAATATAAACAGTGTTGTACATTCCCAAATGCCGCAACGGTAACTTTGTTGTTGTAACTGTTTGAGCAACAATATCTCCAGCAGGAATTCCTTCAATATTAGTGTTACTTACAGCTTGACAAATTTGTTTTAATTTGTGCTGTTTTTGGGAATTACTAAAACCAATAGCTTGGAAAAATCTGCGTGCAGAATTTCCACCAATTACACCAATATAGTAGGTGCGTAAAGTCCGAGTTCCATTCGTAGCGCACTTCTTTTTAGCCGATATTCGTAACCAAATGCTAAAGCGCCGCAATAGTGCAGAAAGTTGCTGAATTAGTAAAGGTGAAGCTGTAGCAATTTCAATGCTCCGCATACTAAAAATAACGGCAGACTCAGCATCAAAATAGTTTTGTAAAAATATCCGCACGCTATCCAAGTCTGCCTGCATAATGAAGGGCGGAATAGATTTTTCTGCGGATAATTTACCCCAAACATAACCTTTAGTTTCTAAGAATCGGCGATAGGCTTGGCTGCTAACTCGAAGAAAAGGAACTCGATTAGGAAAACTAGAGATATTAGGGCTGTTAATTTTGAGGTTATAGCGTTTTCCTATCCGCTGAAAAGTCTGGAGTAGATTTTCCAACGGCAGAGTATCTTTTTGCGATATTGTCAATTGTCCGGCATCGGGTATTTCATGCCCTTCGGCAATCTGCCAAGCAAGAAACTTCACTAAGTCTGGGTCTTGTGGTTGTCCATTCCAAAGCGTTTTACCTGGTACACAGACGTAATCACCTACTCGTAAATTATTTGTCCAACCTTTATTTGTCAGCAGCTTATGACGATGAGTGATGCTAACACTGGTACCGTCTTCTAGAGTAACTTTTCGTAATTTCTCACAGACTTGCTGGCGATACAACTTTCTGACATTAGCCTGGACAATTTTGCCAGTTTTCTCATTTATCGAATTAACTACTAACTGTTCAGTGGGGTTAGCCCAAAATCCTTCGCCGTCAAACTCTGTTTCTCCAGCATGAGTTGTCCAAATTGTCTCGGCTGTGCTTAACAGTCCATTGACATCAATTAAGGTATCAGGTGCTACGCATTTACCCAATCCCATATCGTCCGCCAGACATGCGCCCAAGCCCCAACGTTCCAAGAAGGATAGCCAACCTGCACCGCGTTGTTGATAAGGTCGCAACTGTCCTTGAAAGCTGGCTGGTGTGGGCAGAGGTTCAATGGCTTGATTATTGGTTAGCGCCCCTATCAACTCTTGCAATGCGCCAGAGGCTTCAAAGCTAACCACTGGTAACTTTTCAATTACCTGGGTATCCCCTGTACTTAGACGCAAAGCATCTTCCAAAGACAGCGCCATTTGGTCTTTGCGGGAAGCGAAAAAGGCTTGGGCTGTCTTGATGTCTTGGGGTCGCAATTCCACCCACTCGCCATTAATTTCTACCAATGGGCTATTTAAAGCCACAAGTTTATCAAACTCGGCTTTGGAAATATTCTGTCCGCCAATTGCCAATTGCCATTGGAAGTTCAATAGACTCTGCAACCCCAAACGTCCCTGCTTTGGTTTTGGAGTTTCGGCGGTAATCTTCAAACCCAAACGATTCGCCCATCCTTCACGGTTGGTCAAACTCGGAGGTAAAATCACCCCCAAACCGCTATCTTCAAACCTCCAAGCCACAGACTTGATAAACTCATAAGCTTGGATGGGGTTGAGACGGCAAGATTGGGGATATTCTGTTTCTAAATTCGCTGCAAGAACTGGATACAATCTCGAAGCTAACCCCAAACCCCGCAAAAATGTTTCTTGGGGTTGGTCAATTGTGCGATTTTCATACACCAATCGTTCAACTGGATTGTGCCAAATTGTTGCTGCATCCACCAAAAATTCTGGATTGTCAGCTGCTTGCAGAAAATACGCCAATGTCCAATCTGTTTCGCCAAATTCCGGAGAACGCAGTTGAAAACAAGTGCGAAAGAGTGTCTTCAGAGTTAATTGATATTGTAGCGGCATAGTCCAAGCCTTAAGTGCCGCCTCTAGTCGTTCCACTTCAATTGGATCTGCATTAACTTTACCAGATGCATCAGTTAAAGCTGGCAACCACTCTCCCACCGCAGCTGGTAAAGAAGCCATCGTCTTGCTTTCCATCTGCGACTGGAAACCAACCATCTCTCGGATTTGGGCATCTATCGTACTGTTGAGAAATCCCAGCAACAATTCTTGAGGTTCTGTGGGGAAGTTTACATATATTGGGCATAGGTCATTCTCCGCGTCCCCGCGTCCTCCGAAGTTCAGATCGCCGGAAGCCGGCGCTCTGACTTCTCTTTGCGTCAGTGCGTCTCCCCCATCTCCCCATCTCCCCAATCCCTCCTGATATGTGCGACAAACCAAGGGCATGTTTGCAGAAAATTTTTCTAGGCGAGTGCCGTCTACAGCACTGTCTAAGAGTACTTGCCACTTAGCAAATGTAGAACCATCGGATTGGCGTTTAATAGTTGGTAAAAACTTACACCGAGAAATTAAATCAAGACTCCAACGGGCAACCTGCGACCAAAAGCGTAAATCTCCCCCCAATAAGGCATCTTCCCCTTTAGTTGCATTTAGAGGTACAGCAGCCAGAAATTTTACTGCTTGGGCGGGATTAAGACAAAAACCTTCTACTCGCCAGGGTTGTAAGTATTGTGGTGAATCTGTTTCTAGTCCAAAACTAGCAGAATGGACTGGGAAAATTGCTGGTTTTTCTCGATCGCTCTTTTCTGATATATCTGATATATAAGTTGGTAGGGCAATTATCTCCCAGTGAGTCGGCAAAGTCATCTCGCTGGTAGTAGCTGCTTTGCGCGTCCGCCCGGTGCTAGCTACAGCAACTTGGGGTTGCTGGATAAAGTTGGCAATTGGCATATTTTGGGAACCCAACCACTCGCTTAACTCAAGCAAAGTCATCGCCAATGGATGTAATGGTATTTCTAGAGGATCGTTTGACGCCAAATTTACTCGCGGCGATCGCCAAGTTTCTCCCCAAATAAATAAACAACCATTTTGATTTTTTAGTAACCAATTACCGTGTAAAATTGCCATTTTTAATTACTCAAATTCTTGTCAAATTCAATAATTTCAATTTTTAAGATTTCACTTTCTACATTTTAGCTAGATTTATTGATTATTTAATATATTGTATTATTTTACAATTATTATATAGTGGTAATTCCTGGCTAAATTGAGACGTTATAAGAATGGATTTTCCAATTGTTAAAAATGTAAAATCTGGGATAAAATACGAAGTAGATTATATGCATCCTCAAGAAGAGGAAGCAGTAAGAGCATTATTAAATAGTGTAATTGTTGAAGGTAAAACTTATCCTCAAAAGCAACCTCTATCTCAAGCAGAATTTTCAAGTTACTGGTTAAGCAAGGATGCCTTTGTTGTTAGGGCATCAGCTGTAGATAGTACACAAAAACCAAAAGAAATATTAGGAGCATTTTATTTAAAGCCAAACTTTCCCGGTCGGTGTAGCCATATTTGCAATGCTGGTTTTATTGTACAAGCTAGATTGCGGGGTCAGGGTATAGGGCGGTTCATGGGAGAGTCAATGCTCAAGATTGCAGCAAGCCTGGGCTACGAAGCAGTAATGTTCAATTTGGTCTTTGAAACTAATATAGCTTCAATTAGACTTTGGCAGTCGTTAGGATTTGAGATTATTGGGCGAATTCCCGGTGCTGCCAAGCTAGAAAATCAGCAAGTGGTAGACGCACTGATGTTGTATCGTAGTTTAGATTTGTTGACGGTTGACGGTTAACAGTCATCTGTCATATGTCATCTGTCAACAGTCATCAGTTAACTTTGTACACACCAGAAGTCAGCCCTAGTGCATAAATGTTAGGATTGCCACAGAAAGAGAATAGCGAAAGAGAAGGAAAAAAAACTGAATGGCTGAAGTTGATAAGTCAATATCCTTCGATGGACGGGATATTCGACTGAAAGTAGGCTTACTAGCTCCCCAGGCTGGTGGGTCGGTTTTGATAGAATCAGGGGATACAGCTGTTTTAGTGACGGCTACGCGATCGCAAGCCAGAGAAGGCATTGATTTTCTTCCCCTGACAGTAGATTACGAAGAAAGACTGTATGCTGCTGGTAGAATTCCCGGCGGAATTATGCGACGGGAAGGTCGCCCACCAGAAAAAAACTATTCTGACCAGTCGTTTAATAGACCGTCCTCTGCGTCCTTTGTTTCCTTCGTGGTTACGGGATGACTTGCAAATTGTGGCCCTAACACTGTCGATGGACGAGTTAGTTCCACCCGATGTGTTAGCAGTTACAGGTGCTTCAATTGCCACTTTGATTGCTCAGATTCCTTTTAACGGCCCAATGGCAGCGGTGCGGGTTGGCTTAGTAGGTGATGATTTTATCATTAATCCTACTTATGCGGAAATTGAAGCTGGAGATTTGGATCTGATAGTAGCAGGTTCGCCCCACGGCGTGATCATGGTTGAGGCGGGAGCTAATCAATTGCCAGAACGAGATATTATCGAGGCAATTGACTTTGGTTATGAAGCGGTGCGGGACTTAATCAAAGCCCAACAAGATTTAGTTGCAGAACTTGGTTTACAACTAGTCCAAGAAGCACCACCAGAAGTAGACGCAACGCTGGAAAATTATATCCGCGATCGCGCCAACGACGAAATTAAAAAAATCCTGTCGCAATTTGATTTGGGTAAAACCGAACGTGATGCCGCTTTAGATGTCGTCAAGGAAAAAATTGAAACTGCGATCGCCGAACTGCCAGAAGAAGACCCAATTCGAGTGGCTGCAACTACAAACTCCAAGGCAGTTGGTAACACATTTAAAGACATTACCAAATACTTCATGCGGCGGCAAATCATCGAAGATAACGTCCGCGTTGATGGTCGTAAACTCGATGAAGTCCGTCCGGTTTCTTGTCAAGTAAACTTGTTACCAAAGCGAGTCCACGGCAGTGGTTTATTTAATCGGGGTTTAACCCAGGTCTTATCTGCCTGCACTCTGGGTACACCCGGAGATGCCCAAAGTCTCAATGATGATTTGCAAACCGACCAATCCAAACGTTACATCCACCATTACAACTTCCCCCCCTTCTCAGTGGGAGAAACCAAACCCTTACGTGCGCCTGGAAGAAGAGAAATCGGTCACGGAGCCTTAGCAGAGCGATCGCTGTTGCCTGTGCTACCATCAAAAGAACAATTCCCTTACGTCATTCGCGTTGTATCGGAAGTACTTTCTTCCAATGGTTCCACCTCGATGGGTTCTGTGTGCGGTTCCACCCTCGCTTTGATGGATGCTGGCGTACCACTTCTCAAACCCGTTAGTGGTGCAGCAATGGGTTTGATCAAGGAAGGAGATGAAGTGCGTGTCTTGACTGACATTCAAGGCATTGAAGACTTTTTGGGCGACATGGACTTTAAAGTTGCTGGGACGGATACTGGCATTACCGCCTTGCAAATGGATATGAAAATCTCCGGTCTGTCTTTAGACGTTATTGCCCAAGCCGTCCACCAAGCCAAATCAGCCCGATTGCACATTTTGGAAAAAATGCTCGCTTGCATTAGCGAACCGCGTACCGAAACTTCTCCTTATGCCCCACGTCTGTTAACAATCAAAATTGATTCAGACATGATTGGTCTGGTCATAGGCCCTGGAGGCAAGACCATTAAGGGAATCACAGAGGAGACTGGTGCAAAAATTGACATCGAAGACGATGGCACCGTGACAATTTCCGCTGTGGATGAAAGCAAAGCGAAGAAAGCACGTAGTATTATTCAAGGCATGACCCGCAAACTCCACGAAGGGGATGTCTACGTAGGGCGCGTAACTCGGATTATACCAATAGGTGCATTTGTTGAATTCCTGCCAGGAAAAGAGGGCATGATTCACATTTCTCAACTAGCTGATTACCGCGTTGGCAAAGTTGAGGATGAAGTCGCAGTGGGTGATGAAGTGATTATCAAAGTGCGCGAAATTGATAATAAAGGTCGGATTAATCTCACACGCTTGGGTATCCACCCAGATCAAGCAGCAGCAGCAAGGGAAGCTGCGGCGCTAAATCGTTAAATCGATTTGGGATTTTAGATTCGAGCAATCTAAAATCCGCGATGCCTACTGTAGAGGCATCGCCGTATGCTTCTCTCAATTAATTACACAGAATTGATTGCAGACACTAAGTAGCTAAGCATAAATAAATTAAAACTTTGTATTCCAAGCAAATAGGGAACTGTTAACGGGCAACAGGTAATACCATTTCATATCGTGTTTGATTAAAGACTTATCATTTACACCGCAGGGAAGCAGAAGGAAAGAGACTTTTGGGGTTTTACTAAAAGATGGGTTAAAAATAAGCGATTAACCAAACACGATATCAGGGAATTTGTCCAAAAAATTTTTGTATTTTAATACTACTTATAATTCAAAACCAAAGAAGCAGTTTTGGTTTGGGCATCGCCACTTGACGTACAATTTTTTTGATGAATCGAACTGTAACTGAAACAGCACGAATAAAC
>Ga0314816_1000104_pt1 | contig 11947 bp, 7 predicted proteins | sample MICome_6_FD_202353 | JGI IMG/M metagenome (GOLD analysis project Ga0314816, IMG submission 202353) | Metatranscriptome of soil surface biofilm microbial communities from soil inoculated with nitrogen-fixing consortium DG1, State College... ...
AATTAATCCAGTTATTAATGACTGATACAGGTCATCTTTTCATCATTGGTGCGTACCGCGATAACGAAGTGCAGCCAGCACATCCATTAATGCTAACTTTGAGTGAAATCCAGAAAAATCAAGCAACAATTAATACAATTATTTTAGAACCACTAAGTCAAGTACAAGTAAATAAATTAGTTGCTGATACACTCAAATGTCCAGAAAATTTGGCATTGAATCTTTCTACATTAATTTATCAAAAAACTCAGGGTAATCCATTTTTTGTAACACAATTTTTTAAAGCGTTGCATGAAGATGGAGTAATTAAATTTGATGTGGAATTAAGCTGTTGGCAATGTGATATTTCCCAAGTAACGACGCAAGCGATTACAGATGATGTGGTAAATTTTATGAGTTTTCAATTGCGAAAACTACCGCCATCAACTCAAGATATATTGCCGTTAGCTGCTTGTATTGGTAACTCATTTAATTTAGCAACTTTGGCAATTATTTCCGAACAATGCCAAATTGAGACGGCAGCTGCTTTGTGGAAAGCATTACAATCAGGATTGATTGTACCAATTGGTGATGTTTATAAATTTTATCAACAAGAGTCATTAGTCATTGGTCATTTGTCATTAGACAAAAGCGAACAAATAACCCTTACGGGTACTCTTCCAGAACCCCTTCGGGGAACGGCAGTTGCTTCTCCTGTCGGAGACGCTACGGGTACAAGTGGGGGAACCCACCCAACGCACTGCCTCACCAATGACCAAGGACAAATGACAGTTTCTTACAAATTTATACACGATCGCGTCCAACAAGCGGCTTATTCTCTGATTCCCGATGACCAAAAAACAGCAACTCATTTCAAAATAGGACAGTTACTCCTAGAAAATTTATCCGAGTTAGAACAAGAAGAAAAACTGTTCGATATTGTGGGGCATTTGAATTTAGGAATTGAGTTAATTAGTCAATCAAGGGAACGCGAAGCATTAGCTAAACTGAATTTGCAAGCTGGAGTGAAAGCGAGAAATTCTACAGCTTACGCGGCAGCAAGAGTTTATTTGCAAACGGGGATAAAGCTACTCCAGACAAACTGCTGGCAACATCAATATGAATTGACTCTGAATTTGTATGTTACGGCTGTGGAAGTTGCTTATTTGAATGGTGACTTGGAGGGCATGGAACAGCAAGCCGCCTTCGTATTGCAGCAAGCACAGACAATTTTCGACAAAGTGAAAATCTACGAAATTCAAATCGCGGCCCAAATGGCTGCAAGCCAAATATTAGAAGCGATCGCAGTGGGAAGAGATGCACTAAGTCAATTAGGGGTGGATCTCCCCAGTACAGTAGATGAAGCCGAAATCGCCAAAGTGCTAGAAGACCTTGCAAGCCTTGAGGGCAGCAACAATCCATCTGCCCTAGTTAATCTACCCAAAATGAGCGATCGCACCGCCCAAGCCGCGATGCAACTATTAGGAGTGTTGTTTGCACCCATGTTGCTGGGAATGCCAGGTTTACTGCCCCTGTTGGGCGCGACGATGGTGAGGTTGTCGCTTCAGTTTGGCAATGCCCCCGCCTCGACGGCAGGATATGGGCTTCATGGCATGATATTGTGTGCCTTTTTGGGCGAAGTCGAAACAGGCTACAAGTTTGGTAGATTAGCACTCTTGTTGCTGGAAGGGTTGAATGCTCAGTCCATGAAGTCCGTGACTCTCAACTTGTTTGGGTCTTTCATCCAACATCACCAGCAGGCGCTCAGAGCAACGCTATTGACGCTCAAAGATGGCTACACCACTGGCATAGAAACAGGGGATTTTCTCTACGCTGGCTACAACGTAGCAGGTTACGCCTGTAATGGGCTTTTCGCAGGTGTAGAGGTGGAGGCGTTGTCATCCGAATTAACTGCTTACAATGCTGTCCTAGCTCAGATGAAACAAGAATCCGCGCATATTTATTCGGATATGGTGTTGCAAACGGTGGAGTATTTGAGAGAAACGGTGAGCCAACCAGATTGCTTAATGGGCAGTGTCTACGATGAAACGGTAATGCTGCCAAAGCACCACCAGGATAACGATTTCACAGCGATCGCCATTGTTTACACCTACAAACTGCTGCTTGCCTACTATTTTGGCAATTATCAAGCCGCCCTGGACTACATCATCCGAGGCAAGTCTTATTTAATGGCAGTGTCGGGAATGTTTTTTATTCCTATTTTCCATTTTTATGCTGCGCTAACTCATCTAGCACTCTTCCCCACCCAACCAGATGTAGAACAAGCCAAGCTGCTTGCTGTTGCCGTAACTCATCAAACTGCTCTTTATCAATCGGCGCAAAATGCACCGATGAATCATTTGCATAAATGGTATCTAGTGGAGGCTGAACGTCATCGAGTTTTGGGTGAAAAAGCCGCAGCCAGTGAATGTTATGACCAAGCCATAAGTCTTGCTAAAGAACATCACTTCATCAACGAAGAAGCCTTAGCCAACGAAAAAGCAGCAAAGTTTTACCTGGAGTGGGGCAAACAACGCATAGCTCAGGAATACCTGATTGAAGCTTACTATAGTTATGCTCGCTGGGGTGCAAAAGCCAAAGTCGCCGACTTAGAAAAACGCTACCCGCAACTGCTGGCTGCCATATTACAGCAAACCCGCGCCGCCCTCTGTGTCAATGAAACCGTCTTTGCCTTGGGGAGTGTCACATCCAACAGTTCTGCAACTTCTAGCAGTAGTGTCTCAGATACCCTAGATTTAAAAGCTATTCTCAAAGCTTCTCAAGCTATTTCTGGTGAAATCGAACTAGAAAAACTGCTTTCATCGTTGCTTTCCATTGTCATCGAAAATGCGGGGGCTGATAAATGTGTGTTCATGCTGATGCTGGACAATCGCCTGTTAATCAAAGGATCGATTACTGGAGAGTTAAAGCCTGTTGTTTTGCAGCGTATTCCCATTGAAGATAGCCAGGATATTCCCCACAAGCTCATTTACAAAGTCTTGCACAACCAGCAGACTGTTGTGCTGCTGGATGCAACAGCAGATCCCACCTTAGCCAACGACCCATACATCATACGTCAACAGCCGAAAAGTATCTTGTGTAGCCCGATTTTGCGTCAAGGGAAATTGATGGGTGTTTTATATCTGGAAAATAATTTAACAAAGGGGGCGTTTACAAGCGATCGCGTCGAACTATTGAATTTACTTTGCGCCCAAGCCGCCATTTCTCTAGAAAATGCCCGATTGTATGAACGTTCTCAGGAATATGCCCAACAGCTAGAGCGATCGTTTACCGAATTGAGTGCAAGTAACTCTCGCTTTGAAAGACTTGTAGACAATGTGCCTGGAGTGGTTTACCAATTTATCATGAGTCCTGATGGCATCCTATCCTTAAACTACATCAGTGCCGATTGTTACAGTTTCTACGAAATTACCCCAGAACAAGCCGCTGCCGATGCCTATTTTTTCGACAAAATGGTACATCCAGATGATATGCCTTCCTACCAACAAGCCTATATTGACACCGTTCAAAACTCTGCTCCTTGGCATTGGGAAGGGCGAATAGTCACTCCATCCGGCATTGTCAAGTGGATTTACGGAGAATCGCGAACCAAACAACTGGCTGATGGTTCATTCATTTGGGATGGATTGTTTTTCGATATTAGCGATCGCAAAATTGCTGAACTTGCTTTGGAACAAAAATCTCTCTTATTACAACAAGCAGTACAAGACCTACAACAAGCTCAATTACAAATAATCCAAAGTGAAAAAATGTCTGCTTTGGGTAACTTAGTTGCTGGTGTGGCTCATGAAATGAATAATCCTTTGGGTTTTATCGCCGCTAGTCTCAAACAAGCTAAACCCACTTTCGCTGATATTCTTAAACACTTAAAACTCTATCAAGAAAGTTTCCCCAATAAGAACGATGAAATTCTTGAACACGAGTCAGAAATTGATTTGGATTATAGCCTAGAAGACTTGCCTAAAATGCTTGATTCCATGATAATAGCTTGCGAAAGACTGAAAAATATCAGCACCAGCCTCCGCACTTTTTCTCGTGCCGATCGCGATTACAAAGTGCCATTTAATATCCATCAAGGCATTGATAGCACAATTTTAATTTTAAAACACCGCCTCAAAGCTAGCGAACACCGTCCAGTGATTGAAGTTATTACTGAATATGGAAATTTACCGCAAATAGAATGTTTTTCCGGTCAATTAAATCAAGTGTTCATGAATATTTTGGCTAATGCCATCGAAGCTTTAGAAGAATCAAATAACGGACGCAGTTTTGAAGAAATTAAAGCTAATCCCAACCGCATTACAATTACCACTTCAGTGGCAAATAATCTCGTTAAAATTACCATTGCTGACAATGGTAAAGGAATGAGTGAATCAGTTAAACAGAAAATATTTGACCATTTATTTACTACAAAAGCTGTTGGTAAAGGTACTGGATTGGGGTTGGCGATCGCCCGACAAATTGTCGAAGAAACTCACGGAGGTAAATTGAGTTGCAACTCTGTTTTAGGTGAAGGTACAGAATTTATTATTGAAATTCCCGTGTAAATTTTTGATATTTTGGATAATCGTCACTACTACAAACTATCTGGATCGATACCTCGCTGTTTGAGCAGATGGAGCAAGTCTTCTAGAGCTTTTTGGGCCTGTTGTGCTTGTTGTTGAGCCTGTTCAATGCGTTCATCAGGACTAGGGAAGCGTGAACCTGCTCGATCAAACCAAAACAACCATTCTCGCTCCCAACCCTTATAAGTACCCAAATCTACCCCAATCCCCAGTTGCAACTCTGGTATCCAAAATCTCTCCTGGGACTGCAAAATAAACTCATCATCAACTCGCTGGTACACCTCAAAGGGAGCATGATTATCCCTTTGCCAATAGTCAGGATTGTAAATGACGTAATACAATACCCCTAAATCGAGATATTTGCTCAGTTTGATATCGTATTCTCCACCATAAGTTTGGGAAACAACTTCCACAACCAAAATTGGTGGAGTCCAATTCTCTTCCCAAAGCAGGTAACTGAGTCTGCCGCTTGGTTGTCGTCGCCGTTCTACACCTAAGCTCAAAAACCCATCGGGGACTATAGATTTACGAGGTGCAGTTGGCAGGTAGTAGATACCCATATCTACCCCAAAATACCAGTCCTGGCGATCGCTCCAAATTGCTGCCAAAATCGCCAACAGTAAGTTAGGAATTAGGTTTTGTAGTTCGTTATCCACCGGTGTATCGTCAGAGTCGGGAAGTTCTGCCGCCGTTGGTAGTGGCGGTAAGGCAATCGACTTTTCCATAAAATTGATTCACAAGGCCACAGATAAACCCATTCTAGCAACGGCAAAATGGGGAAATCTGGACAAGTTAAAAGTTAAAATACCATAGCAATCCTGAATCATTCATGAGAAATTTAGAACCCATTGGGCGAATAGAATTCGCTACTACACAAACAAAGTCCACCTACGTGGACTTCATTGAATAACCCGCGTAGGCGGGTTTCGTCTGTGTAGCCGCGATTTCTAATCGCCAAGACTGAATAAAATTTTACTTGTAATTTGATTTTGAATCTACGTATTTTCTCACAATTCAATTCAGATTGCTATAGTCAAAATCACTAAAAAATTCATCTTGAGTTTTGAGGAAATTAAAACTAATCGCAACCGCATTAAACTTACAACTTCAGTGACAAATAATCTGGTTAAAATTACCGACCAAAGGCAGAAGGCAGAGGGCAAAAAATACAATTTTTTCTTCTGGCAAAAGGGTTTAAAGCCCCTAAATTTATTATTGAAATTCCAGTGTCATAGCAAAAAGACGCAAAGAATTTCTTTGCGTCTTGAACAGGGATTTAAAAATGGGCATTTTCGGCGTTATATGTCACCATTGAGCGAAACTTTATCGCGCCAGTACCAGCTTAAAAGTAGGCTACCTGCTACCAGCTTAATTACTTCCAGTAGCCAATAACTACCGTGTAGTAAATTCATTGTTGATGGAATAGCAACAGCAGCTTCAAATAAATTTAGCTGAATTCCAATGGCACACATTTGCGGAGTCAAGAAGTAGGTGTCAAGCACAGCTACACTCAGCAGCAGCAAAGATATCACAATACTGCTAATACCCCTTTGAAACTGCGTTTTACTTAAAACTAGTGCTCCAGTTAAGACTACAGCAGCAGATAATAATTCCATACGATTAAAATTCCAAAAAATCGCGTAGCCAGCTGTAGTAAAACCACCTTGGTTCATCATCCCAGAAAGATAAAGGCTAGGCATAATTACCCAGTCCAAAACTAGGCTTGCACTGAGCCAAAAGCCCAAAGTCAATATGATAGCGGTTTGCCAAATTGGCCGTTTGAATGCAACGTTAGAAATAGCAGTCATATAATAATTGCCTGTGTTGTATTCTTAGTTTCTAACTTCAACAGTTACTTTGACAACAAATATCAATTAACCTTTACATTGATTGCCAATTATAGAGGGCGATCGCTCTTAATTCTTCACTCAATCCCAAGTTATTTTAAAGAGATTTAAGAAATATTAAAAACCTTTAAAAACTAATTTTATCTATGAAAAAGCTCAATTTTAGTGTTACCAATCCCATAAGTAGGGGCATACAGTTGTACGCCCCTACTTATTTTTCCTGAAATGTCCAAACTCCTTCATCCCAATCTGATTCTGTTGGGGGTGCTTGTAACCAGTGCTGACAACGCAACAGATGTAACATGGCAGCTTTATCTTGGTTATCCGCTGCTAAAACTAAGGCAAATTCGGCTCTAGCACGATTAAAATCACGTTTGAGGTAATATTCGCGTCCTTTATGATAATGCTCAATCACTTGTAGTTTTTCGCCACTAATGGGATCGGAACGCAAACCCACCAATTCATATATAGATACTGGCTCATTTCTGCCTTTGACGCGAATGTAATCGAGTTCTCTGGCCCAAATATTTTCTTGGCATGGTTTAAAAGTGTTATGGCTAATAATAATATCGCAACCATACTGTTTACTAACACTTTCTAATCGAGAGCCGAGATTTACACCATCACCAATGGCTGTAAATTCCATTCGTTTACTAGAGCCGATATTTCCACTAATCACTGTATCGGAATTGATACCAATACCAATGTTGATTCTAGGTTTATTAAGTACGTGGCGACGTTGATTAAAATCATACAAGCGTTGGCGCATTTCTAAAGATGTTTGCACCGCCATCCAAGCATGTTCTTCTAAAGGTAAAGGAGAACCAAAAACAGCCATAATGGCATCGCCGATGTATTTATCAAGGGTACCTTTATGTTTAAAAACTGCCTCCACCATTGATTCAAAATATTCATTGAGCATACTCACCACTTCTTCTGCTTCTAGATTTTCTGTCAAAGTGGTGTAGCCGCGAATATCCGAAAATAAAATAGAAACTTCTTTACGATCGCCTCCTAGTTTAGCGTCATCCAACTTTAGCAATTCTTCTGCCAATTCCTGGGTCATGTAGCGGTACATCGTACTTTTGAGCCGCTTTTCATCACTGATATCTTCCATCACCACCAAAGCCCCGCGCACTTGCTCGCGGTCGGTGGCATCAGCAATGGTATTAATCGATAAATTAATACTATGCTGTTCCGTACCAGCACTTAAAAGAGTGCGATCGGGATAATACTGCTGGCGGCGTTTCGAGTCAGTTCCATGTAAAGCATCCTGACACCACTTGCTAAAGTCGCTTTCTTTAATGGCGATGACATCATTAACTGATTTACCTTCTAAACGGTCTTCTGGTTCTAATCCCAGCAAACGTTTAGCGCTTTCATTGGCGGCGATAATCAACCCAGATTTATCAGTAGAAACTACTCCATTGGAAAGACTGCGGAGAATGTCTCGTTGCATTTGTTCTTGTTGCTTGACGGTGGCAAACAACTGGGCATTGTGTAGGGCTACTCCCGCTTGAATATTAAAAGCTTCCATGAACTCTTCATCATTGCGGTCAAAACTAGCTTGGAAGCATTCGGGAGCCTTCGGCCAAAAAGCAGGATCGTAAGCCGGAAAATCCCCTGATTTCTTTTTATTTACTAATTGGGTAACACCGATTAATTCTTGGTCGGCGTTAAATACTGGCATACAAAGTAAACTACAGGTGCGATAGCCATTTTGCTGGTCGAGTTGTTTGGCTGTCTCCGAGTCGGGATCGTCGTATAAATCAAAGGCAATATTCAGCTTTTTACCGGATGCGGCTACTATCCCTGCAAATCCTTTACCGATGGGGACGCGTAACTCCTTAGTAGAACCGTCATCTTGAGTGATTTTTGTCCATAATTCATGACGATCGCGGTCTATTAACCATAGCGTACTGCGATCGGCATTCATTAATTCCTTGGCTTCATCCATTACCCGCTTGAGGGTATCTTCTAAATCGAGACTGCTTTGAGAAAGAGACTTGATGGCTTTCATCAACGCCGCCACTGCTCTTTGTTTTTGCGTAGCTACATAAAAAGAGCGGGATGATTCTAAAATCAGTCGAATCGAAGGAGCGAATTCTTGAAATAACTGTTCGTCAGCACAGATAAAACCATTGGTATCAATGCGCTCTGCAAGTGGGGCATTGGCATTACTACCAGATTTTAATTTATTCAGTAATTGTACTACTGCTACTAATTGCCCGTGTTCGTTTAATAACGGCAAAGCCAGCATTGTATAAGTGCGATAGCCAGTTCTTTTTTCCTGTGCTTGGGCAAAATGCGATCGCGGATCGTCATAAAAATCAAAGGGAATATTGATAACTTGCTTAAAAGTAGCCACCTCACCACCGATACCTTTATTGGCGGGGATGCGAATTTCTAAAGAGCGATCGCCCTCCCCCTCAGCTACAATTGACCAGAGTTCTTGTTTTTCCTCATCTAATAAAAATATTGTCGTCCGGTCAGCCCCCAGTAATTCCCCGGTTTTTAAGGTAATCGAATGCAACATTTCTTGCAAGATGTTTTCAAACCCCTGAGAATCCAGCATGGATAGGGTTTGATGCACAATTTGTAATTTTTGCTCGACATCCTTAACAACCTGTTTAAAAGTATCTTGAGTCAAGGGAGCAAGAAACGTAGAAAAAGTTCCTTGTCTTGTGGCAAGAGCGCCTACAGGAGCGGAATTTGCTGGTGATTCGGCGTTTTCTTGGTTGTGAACGCCAATCATCACATCGGCGGTCTCCCCACAACTTCCTTGATACACTGACATAATTAGTATTAGATATAACAGAATGAGATGTTAAATTTAACAATGCGATTAAATTTATGTAAGAGGTGCTAAAAGCAACATTTGATATTATCCATAGTTTAATCGCTTGTTCAGCCAGCGTCATCCTGTTATTGGGTATGGGGCATTGGGCATTGGGCATGGGGCATTGGGCATTGGGCATGGGGCATTGGGCATTGGGCATTGGGTATGGGGCATTGGGCATGGGGCAGAGGGGAAAAAACTCATCTCCCCTGCCTCCCCATACTTCGGCTCCGCTCAGTACAAGTCTCCCCATCTCCCCATCTCCCCATCTCCCTCATCCCCCCATCTCCCCACTCCCAGGATGAACATTTTCAATATGCTCGATCAAGCTTTCAGCCATTTCAACAGCGACGATAATTAACTGTTGTTCCATTTTTCCGTAGCCTCCCTCGTTGCTGATTTGGGGGTAAATGTGGGGATTGGATAGCATGGCAGCTAGGAGTTGCGATGCTGTTTGTTTTAATTCATAGACTTGTAGGCTCACACCTCTATTCCCTCCAGTCCAACGGTAATTTAATTAGAGTTTGTTCAGATTTGCCAGCACGCACCCCTGATTTGTCAACAATTTTGACTGTGGTTGCTTGGAGTCCTTCTTCACCTTCTTCTACGGAAAAATACACACCAGTACCAATTTCTAGGCGTTGAAAGTCATCATGTAGGACGCTATTGCGGTGGAAGTAGATTTCCTGGCCGTCTAAGGCTTTAAGAAAGCCATAACCGCGATCGCGAAATAACTTGGTAACAAGCGCCGTTGTATCCTGGGCTGCTTCACTGCTCAAGGCTTTATCGCTTTCATGTTGGCGTTGGGTGAGTTTGACAAGTTGTCCACAAGCTGCATCAAAGGCATCTCTAATTACTACATTTAGCGGCTGATACTGCTTGCCATCGCTGGGATTACTTTCTGCTACTAATTCGTGCCCAGGAGGTACGGTGATATCAATTCTGACTCTATAAGGAGAACCACTGCGGGGACGATGATGTATCTTTTCAATTGCAATATGGCAACTATTTATGTAATTGCAAATATGTTCTAGCTTGGCTATTTTTTGATTAATTAAAGCAGCGATCGCATCAGTTTTCTCTAGATTGCGATAAGTAATTTCTGGTGTAACTTTCATTATCAGAGTGGGGATGAGGGAGATGGGGAGATGGGGGAGATGGGGGGATGGGGGAGATGGGGGAGATGGGGAGATGGGGCAGAGGAGAATAATAACTCACAAATCAACAGTCAACAGTCATCAGTCAACAGTCAACAATCAACACTCACCCAGTAAACAATGCTTGACCATTCTTTGTTGCTGTTGTGAGTAATTCTCGGACTTCTTCATCTGTAGTTTGAGGAAAGTTTTCGTACCAAAGACCAACACTGTAGAAAGGGCTGGGTGAAGAGACGCAAGCGATTTGATCTACTTCAGTTTCTAACTGTTGACAAGTTTCAGGTGCGGCTACTGGCACAGCAATGACAATGGCAGCTGGTTGATGTTTTCGCACAGCCACAACGGCAGCCCACATGGTTGCACCTGTGGCTAAGCCATCATCTACTAAGATGACGGTGCGTCCGCGTAAGTCTGGAAAAGGGCGCTGTCCTCGATAAAGGTTTTCTCGACGCTGTAACTCTCGTTCCTCTTGCACTGCTACCCTGGCGATTACTTCGTCGGAGATGTTCACCATGTTGATAATATTTCTATTGAGTATCCGCACACCACCAGGAGCGATCGCTCCCATTGCTAATTCTTCTCTATCGGGTACACCCAATTTACGTACTACCAAAACATCTAAGGGAGCATTTAAGGCTTGAGCAACCTCAAAGGCTACGGGTACGCCACCTCTTGGTAACCCTAAAACCACAACATCTGAACGATTAACATAAGCAGCTAACTCCTGAGCTAAAACTTGGCCTGCAAACCTCCTGTTTTTAAATAGCATGGTGTAACACTCCTAATGAATTGACAAAAATTTTAAGTATTTATCCGCATTCGTCCTTTACTACCTGCTTCAAACAACGGATCGAATTCTGATGGCAGTTGAGAGCGAATATCATCGATTTCGCCTGTGCTAATGGCTTCACTCAATACCTCAATAACTACACGGGCATGATGAACAGCATCTGGCAACTGCACACTTTCTCTTTGACTTACTCGCTCAAAAAATTCATTAATAGAAAAGCGTTCTCCAGCACCTGCATATTCATGTCGCATGTATTCTGCAATGCCTCTTGGCAGCTGGGCAGCAGCATTGAAAGGCTCATCTCCAGCTAACCTTTCTGCTAGCGTCTCTAGAGTCGCGCGGGTTGCTAGTTCTGCGTCACCACGCGAACTCAGACGCGCACGATTTTGCACCTGTCCAATAAACTCATCGTGTTGCATTTTCCCTCCAGATCGTACATGACTTGTTATGGTCTGACGTTCTGAACCAATCTTAGAAAGCGAAAAATACCGTGTCCTCTGACTAATGGGGCGACATCTTTAATTTATAGTTCTATCAAAAGGATGACACTCAATACGGTTCGGATAAGCAGTATGAACTTCCCTTGTGGTCTGGGAAAAGGTTAATGGTTCGACAAGCTCACCAACCGGGGAAAGGGAAAATACCAAACATGCACCCCCTTTTCCCGACTTCTGCAAGAAGTCTTATGAACCAATGGAGGAAGATTTTTCTCTTTGAATAAGGTAAAAACTAAAGAACACGCTAACTAT
>Ga0314816_1000111_pt1 | contig 11522 bp, 10 predicted proteins | sample MICome_6_FD_202353 | JGI IMG/M metagenome (GOLD analysis project Ga0314816, IMG submission 202353) | Metatranscriptome of soil surface biofilm microbial communities from soil inoculated with nitrogen-fixing consortium DG1, State College... ...
ATTTACCATCTCCATCTCCCCAGATTTTCTTCACAACTCTCTCAAAATCTTTTGCTATAAATAGAACTATCAAACTAAAAGATTTCAGGAATTTAAAATTCAAAAATTGCTAGACTGACACTTCGCAGCAATTGTTTGATTGCAACTCTTGTAGTGTCAGCACTGCACGGTTATTTAAAATACTTCAAAATCTCAGGAAACATAGCAGATAGGCTGCTCATTTAAAATCATCCCACATCTGCAAATTCAAAATCATAGAACTGGGGGTCTATATGTTTAAAAAGATTTTAGTTGCATTAGATCGGTCGGAAGTAGGGCAAAAGGTTTTTGACCAAGCCTTTAATTTAGCAAAATTAACACAAGCTAGCTTAATGCTACTGCATGTCTTATCACCAGAAGAAGATGGTAGTCCTTACGTACCTGTTGTATCTAATTTTGACTACTATCCTGGATTGAATACTCAAAGCTTCGAGTTGTACCAAAAGCAGTGGGAGACCTTTAAAACTCAAGGTATCCAAATGTTACAATCTTTCTGCGCTCAAGCTAATACAGCAGGCATTACTACGCAATTTACACAAAATGTTGGCAATCCCGGTCGCGTTATTTGTGACTTAGCCCGTAGTTATGATGCTGACTTAATTGTTATGGGGCGTCGCGGTCGTTCTGGGCTGACGGAATTATTTTTGGGTAGTGTAAGTAACTACGTCCTTCATCATGCTCCTTGTTCAGTACATATTGTGCATCTTTCCATTACCACTAAAAAAGACGAACTTGTCAAAGAAACTACAAGTGCTTCAAGCGTTAACTAAGTATTAAATTGCATAAAGTATGGGTGACTGTTGACGCTTGAATGTTAACTGTTCGCTGTCAACAGTCTAATCGAGTGGAGTAAGAAAAGCTCTGCCTCCATTAATGTGCAATTTTTATGTAGAACAGCTTAGAAATAATTACTAGGTGAGCGATCGCTAATTCCATGCTACCAGATAAAATTAAGTAATACTTAAGGAAAAAGCCAACATGGAAGAAGATACCACAGAAATCGTTGGTTTTCATGCTCATGTCTACTTTGATACCGGAACTCGTGATGTCGCCGCCCATGTGCGTGAAGGATTAGGCGGTAGATTTGACGTAAAGCTAGGACGCTGGTTTGACCAGCCCATCGGCCCCCACCCCAAAAGTATGTATCAAGTTGCTTTCTTACCAAATCAGTTTGATAAAGTTGTCCCTTGGTTAATGCTGAATCGTCAAGGCTTGGATATTCTTGTTCACCCCGAAACAGGGGATGATGTAGCAGACCATACCCATCGCTCTCTATGGTTAGGTAATAAGCTAGATTTGAATATAGACTTTCTTCGACAGATTACAAAGCACTCTTAATTTGCCTACATATAGGCATCCGATTTGATTTTTTAACCATTCGTAAAGACTCTTAACAGGGAATGGGCAACGGGGAACAGGTAAAAAGAAATCAAAGTGTACTGAGGTTTTTGCAAAAATCAAATATGAGTCCCATAGTTGGCAGGCGAATTTGTATCAGGCATCGCTCTAAATAATCAAAATTTTTAACATAACCATTCTCACAATCTTTTAATTATTAAATCACCCTAAAGATTGATTTGCGAGAATTTTACGCTACTAATAAAGAACAAAATTAATAACTAGAATATATTTGAGATACCCTACCCTGCGATTGAGGTGATTTCTCACTTTTGTAGATAGACTATTTATGAATTATGAATTGCCGAAATTATAAAACAATACAGTTCAGTTAAGGAATTTATTTGTTAAGGCAGGAAGGAAAAAAGTTAAACTAAACTGTATTGAATTATAAGAATCATATTTTTTGAAAAAACAGTACAGTGACAGCCCTTTTTTTGTTTACTTAAATCTGTTTTATTACCAAGATAAATCAGTTATCCAAATCAAATTTTTATAGTTTTAGCAAATCGAATAAATTTTGCTATTAATGATAAACTAATACGCTTATTTATCGCACTAATTTTCGTATAAATTTTATTCGTCATTAGTTATTACTCAATTGTGTTTATAAAGACAAAGAACAACTATTAACAAGAATATTTTTCAATTTTTATAAAAGCAACAAAATCTATAAATAGCAAATACAAGAGGTAATGATGGCAAACGAACAAGTCAAAGTTGAAAAGACTGTAACCATTAACAAACCAGCAGAAGAACTTTACCGATTTTGGCGTAACTTTGAAAATTTACCCCGCTTCATTAAGCATCTTAAAGAAGTAAAGGTGTACGACGATGCGAAAATTCGGTGGATTGTTGAAGGACTCTTAGATAGAACCTTAGAGTGGGATGCAGTCATTGTTGAAGATAAAGAAAACGAAGTAATTGCATGGGCTTCAGTTCAAAGCGCAGAATTTCAAAACTCAGGTGTAGTTCAATTTAAGCCAGCACCAGGTAATCGTGGTACTGAGGTGAAAGTAGTTAGGAAATATAACCCGCCTGGTGGTGTGATTGGAAATGTGATTGCTAAACTTTTTGGTGAAGACCCAAAACACAATCTTACAGAAGATTTACGCCACTTTAAAATGCTCATGGAAGCAGGAGAAATTGCCACAACAGAAGGTCAACCAAGAGGTCAAGGCTAAATATTTAGGGGTTTCCAAGTAAAAAAATATTTCACAAAAGACTGTTGACGGTTGACAGTTGACAGTCAGTAATCAACGACCCCAAGGGCAATAATTTATTTTTTGGAGTTACCTTATAGGACTTAGGCAAAAACTCTCTGAAATTCTTATTTATTTGTGTCCTTTGAGGTTTCTTTTTTCATGATTTTGCGTAAGTTCTGATTTAATACAAAAGAGGAAAAACAATGAAAGCAGTTTGTTGGAACGGCGCTAAAGATATGCGGGTCGAAACAGTACCGGATCCAAAAATTCTGAATCCGCGTGATGCTATTGTTAAAATCACTACAACTGCAATTTGTGGTTCTGATTTACATATCTATAATGGCTACATCCCCACAATGGAAAAAGGGGATATCGTTGGTCATGAGTTCATGGGCGAAGTTGTTGAACTGGGTAGTGGTGTCAAGAATTTAAAAATAGGCGATCGCGTCATCGTACCATTTCCCATCTCCTGCGGTCACTGCTATTTCTGCCAGCAAGACCTCTGGTCGCTGTGCGATAACTCCAACCCCAACGCTTGGTTAGCAGAAAAACTCATGGGTTATTCTCCATCTGGTCTTTTTGGCTACTCTCACATGCTCGGTGGTTACGCAGGAGGTCAAGCCGAATACGCCCGCGTTCCCTTTGCTGATGTCGGTTTGTTCAAAATTCCTGATTTCCTCAAAGACGAACAAGTACTATTTCTTACAGATATCTTTCCCACCGGTTATATGGCAGCTGAAAACTGTAATATTCAGCCTGGTGATACTGTGGCAATCTGGGGCTGTGGCCCAGTGGGACAATTCGCCATTCACAGTGCTTATATTCTTGGTGCTGAACGTGTCATAGCCATTGATCGAATTCCCGAACGCCTACAGCTAGTGGAAAAGTACACCAATGCCGAAACACTTAACTATGAGAAGGTCGATGTTGGAGAAGCCCTCAAAGAAATGACGGGTGGTCGCGGGCCGGATGCTTGTATTGACGCTGTGGGAATGGAAGCACATGGTGTAGATTTGGAATATTTGTACGACCAAGTGAAGCAAGCAGTACGTTTAGAAACAGATCGACCAATTGTCCTCAGACAAATGCTAGTAGCTTGCCGTAAAGGCGGTCACGTTTCAATTCCTGGTGTTTATGTCGGTTTTATAGACAAAATGCCAATGGGTGCTGCCATGAACAAAGCCTTAACATTCAAAATGGGACAAACCCACGTTCATAAGTATTTACCCACGTTACTAGATCACATCCAAAACGGTAAGATAGACCCGTCTTTTGTCATCACCCATACTCTACCCTTAGAGCAAGCACCGCAGGGCTACCAAATTTTCAATGAAAGGAAAGACAACTGTATTAAAGTTGTACTTAAACCGTGAATTGGGCATTGGGCACTTGTACTGAGCGTAGTCGAAGTATTGGGCATTGGGCATTGAGATGCGAATAACTGTTGACCGTTGACGGTTCACGGTCAACAGTCAACAGTCAACGGTCAACCACCTAAACCTATTATTTATTGTTACCACTTCCCTTATTTAGTCACGAACGATCGCCAAACCCAAAGCTTTGTAAGAAGTTAGTATGCGATCGGATACAGTTGGTGCAGTTACAAGGTAAGTAATTGCATGAATCGATTCCACAACATAAGGAGCAGCAGTATCTAACTTTTCCTCTGTGGCTAATGCAACTACCTCAGCTGCTCCAGCAATCATCGCTCGTTTGACATGGGCTTCGTCTAAGTTCTGTACGCTAATGCCAAATTCCGGATGTACGCTGCATACTCCCAACATGCACAAATCTGCACGAATCATCCGTAATGACTCAACTGTTGTAGTACCGACGTTGACCAAGGCTTTTTTGTAGAGCTTTCCGCCTAACATTACAACTTCTACATGGGGATGTTCTGCTAAGGCAACAGCAATGGGAGGACTATTTGTAACAATTGTCGCCTGCAAATCCAAAGGCAAATGACGGGCTACTTGGAGAGTTGTGGTGCCTCCATCTAAAATTACCACCTGTCCTGTAGAGACCAATTTAGCAGCTGCACGGGCGATCGCTTCCTTTTCTTTGGGTGCTTGCTTTTGGCGATCGGCATAAGAGGCGATGGCTGGCGAAATCAGAAGTGCGCCTCCATGAACTCGCTGCAAAAACCCTGATTCGGCTAATTCCCGCAAATCCCGGCGAATCGTATCCTCCGAAACCTTCAAAACCGCACTCAATTCTGATGACAGCACCTTTTTGTCACGACGCAGAATCTCCATGATAAATTGCCGTCGCTCCGCAGTTAGCATAATTGACTTTCCTGAAATTGCACATTTAATCTTGAAATTACACGTTTGTGAGTTTATACTCATAGATATGCAGGTTCATGCATGTTTATCGCCATTTTCAAATAAATTCAAGCACATTCGTGCAAGCGAGATTTAACAATCTTAGCTTGTTGATAGTGGCTTGTTGATAGTCAATAAACGCTGCTTTGGGATTGGGAGATTGGGAGATGGGGAGATGAGGTGCTCTTAAGGCAGGGGAAAAGGTTAATGGTTCGACAAGCTCACCAACCGGGAAAAGGGAAAAGGAATAAATTTAATGTTTCCCCTTTCCCCCTTACCCCTTTCCCTTTCCCCATACCCAATGCCCAATGCCCAATACTTCTCTGCGAGAGGCTGCGCCAACGACTACGCTCAGTACAAGTGCCCAATGCCCAATACCCTTAAAATCCCAGGAATAAATTATGACTTTTAGCAACATTCAATTTCCCATTGATTTGAGTGCTTACAAACGAGTAATTCTCGATCTGACAAATCCAACTCTTACCTTGGAGCAACGAGAGAACCTCAAAGCTAATATTCAATTGTGCCGTGATGCGATCGTGTTTTTTACAGCCACCGGAGCTGCTAGAGGGGTGGGTGGCCATACTGGGGGGCCTTATGACACAGTACCAGAGGCGATTGTACTTGATGCCTTGTTTCGATCAGTATCCGATAAGTTTGTGCCGATTTTCTTTGATGAGGCCGGACATCGAGTTGCAACTCAGTATTTGATGGCAACTTTGCACGGTGACTTACCAAGCGAGCAACTCCTACACTATCGCCAAGCACATTCCCACTTACCAGGACACCCGGAATTAGGGTTAACTCCCGGTGTCAAGTTTAGTTCTGGACGATTGGGACACATGTGGCCTTACGTCAATGGTGTCGCAATGGCAAATCCAGGTAAAGTGGTTTTCTGTCTTGGTTCCGATGGTTCCCAGCAAGAAGGCAATGATGCTGAAGCTGCTCGCTTAGCTGTTGCTCAGCATCTTAATGTCAAGCTCATCATTGATGATAACGATGTGACCATCGCCGGACATCCTTCAAAGTATCTGTCTGGTTTTAGTGTTGCCAAAACCTTACAAGGGCATGGATTGAAGATACTCGAAGGAGATGGAGAAGATATAGACGACCTATACCATCGTATTTACGAGGCTGTAAATACTCCAGGGCCAATTGCCATCATCAACAAACGCCCCATGTGCCCTGGTATTGCAGGGTTAGAAGGCTCTACTCACGGTCACGATGTGATTTCTGTAGAGTTAGCTATTCAATATCTCGAATCACACGGACAAACTGCTGCTGTTGAGTACATCAAGAGTATTCAAAAACCAAAACAAACCTACACTTTTCTTGGCTCTAGTAATAAATGGGATGCTAATCGCAACGTGTTCGGCGATGCGGTGGTTGCTGTGTTAAGTCACCTCAGTGAAGTAGAGCGCAAGGAAAACGTCAGAGTCATCGATAGCGATCTTGAAGGCTCGTGTGGTTTGAAGAAAATTCACGATGCATACCCGGAAATTTTTATCTCCTCTGGCATTATGGAGCGGGGGAATTTTTCTGCCGCAGCGGGATTTGGCATGAAATCAGGGAAACAAGGTATTTTCGCAACCTTTAGCGCTTTCTTAGAAATGTGTATCTCTGAGATTACGATGGCGCGGTTGAACTACTCAAATATACTTTGTCACTTTTCCCATGCAGGTATCGATGATATGGCGGATAACACCTGCCATTTCGGTTTGAATAATATGTTTGCGGACAATGGTTTAGATGATGGCTACCAAACACGTCTTTACTTTCCATCTGATGCTAATCAGATGAAAGCCTGTGTAGAATCTGTGTTCTTTGAACCTGGACTGCGGTTTATTTTCTCCACCCGTTCTAAAGTGCCATTAATTCTCGACAAAAATGGCGATGAATTTTTTGGTAGTGACTATAAATTTGTTCCTGGTAAAGATGAAATAATTCGAGAAGGAACGCAAGGCTATATTGTGAGCTTTGGTGATGCTCTATATCGTGCCCTGGATGCAGTTGAGCGCCTCAAGCAAGAAGGTCTAGATGTAGGTTTAATTAACAAACCAACTTTAAACGTTATTGATGAAGAGATGATGACAAAAATCGGTAATGCCCCTTTTGTCCTTGTGGTGGAGTCGTTTAATCGTCGAACTGGATTAGGTAGCCGTTTTGGTAGTTGGTTATTAGAGCGTGGCTTAACTCCCAAATACGCTTATCTTGGTACTCATAAAGAAGGTTGCGGTGGTTTGTGGGAGCAATTTCCACATCAAGGAATTGACCCAGTGAGTATTATCAACAAGGTTAAAAATTTAGTCGAATAATTTTTCCAAGACAACAGGTAACAGTTGGATACCCCAGACCTAAATTAAGATAATTTGCAACAGATACCGGATTTTTTTTAAAACTCCGGTATCTTAGAGTTTGTTGAAAAAGTAAATTGAGGGAATATAATATGAAAAATTCTTCCTAAGTATAAATGCATGATAGAAACTGTACTATTAAATTCTTTTTTACTACTTTCTCAACCACCCACACCAGAACGAAAATTTATTGAGTTGAAAAATCAATTAGAAAAATTTGGGTTTCAAGTAATAATTCAGCTACCTCCTAAGCGCGGTGCTTATGGATTATTACAGGAAACTACCAAAAAAATTTGGATTAATCCAGTAGTATTTGACCTACAAATCGGTACTCAAACCATAATTCACGAAGCTGTTCATGCTGCACAAGTATGTGCGGGAAAAGGAAAAATAAAAACTTTAGGTTTAGACATTCAGCCTATCAATTATGCTCGACCGTTTTTTATGCACTATACGGATATCCACAGGCAAGATTTAGAAAGAGAAGCTTATGCGGTGCAAACTCAACCTCATAGTTTTGAACTGGTTATGTCTCTTCTTCAAAAACATTGTAAATAATTAGGGACTTCCAAGTAAAAAATATTCCATAGAAGACTGTTAACTGTTGACCGTTGATACTCAGCAGTCAAAGCTTCGACTCTCCTCAGCCTTGACCCTGAGCGAAGTTGAAGGGTCAACAGTCAACAGCAGCAAGATTTCACAAATGATTTAGAACTACTATATTTAGTATTTCTGTTATATACAAGACTTACGCAAAGGTCACGGAAGAACGAACCACAAAGAACACAAAGGACACGAAGAAAGAGGGTTTGAGAGAGTTTTTGCGTAAGTCCTAATATAGAAGGGCATTATTAAGTCACATTGAGTTGGAAAAATAAATTGAATAAATAAAATTACAAATTAATCAATTAAGATTAAATAATAATTAATAATTTTAGCTTGAGTTGCTCAACTTGGAAATTCAGAAAAATATGTAATGCAGGTTGGCTTGTAAATGTAGTTACGCTAAGATTTACAACACGAGAATGCAACAGATTTATTATGAAAATTAAGGCGGTTATCTGGCAAGAAGATGGTGTTTGGTGTGCATCTGTACCAGCTTTACCAGGATGTCACACTTGGGGAGAAAGCTACGAACATCTATTAGAAATGCTTAAAGATGCAATCCAGGGTTGGCTTGAAGTTGCTAGCCAGCAGGAAGAACTTGAACCGGATAAACAGCTGATTGAACTATCTCTATGAAATCAGTTTTTGGTAAAGGCTTATGTAAAATTGTTGAACGGTATGGCTGGAATCTGAAACGGATTACTGGCAGTCACTATATTTATGCAAAGGAAGGTGTTATTCTCTCTATTCCTGTTCATGGTAATCGTGATTTACCGATTGGAACACTTAAAGGACTGCTTAAAGATGCAGGTCTTACCGAAGAAGACATAGACTAACAACGATTGATTGAAAATTACTTAATTAGCCCGAAACTAAAAGTTTCGGGCTATGGTTGATTTTAGATGAATTAAAAATCCAAAATCTCAAATCTAAAATTATTTGCCGTTACCGTTATTACCATTGCCATTGGTAGCTAGGACGCGTTCGGCGAGTTTATCTGGAACTTCTTGTAAATGGTCATAGGCCCAGTGGAAGGAACCAACGCCTAAGGTGAGCGATCGCAACTCTACAATAAAATTCTGCATCTCTGCTTGTGGCAAGTATGCAACTACTTTATCCCAGCCTTGCCAATCGCTTCTGCCTTCGTAGCCTAAGATTTGTCCCCGTCTCCCACTCAACAGTTGCAACACTTTGGAGGTGAATTCGCTTGGTGTTGTCACTTCTACATGCAAAATTGGTTCTAATAGCGTGGGTTGTGCTTGGGGTATCCCCGTTTGCATAGCTAAGCGGGCGGCTTGTTTAAAGGCTTGTTCGGAACTATCAACGGTGTGGTAGGAACCGTTGGTTAAAGTTACCGCTACATCCACTACAGGGAAGCCCAGAGGCCCGTGTGCCAGAAATTCCCGCACGCCCATTTCTACGCCAGGGATGTATTGTCTTGGAACGACACCGCCGACGATGGTTTCATTAAAGTTAAATCCCTCGCCCCGTGGTAGGGGTTTGATTTCCAGGAAAACATCACCGAATTGACCGTGACCGCCGCTTTGGTGTTTGTACCGTCCGTGAACTGAAGCCACCGTTTTGCGGATGGTTTCTTTGTAAGGAACTTGCGGTAAGTGGGTTGTCATGGGCAAGTTATATTTGCGGCGCAGTCTATCCAAGGCGACTTGCAAATGAATTTCGCCTTGACCCCAAAGGATTACTTCGTGGGTGTCGCCGTGTTGTTCCCAAGCCAGGGAACAGTCTTCTTCTAAGAGTTTAGTAATGGCTGCGCTGAGTTTAACTTCATCGTTGCGCTTTTCGGGTGTAATGGCGAGGGCATACACAGGTTCCAACTGTTCAGCTTTGGGTAATTGCATTGCTGAAGGTTGTTCTGTGGAAATTGTATCCCCGGTCTTGATTCCTTCTAAGCGACTCAAGGCAACTATTTCGCCAGCAGCAACTTCATTAACTGATTGCTGTTGTTGTCCCATGAGGCGATAAATTCCACCGGTGCGAACGCCATTGAGGACAAGACCATCGGTTAATTTGCCTCGCCAAACGCGCACCAGAGAAAGTTTGCCACCTTGGGGAGTGTAGTAAGTTTTGAGTACCTGCGCTATGGGAGTATCGCCTTTGATATTTTTTAAGCGGCGTTCTGCTGCGGTTTCTGGTTCTGGAGCTTCCCGTAACAAAGCTTCTATTAAAGGTCTAACACCATAATCTTGTTCTGCCACACCAAAGAAAACCGGGACGACTAAATCTGCCCCTAATTCCATTTTTAAATCTTTGAGGATTTCTTCTTGGGGTGGTTCAATATCTTCTAAAAGTTCTTCGAGTAAGTGGTCGTCAAAGTTTGCTAGGGCTTCGAGCATTTGGGCCCGTGCGATATGTTCTTCTTCTTTTAAATTTTCGGGGAAGGGGATGGGGTCAGCGGGTGCGCCGGGATGATATTGATATGCTTGTTCGCTCACCATGTCGATGAAGCCGGTGAGTTGTTCCCCTTGCATGATGGGATATTGATGCGCTACTAGGGGACGGCTGGAAACTGCTTTGAGGGCGTGTAATGTTTCTAAAACATGGATATTTGCCCGATCCATTTTGTTGACGAAAACTATGTGGGGAATTTCCCAATCGTCGAGGAATTTAAATAAAGGGGCGAGGGTGAGGACTCTATCGCGTATCGGTTCGCAAACTACAATTGCGGCATCAACTCCGATTAAAGCATTGTATGTTTCTTGGGCAAATTCTACACTTCCGGGACAATCAACAAAAGTGAAGCGAGTACCGTTATACTCAGTGCTAGCGGCGCTGACTTCTACACTCATGTGGCGATCGCGGGACTCGGCAGCACTATCTCCTATTGTGTTGCTGTCTTTAACATTTCCTTTGCGAGAAATCGCCCCTGTAACAAATAACAAACTTTCTAGTAAAGTTGTTTTTCCACTTAAATAAGGCCCAACAATTGCAACATTCCGCGAACCCGATTTTACTTTTTCGTTCATAAAACCTCCCTTGCGGTAATTCATTACCAACCGCATTACGCTATCTTTATCAGGGATAAAAAATGGTTTTCTGGAGTCAATCGATTTTGGATTTTAAATTTTAGACTTCGACTCCGCTCAGTCGAACGATTTTGCATTTACCCGACCACTCTGGGTAGGGGCTTGAGGATTTTTAATTTGGAATTTGTTCCGCCCATGTTAGCGAAGTGCGACGCAGCCTGGGGGAGACATGAACCGAAATCATCTAAAATCTCAAATCTTAAATTGGCGCAGTCAAAATTACCCCTTCTTTAATTTGTTATTATCCTACCTTTAATCGATATTTAAAAAAATTGTAGCCTGTCGTAAGATTTAGCTTAAGAAAAGTTAAGCTAAACAAAGTTCAATAGGTAATCAAAAAGTTTTGTAAAAAACTTTAGCATTCCCCAAACTTTTTGTTAAGTAAACTAACTGGAAATTGTTGCGATTTAGAAAATCTATGAAATTATCACTTTATAAATATGGCATAACAACTTTAGTCAGTTTGATATTAGTAGGTAGCGTCCCCTCTCCCTCATTTCCCTCATCCTTCTTATCTTTGCCTCCCCACGTCCCCGCGTCCCCGCGTCCCCG
>Ga0314816_1000114_pt1 | contig 11326 bp, 8 predicted proteins | sample MICome_6_FD_202353 | JGI IMG/M metagenome (GOLD analysis project Ga0314816, IMG submission 202353) | Metatranscriptome of soil surface biofilm microbial communities from soil inoculated with nitrogen-fixing consortium DG1, State College... ...
AGGATATATGAAACACCTTGTTACTCAATAGAAAATTTTTATACATCACTTCCATGCTTTTCTGAAATTCTGAAAAGTGAATTTAAGCTAACCGAGTCAGATGAAAACTTTCAAAGATGTATTTCTCTTTATAGAAAACTACAAGAAGATTTTCATAATGCAGTCGAATTACTAAATGCTTGGATAGCCTGTCAAAGAAATAAGTCTAGTCAGCTAAACATTTCAGAGCTTAGCGTGTTACGCTTTGTGCATATTGACTTAGATAAAATCACAGTAAAATATACAATTGATGATCTATATGAGATGTTTCCAAATGTACCTATTATTTCTCAGCAGGAACTAGATATTAAGATATCTGAGCTACAAACCAACATTCGACAAAAAAGTTTTAGAGGTAAGTTTGAGATTGAGTTTTTGTTTTCTTTTCTTCAAAAACTTATGACCGAAGCTAATCAAGGGAATTATCCATATTTCACTCGAAAGATAAAAGTTGTACTATCCTTATCAAAAAGGACGATTATTTCTGATTTGTCTCAATACGCTGATACATCAACCTGTCTCTATAGCTATCTTGAGTCTTTTCGAGTTACCTGTTGAAACGCTATCTTCTCCAATGCCCTATTCGCAGCCTTATTTGTAACGCTACACTAAAAAAGTAAAGAAATGTAAATAAATTTTATTTTGCAACCGTGGAAACCATAACTTTGGGGCAAAATGGCCCAGTTGTTACACCTTTGTGCATAGGTACTTGGGCTTGGGGTGATAAACTCTTTTGGAATTATGGCAATGACTACGGCCCGGAACAGTTACAAGAAGCCTTCACCGCAGCACTACAAGCTGGTGTTAACTTCTTCGACACTGCCGAAGTCTACGGAATGGGATTATCAGAGAAATTTTTGGGCGAATTTATGCAACAGACACAACAACCTGTGCAAATCGCCACAAAATTTGGCCCTCTACCGTGGCGATTTACAGGTCAATCTGTATCTGATGCTTTGACACAGAGTCTCAAACGCTTACAAGTAGAGCAAATCGCCCTCTACCAAGTGCATTGGCCTTTTGCTTTCTTTTTAAGCCAAAAAACTCTGATGAATGCTTTAGCCGATGAAGTGAAGCGGGGTAGAATTGCCGCAGTAGGTGTGAGTAATTACTCAGCAGAGCAAATGCGAGATGCCCATCAAATATTGGCAGACCGTGGAGTGCCTTTGGCTGTGAACCAAGTACGCTATTCTTTACTCAGTCGCCAAATTGAAAGTAAGGGTATTGTGGCAACTGCGCGTGAATTGGGTGTGACTTTGTTGGCTTATAGTCCATTAGCTCAGGGATTACTCACAGGCAAATACACTATTGATAGTGCTCAGGCCCCGACTGGTGCGAGAAAAATAGACCCAAGATTTACTAAAGAAGGCTTACAAAAAATTGCACCAGTAATCTCTTTGCTACGCAGTTTCGGAGAAAAATACGATCGCACTCCAGCCCAAGTTGCTCTCAATTGGTTAATTTGCCAGGGTAACGTCATTCCCATTGCCGGTGTGAAGACAGCCGAACATGTACGTCAAAATGCCGGCGCTTTGGGTTGGAGATTGAACGAAGATGAAATTCAAGAGTTAGAAAAAGTTAGCCGTCCCTGGCTGTAGAGACGTTGCATTGCAACGTCTCTCTACTCAAACACCAAAGGCCAAAGTTCTGACACTACTAGTTCCCAACCTGGTAATAACTCTGGTAGTGTCAGTTTGTCGTTGTCCTGCAAAACTATCGGTTCTTGGTTGAGGTGATAAACTGTGAGCGTCAATTTGTCAGGATCGATGAGGATACCAACTGTAGATCCCAGTTGTAAAAATAGCTGAATCTTTTCTACCAATGATTTAATTCGGTCTGACTTGGATTTTATTTCTACCATCAAGTCAGGTACGAGTTCAACAAAGTCGCGCTTGCTGATTTTAAGTCGATCGGCACGAACAAAAGACACATCGGGAGCGCGGAGATTTCGTTTTTCGTTATCAGCTTCTTTGCCGTTTTCCGTTTCTAAGGTAGGCAAAATAAAACCAGCGCTGGAACCAGTCACCCGTCCTAATTTTCGTGGGCGTACCCAATTACCAAGTAATCTAATTAACTCAGCACCGATTTCTTCTGATTCATAATCTGATGGCCCCATAACAACTATATTTCCGTCTACCAGCTCCATCTGCCATTCTGGATGCTCTGCTTGTAGCTGCTCTAAGTCTGGAATACTGAACATAAGACCACGAAGAATGCATCTTTAATTCATCTTCTTACAAACTTGTAGAAGAAGTTACCCAAAAAATCAAAAAGTCAAGAGTCCAAAGTCAAAATCTTAACTCCTAACTCTCAACTCTTAACTCTCTCAATTTTAGATTTTGAATACTTCTCTACGAGAGGCTGCGCCAACGACAAGCTCAGTACAAGTTTTGAATTTTGGATTGAAGTAAAAATTAGAAATCTAAAACCCAAAATTCATTAACTTCTAACTAAGAAGCAGATTCCCTAGCTGTAGGCGAGCCTAACTTTGGAGTGGGTGAGACAGAAGCATCACGACGGCTTGTCCGCAGTTTGGGCTTGGGAGTACCACTTCTTTCTTCGTCACCAGTGTTGCTATCTGATTTCCAGCTAGAACGGGGGCGATCGCTACCAGAATCGCGGCGTTTGGCGAGTCTGGGTTTGGGAGTGGCGGGTTCTTCTTGGGGAATTTCTACGTCGGATTGCAACCAAGCAGGACGAGTTTGGTCGTAAGCGATTTGCAATGCTGCGGCGGCGATGGCTTGAGCATCATATTTTTCAATCAATTCGCTGACGATGGGTAAAAATGAAGCCAAACGTTCGCCAGCTAAAGCTTCCCGCACTTGTTCTTGCAATTTCAGGATGTGCCGTGCTTCAATTTGTGCCCGTGTGGGAATTGACAACACTTGCCAAGCTTGGCGGTTATGACGTTCAAATGTCTGCTGCTTGCGTCGCTCAAATGGCTGTACTAAAGAAATTGCGGTTCCTTCTTTACCAGCACGACCAGTACGACCAATGCGGTGAACGTAAGTTTCTACGCTATCAGGTAAGTCGTAGTTGATCACATGAGAAAGTTGATCGACATCTAATCCGCGTGCCGCAATATCAGTTGCTACTACCCAACGTACTTGACGATTGCGGAAACGGCTCAATAAACGTTCCCGTGCTTGCTGTGACAAGTCACCGTGGTATTCATCTACACTATGACCAGCAGCTTGCAGTTGGTTGGTGAGTTCGGCGGCGGTGCGTCTGGTGCGGACAAAGATTAAAGCTGTTTCTGGATCTTCCATTTCCAGAATCGGCTGTAAAGCTTTGGCTTTTGTCCAGTGGCGGGGGATTAAATAAGCTACTTGGTTGATTTTGTTTGGTGCGGCTTTTGGCTGTTCGACGGTGACTGTCGCTGGCGATCGCAAAAACTTGTTCACCAAAGAACGAATCGAGGGTGGCATTGTCGCCGAAAATAAAGCTGTTTGGCGATCTGTAGGTGCTTGGGAGAGGATTTTGATGACATCATCAATAAAGCCCATGCTCAACATTTCATCGGCTTCATCCAAGACAAACCATTTTACTTGATCGAGCTTCAAACAGCCGCGATCGAGCAAATCTATTACTCGTCCTGGGGTGCCGACAACAATGTGAACGCCACGTTTGAGCTGTAGCATTTGCCGCTCAATTGATTGACCGCCGTAGATTGCTAACACCCGCAATCCGTCATTGCCGATAAACTGGGCGATGGCATCGTGAACTTGCATAGCTAATTCACGAGTTGGTGTTAAAATCAAGGCCTGCACAGCTTTTTGATTAATATCCAGCCGTTCTAAAATTGGCAGTGAAAATGCTGCTGTTTTACCCGTCCCAGTTTGAGATTGACCTACCACATCGCGACCCGACAACAGTTGCGGAATTGCTTGGGTTTGAATACTAGTAGGTGTGGTAAAGCCAATTTTTTCTAACTGCTCGACGCGTTCTTGGGAAATACCTAATTCTTGAAACGAAAGATTCATCAATTCTCCTAAATTTTATCTAAGGATTTTTGGATTAGTCATTGCTCATTGGGCATAGAGCACTTGTACTGAGCGTAGTCGAAGTATGGAGCATTGGTTATTCACTAATGACTAATGACTAATGACTAATGACTAATTAGTTATTAACAACTTGACCGTATAGGTCGTATGTATCAGCCTCGTGAATCGCTACTGGTACGATGGTTCCTAACTTTGCCTGTCCTTGGACATACACTTGACCATCAACCTCTGGGGAAAATCTAGCTGAACGACCGATTAATTCACCACTTTCAGGGTTTTCTTGCTCAATCAGGACATCGACGATTTTGCCTACTTCCTGTTGATTTTTCTTTAAGGAAATCGGTTGCTGGAGTTCCATCAGTCGCTCTCGGCGTTCGTCCATCACTTCTTGAGATAACTGATTTGGCAGGTTGTAGGCGGGGGTTCCTTCTTCGGGTGAAAAGGTGAAGACGCCAACATGGTCAAATTCATGCCGCTGGACGAATTCCAGTAGATGCTCAAAATGCTTGCTTGTTTCTCCTGGGAAACCAACAATAAATGTTGTCCGCAATACGGCTGTTGGTAGTGCCGTTTTGATGCGATCTATAATCCCATCATTCACACGCCCTTGCCAGGGACGGTTCATGGCACGGAGAATCTCTTCATGAGAATGTTGCAAGGGCAAATCCAGATAAGGCAAAATGTTAGGTGTTTCTTTGATTGCCGCTATTACGTCTTGTGTCAATCCCGTGGGATAAGCGTAGTGCATTCTAATCCACGGTATATTTACCTTTCCCAAAGCGCGGAGTAATTCGGCTAGCTTTGGCTGACCATAAATATCTAAACCGTAATTAGTCGTGATTTGGGAAATTAAAATAATTTCCTGTACTCCCTGACTAACTAACTCCTTGGCTTCAGCGACTATCGATTCAATAGTACGCGATCGCTGCTTCCCTCTTAAATGAGGAATTATACAAAACGCACAACGATAATCACATCCTTCGGCAATCCTGAGGTAAGCTACCCCCTCTGTTGTAGTGCGATAGCGCGGTGTAGTCTCGTCAGCAATGTAGGTTGGTTCGATACTAACCTGTTTAACCCGTTCGCCTTGTTCTACACGCTCAATTACATTTACAATTTTGTGATAATCACCTGTACCTACCACAGCTACTGCTTCCGGCAACTCATCCAAAAGTTGTTCTTGGAAATGTTGCGCCATACAGCCAGTAATCACAATTTTTTTTTGTTCGCTTCTGCCAGTTCTACCAAAGTTCTGACAGATTCAAGTCTTGCCGCTTCAATAAAACTACACGTATTGACAATAACGTAATCTGCTAACTCTTCATTTGTATCTACACCGTAGCCTGCTTCTGTGAGCATTCCTAACATGTGTTCTGTATCTATTCGATTTTTCTCGCAGCCCAGGTGAGAAATGGCAATTGTTGGCTTGTCACCCATATTTTGAAAAAATTTTCAGTTCTCTTCTTGTAATCAAATTCATTCCAGTACTGACGCAAGCTTTTTTTATCGGCATCCTCATAAGAAGATGTACAGAGGTGAATTTCCACTGTCAGTAAATCCCCGTTTACCTATGACCCCATCGATAATAATAAAAATAAAGGTCATGTTATGATACTTCTATCAGTTTGTTTCCCAGGGTAAATTTAAGTGTCTTTGGGTACATTTGACACTTGTAATGTTTTTTAACAATTGGCCTATTGGTATTTTACATTACCACAGCGTGTGCGTTGTTAACCTACCCCATCGGGAAGCCGCCCAAAGGGCTTGTTGTGAGAAGTCGCTACCCTCAGGGAAATCGCCTTCGCGACTACGCCCATAAAGCAGTAATGCTACCCTGGCAAACGGCAAGTCCCACGACTGCGCGCGGAAAAGACCCCTAAACCACGGAAAGCTGCCTTGCGTGTTGTGAGTGGCAAACTCCTCTTGTAGCCAGGTTTTATCTTAACATATCTTATGACAAGTTTGAGGCCAATTTCCATCTTCGGAAGGAGGCAGTAAACCGACCAATTTCAAAAAACAGACCAGGACACAAGGAGACATAGGCATGGGGCTTTCCAGGGAGTGCCAAGTTGTGAGCGCCGAATTTTGTAAAATTGATTTATGCAAAATTATTCAAAATTCAAAAAGCTGATGAGTCAAGCTTTTCGGGTATTTTGAATTGTAGGTATATTTGGGTGTTGTAGTACTAGCCTCTAATCTCTAGTCTGTATACCCCAATCCCTCGCAATAATTAAAGACGTGGACTTATATCAGCTGTTTAAAACTCGCTCACCGATTATTGGCGTGGTTCACCTGCTACCACTGCCGACCTCGCCCCGTTGGGGAGGTAGCCTCAAAGCGGTAATTGACCGCGCCGAACAAGAAGCCGTAGCCTTGGCAAGCGGAGGTGTTGACGGCATGATTGTGGAGAATTTTTTCGATGCGCCGTTTACCAAAAACCAAGTAGATCCAGTGGTTGTGAGTGCCATGACGATGGTGGTGCAGCGGATACAGAATTTGGTGACATTGCCAGTGGGCTTGAATGTGTTGCGAAACGACGCCAAAAGTGCAATGGCGATCGCTAGCTGTGTCCAGGCACAATTTATCCGCGTCAATGTCCTCACAGGAGTGATGGCAACCGATCAGGGATTAATTGAGGGAGAAGCCCATCAATTACTGCGGTATCGACGGGAGTTAGGCAGCGATGTTAAAATCCTGGCCGATGTCTTGGTGAAACACGCCCGTCCTTTAAGTTCTCCAAATCTCACAGTTGCCGTTAAAGACACCATTGAAAGAGGTTTAGCAGACGGAGTGATTTTGTCTGGGTGGGCTACTGGTAGCCCTCCTAACTTAGAAGATTTAGAACTAGCTTGTGGTGCAGCAGATGGAACACCAGTGTTCATCGGTAGTGGGGCAAATTGGGAAAATATTGATACATTAATGCAGGCAGCAGATGGTGTCATAGTTTCCAGTTCCTTGAAACGTCACGGACGGATAGACCAAACAATTGACCCCATTCGCGTTAGTCAATTTGTAGAAGCCGCACGTCGTAGTTGGAACTCTAAAAGTGAAAGCAAGTCACCAGGACAAGTGAAATTACATTCTTAGGGAATAGGGAGAGAGTGAGGAGTTATGAGTTATGAGTTATGAGTTTTAAATTGATTGTTCCTAAATTCCTCATTCTTAACTCCTCACTTCTCATTCTTAACTGTTAACTCCTAACTCTTAACTCCCAAAGCAGTTTATGATTCGCCGCCGTTCTACTCCTTGGATTCATAAATGGTCACGTCCATTGATTGCCGCCATTGCTGGCTGTGGTGTGCTGACGACAGGTTATCTCACCATAGAAAAGTTGACAGGAGGCAGTGCAGCTTGTGTGGCACAGGCTGGTGCCAAAGGCTGTAATGATGTGCTTTCCAGTCCTTGGGCAACAGTTTTTGGTCAGCCATTGGCTTTGTTTGGATTTTTGGCATACACCAGTATGCTGATATTTGCTTTGGCTCCTTTGGTATTTTCCTCAGGAGACAATACTAATCGCAAGCAATTAGAAAATTGGACATGGTGGCTACTGTTGGTGGGTGCGATCGCTATGTCTGTGTTTAGCGGTTATTTAATGTACCTGCTAGCATTCCAAATCAAAGCCGTTTGTCCCTACTGTATCGGCTCAGCTTTGTTCTCCACTAGTCTTTTGGTACTGACAATTATTGGTCGTACTTGGGAAGATGTTGGACAAATCTTGTTTACCGCCTTGATTGTCGGTATGGTGACACTGATTGGTACTTTAGGCATTTATGCTGGTGTCAATCAATCCGATGTCACATCTGGAACTCCTGGAGAACCTGTAAAAATTTCCTTTGCTCCCAAGGAAGATCCTAATCCCGCAATCGGGGGATGGGAAATTACTACCACCTCTGGTGAACCAGAAATAGCCCTAGCCCGACATCTGGTGAAGATAGGTGCTAAGGAATACGTTGCCTATTGGTGTCCTCACTGCCACGAACAAAAACTGATTTTTGGCAAACAAGCTTATCAAGAAATCGACAATAACATTAAGGTAGAATGTGCCCCTCCAGGACTCAAAGCTCAACCAGAAGTTTGTCAAGCTGCAAAAATTACAGGTTTCCCTACTTGGATTATCAATGGCAAAAGCTATAGTGGAGTGCAAAACCTAGAGGAACTAGCCAAAGTATCTGGTTACACAGGCCCTCGGAACTTTAAATATTTCAAGTAATTGCCAACACAAGTCTGTTTTAGCATTGCTACTGTTAACTGTTCGCTGTTGATGGTTCACAGTCAAAAACAAAGGTGTCGGGTGCGCCCTACACCTGTTCATAGTCAACGGCCATGTACTGTTGTTTATTTCTTGGCGATCGCCCCTTGGGCTGCACTTCGCGCACAACAGAAATAAGTTCAATATGATAGTGAATTAGTATAGTTAACTGGATAAAAACAGTAAAGCTGTTTCCAGTTGACTTTTTTGTTTTTGGCAACATTTAGTGATAAATAAGATAAATAATAAGTGTTGCCCAATACCTATAGCAGGGAATAAGGTTGGAGTAACAGACAACAAGCTTAAAAGTCTTGTGCTGTAGGGGTTTAACCATCAGTTTATGTCCTAACCTACCTGGTAACTGTCGTACATTCCGAATTGGGTATTTGTCAGTAAAATAAGCTTAATATCTAGCTTTAAGACTACGTTGGTGTATTTCTCCAACTAAAAATACCTGTATCAATTTTCTTGTGGCTTTTACTTACAAACATCTGAAGTTGAAGGAACTTGATTAAGTATACTGGCTCTCATGCAGTGTGTACTTTAATTGATTTTTGCAGCACATGGAAGCCGCCTTCGAGTGTAATTATGTCAGCGTTAAACGCGAAAGTGTGTTTGTTGAAGTTACTCTCAATATGCTTTTGTTATTAGTGAAAAAACGCCAGTTAAAAGAGCAAAATCGCCTTATTCAACCTTTGTGCAGATGCCAAGAAAAGCCGAGTTTCAGAACTTTGGGAGCGGCTTAATGAATCACCAGCTAGGGAAGCGTTTGATAAACTCGATCTTTGGACTGAAACAATCGCTGAGTCGAGAACACAAAGAATTGATGACTGCTGCTGGCGTTGCAGTCTGCGTCCTGTTTTTGCGCTCTATCGGATTATTGCAATCCTTAGAATTGGCAGGTTTGGATCAATTTTTTCGCTTACGTCCAAATGAATCGCCAGAAGAACGTATCACCATCGTTGTGATTGATGAAGCTTATTTAGATCAAGTAGGTTCGTGGCCGATTCCAGATCGGAATATTGCCGAATTGTTGCAAAAATTAAACATCCATAAACCCCGTGCCATTGGGTTGGATATCTACCGAAATTTGCCAGTGGAGCCTGGTAATCAGGAATTACGTAATGCTTATAAATCAATGCCAAACTTGATTGGTATTGAACTTCTGGCAAATGAAAAAAATAAAAACCTTACTGTTTTACCTCCAATAGGACTTAATAAGAATCAAGTGGGTTTTAACAATGTACTGTACGACCCTGATGGCAAAGTACGTCGCAGCTTGTTGTATTGGCATGTCGAGGATAAAGTACACGAAAGTTTTGCCTTGAAGTTGGCTTTATTGTATTTAAAATCAAAAGGCATTACTCCTACCCAAGCAAAAATCAACCCTGAGTATTTGCAATTGGGTAAGGCAGTATTTACTCGTTTTGAAGTTAATGATGGTGCTTATGTCGGAGCTGATGCCAGAGGCTACCAAATTTTATCCAATTTTCCCAAACCCAAACCTCAAAATCCATCTGGAGAATTTTCTCATTTTCGCCAGGTATCCATGAGTGATGTACTCGCCGATCAAGTCCAAGAAAATTTAATCAAAGACCGGGTTATACTTATTGGCTCTACTGCACCCAGTCTTCAGGATTTTGTATTTATTCCTTATTCCAGCGGTTTGATGGGTACGGCAAAGCCTGTGGCTGGTATTCAATTACAAGCTTATTTTATTAGTGAATTAATTTCTGCGGCTGTTGAAGGCAGACCATTACTTAAAGTCTGGCCTGAATTATTAGAATATTTGTGGATTTTTGTTTGGTCTTATGTGGGAGCCATTACCACATGGCGGATACGAGATTCAACGAAAAGTTTTCTTAGTATCCTTGTTTGTTGCTTTGTATTGACCGTCAGTGCTTATATAGCTTTTTTATACGGTTGGTGGATACCCCTGATTCCTGGGCTGTTTACTTTTGGGATTTCAGCTATTTGGATGACGAGTCATATCGCCCATATGCAGGAAGAATGGAAACGTTCTAAGGAGTTTTTGCATCATGTAATTAACACGATTCCCGATCCAATTTTTGTAAAAAATGAACAACATCAGTGGATTGTTCTCAATGACGCGTATTGTCGATTTATTGGTTATCCGAATAAGTTGTTAATTGAAAAGTCAGACTATGATTTCTTCCCTAAGCATGAAGCCGATGTGTTTCGACAACAAGATGAGTTAGTTTTTCGGACTCAGCAACCCCACGAACATGAAGAAGAATTTACAAACGCAGATGGTCAAACTCATCAAATTGCCACTAAGCGATCGCTTCACAAAGACTCAGCTGGCAATTTCTTTTTAGTTGGGGTAATTCGAGATATTACTCAGCGCAAGTTGATGGAGGAAGAACTCAAGCGTACTGCTGCTGAGTTATTTCGCTCAAACAATGAATTAAAGCTCAAAGAAGACCATTTACGTTATTTGGCATATCACGATCCCCTGACAGGTTTATCCAATCGCAAGTTTTTTGCCGAACAACTTTACGAGTCATTGCACTGGGCACAACACCATAACTTGTTGTTGGGACTGTTGTTTATCGATTTAGACGGCTTCAAACAAGTCAATGATACTTTAGGGCATGAGATGGGCGATCGCCTGCTAATGACTATCGCTGGGCGACTGAGCAATTCTTTACGGGCTAGTGATACAGTTTCTCGTTTAGGTGGCGATGAATTTACTGTAATCTTACGAGCAATTCCTAATGTTCAGGTAGCTGCTAAAGTCGCCGAAAAAATTTTAACCAGCATCACCAAACCAATTGTTTTGGATGGCTATGCAATCCGAGTCTCTGCCAGTATTGGCATTAGTGTTTATCCATACAACAGCCAAGACAGTGAAACTTTGATGAAACAAGCAGATGCAGCAATGTACCGTGCTAAGCGCTTGGGTAAAAATCGCTACGAATTTGCTTAATAAATTCACGAATTTACTTTCTATTCTTGGATATTGAGTAAATATTTTTACCATAAAATTAGGCTTTTTTACTTTAGATGCATA
>Ga0314816_1000117_pt1 | contig 11222 bp, 5 predicted proteins | sample MICome_6_FD_202353 | JGI IMG/M metagenome (GOLD analysis project Ga0314816, IMG submission 202353) | Metatranscriptome of soil surface biofilm microbial communities from soil inoculated with nitrogen-fixing consortium DG1, State College... ...
AAAAATCCATATATTGATAAGTCACTTCAGGAAGGTAAATTCCTGAGATTTGAAGTGAACAAGATTAGCTTGCTCAAGATAACTTAAATTGACTTATCAATCATATAGGAATATCGCGATTAAGTTTTTTTTATTTCGTATATGTGAGGAGCGATCGTGGCAAAATATCTACTAGCCTCCGCTGGTGGAGCAGGTTTTTTGTGGTTAATTTGCGGACTATTACCCGTACAAGCCCTTAGTAATTTAAATGTTTCCAACGAAAATTTAGGAAGCGACGGAGATAAGACCAGCAACACTCAAACTAATTATCTGATTGCTGATAGTTTAACTCAAACAGATTTGTCAGTAGACAATCAACAACAAAAAATTGAAGATTTGGGGCTGGAAAATCCTGTTAATTCTTTATCGCCAACAACACCAACATCAACAAATTCATCTCCCTCATCACATGGACTTGCACAAGTAACATCTGTATCGCAATTGTCTGATGTACAACCCACAGATTGGGCTTTTCAAGCACTACAATCTTTGGTAGAGCGCTATGGTTGTATCGCTGGTTATCCCAATCTCACCTATCGTGGTAATCGGGCGTTGACTCGCTACGAATTCGCAGCTGGCTTAAATGCTTGTCTAGATAGAATCAATGAACTCATTGCCACAGCAACCGGTGATTTGGTGACTAAAGAAGATTTAGCCGCCTTGCAAAAATTACAAGAACAATTCGCTGCCGAATTAACAACGTTGCGCGGTCGTGTGGATGCTGTGGAAGCACGCACAGCAGAACTAGAAGCAAATCAGTTTTCCACTACTACAAAACTCAATGGTGAAGCTATTATTGCTGCTGTTGGTGCTACCGGTGGCGCTCCTGATACGGAAGATCCAAATATCATCCTAGTCAATAGAGTGCGGTTAAATCTAACCACTAGTTTTACAGGCAAAGATTTATTAATCACCGGTCTGCAAGCTTACAATTTTTTAGGTGGAACAGATGGTAATGGTAGCCTGCAAGAAAGTTTAGGATTAGCTTCCCCTTTATTGAGTTCTAGTAGCGCTCGTACTAGTTTTGAACCCCAGTTTCCAGGGGTTAACGTTAATACTTTGTCAGGGGTTGGTGCTAATAGCGTACAGCTTTACAAGTTGCTGTATATTTTTCCCGTGGCTAATAAATTAACCTTATTTGCCGGAACTGCGGCGGAAACATCAGATGCTTTCCCAGCAATTACACCTTTTTATGGTGAGGGACAAGAATCAATTTCTCGTTTTGCAAGTTTGAATCCTGTATTACGCGTCTCTGGTGGGACTTCTGGCACTGGTTTAGCATCGGCGGCGGGATTTATTTATAATGTTTCCCCAAGTCTAGATTTCAGAGCTTTATACGGTAGCGTCAATGCTAACCTTCCTCAAAAATCTCCAGACGAAGCACTACCAGGAGTGTCCACTACACCATTAGGGGGAGGTTTTTTCAGTGGTAGTAGTGTAGTGGCCGCACAGTTAACCTTCAAGCCCAGCCGTGACCTTGACATTGGTTTGAATTATGCCAACAGCTACCACGAAATCAATATTCTAGGTACGGGATTAATTAGCAGTGACATCGGTGCTTTAAGTGGTCTGCCAGCTGGGACACCAGTCAAACTCAACTCTGTTGGTGGGACTCTGACATGGCGATTTTCTCCGAAGATAGCCTTATCTGGCTATGGTGCGGCGCTATTTGTTGATGATTCTTCTGGAGATGTTGATGCTTCCACTACCTTTACAAGTTGGATGGTGGGAGTTCACTTCAGTGACTTATTCAAGTCAGGAAACAATGCAGGGGTTATTTTTGGTCAACCGCTTTACCGTAGTGATGCTGGTGGTGCGGCTGTACTTGGTTCAAATCGGGCTACCCCTTACCATTTAGAAGCGTATTATCGCATCAAACTCAACGATAACATTAGCATTACCCCCGGTGGCTTTGTGTTGTTTAACCCAGAGGGTGACAGCAGGAACGAGACAACAACGGTAGGTGTACTCAGGACTACTTTTACATTTTAAATACTACTGTTGATTGTTGACTGTTGACGGTTAACAGTCAACAATCAACCACCATTTATTGTTTATTCTCAGCTAGTTTTAATACTCTGCCATCCGTGTAAAATCGGCATAGTAAACAATCCCCACGCCAAACCTGTAATCAACCCAAAAGGCGTAACGATGTAATTATTGAAACTCCAAAAACCAAAAATTTCTGCGGCCAATTCTAATGGATAAGCCATCATGAAAACGCTAGCTAAGGCTGCGCCGTTCCAGCCATACTTATTTAACCAGTAAAAAACCTTTATCACCAGTCACACCATACAACAGGCGAGTAAATAGCAAACCCGTAACAGTGCCGTAACAACGCATACATACAGCCATGATATATGGGGGTGCTAAATCTAGACCCAAAGTTGGTTGCGGACACACACAATCACCCATAAAGTAAATAATATTGGCAACTATGCCAAGCAAAGACACCCCAGACGCAGCCAAAAAGGGAGCAGTTACAGGGCCGATAACCATCCCCGCTAGCATGATGTCAGCAATCAAACTGACCCAATTAAGATTTTTGGCAGATTCTAATTGCCCTGCGGAAACGATTCTTTGCATAAAGTATCCTTTTTTTGTGTTATTTTTTTGTCTTTTTTAATATACTTACATATCTATAGCAATCCTATTTCACTTGTGAACAATATCAGTGTTAAATGTTGACTGTTGACTGTCAACGGTTAACGGTCAATAACCGTAACACGTAATATTTGACAAATTATTTGGGATTGCTATATAGGACTCTTATTTGATTGCAGGAAAAATCTGATTACCTATTTTCTACTTCTGTTCAGATACCATTAATCGCGCCTGTCCCTACTCTCTACTTCTTTGATAATATGTTAGACAAAAAAACATTGATAGCTACAGAGAATCAATCTTTCCAGCCTCAAGAATTCTTCAATGACCAATGGAAAGTCTACCAGAAAATACTCGACAATAATTACATGGGACACCATGAGATTTATTCTGTGTTAGAGAAATTTCTGCTCAGCTACTTTCAACAACCCTTGAAAATGCTTGATTTAGGATGTGGCGATGCTAGTTTTAGTGCCCAGGCTTTGTTAAATACTAATATTACTTCATATCAAGGAATAGACTTATCTATACCTGCACTAGAAATCGCTAAGGATAATATGGGAAAAATTCAGTGTGACACGACCTTTACCCAAGGCAATTTTAGTGAATTAATTCCCGAATTAATGTTAACTCAACGCCATAGTTTTGATGCTATTCTTTGTTCCTTTGCTCTACATCACCTGAGTCTTGAAGAAAAGGATTTAATTATTGGTCAGATTAAAGAACTTTTGACATTTAACGGTGTTTTTATTTTGATTGATGTTTTTCGTCAAGCAGCAGAAGACCGAGAAACCTATCTGAGACGTTACTTACAAAGTGTACGCCAAGACTGGTCTTTATTAACTTCCCAAGAATATTTACTCTTGGAAAACCATATTTCTACAAGTGATTTTCCTGAGACTCAACAAACTTTTCACGCAATTTCCCAAAAGTACAATTTTAGTCGCTTTGAATGTCTATGTGATAATGTAAGTAATGCTACACAAATATTGTGCTTTTATCGATAATCGCCAAACATTAAAAGATTTTTATTTTTGAATTCATAGCTATAGTTTTCGATACCTCTAAATTTCTCTTAAAAAGGAAGACTTTAATTTTGCTTCCCTCCTTTTTCAGGCTACCGCGTACACACCAGTATAAGCAGCAAAGATTTCAACTCTTTAATTCAGGATAAATACCCAAATTTTGGACATTGCCAAAACTATAGCCGGACTACACCGACAAGGTAACATTGATAACATTCATACACCAAAATTTATATGTTGTATCGAAAACTACTAGTTACATCATCTTAAAGTTGATTTACTAAATACAACATTTCTAGGACTTACGCAAAAACTCTCTTAAACTCTCATTCCTCCGTGAACTCTGTGTTCTCTGTGGTTAGTTTTCCATTGCTGTGCGTAAGTCTTGATTTCATTAAATCGAACCAAATTCTCTGCGACCCTTTGCGTTTAAATTCTTATACAAAGCTGTATTCACTAATACTTTTAAAGTGCAAATGTCAACACTCATCAGAATGAATTATTAATTCTATCTAGAGAAAGTGTGAAAAATTTATTAAAAATATTATGGTATTGTCGAGTAATAAATTTTTTATTACTCACATAGCGGTAGCACTAAGGAAAATGACAGGCTCTCCAAATCCAGAAAATGATCGCGAACCAAGGAATCCTCGTTTAAATCTGCTGCTTTTAAAACGTGCCAGTTTGGTTTTAGGAATCATTTTACTTGGAGGAATTGCAGCCGGTGTTTGGTGGACTAGAAACTATGTTTATGAAGATCTAGCACCTTTAGTACAGCAAAATCTTGAACAATTACTTGGGCGTCCAATCAAATTAGGAAGAGTTGAACGGTTTTCACTTTCTAGTTTGAGATTTGCTTCCCTATCGATACCAGCAACCCCTACAGATGCAGACGAATTGACGGCACAAGCTGTAGATGTGCAGTTTTCACCTTTACAAGTTCTTTTAAGTAGAAAACTATCATTAAATGTCACATTAGTCCAGCCCAAGGTCTATATTCAACAGGATGGGGATGGTCGCTGGGTGACGGCGCAAGTTAAAAGTGGAGAAGGGACAGGTATCATTCAAACTGAGTTACAAACACTCCAACTTGTTGATGGAAATGTAGAGTTATCTCCAGCTACCGCCGCAACTAAACCCAAAGGTTCTGTAGTTATCAATCAATTCGGTGGTGTTGCCAAATTTGCACCAAGAAACCAAGGAGTTGATTATGAAATCAACGGTCAACTCACTAGAGGAGGTGCTGTTAAAATTTCTGGTGACACACAATTTAAAACCGAACAAACTAACTTAAAAGTTGTAGCCCAAAATTTACAAGCATCTGATGTTAGCCGTTTAATTGAGTTACCAATTGTTTTGCAAGCTGGGAAAATAGATGCTGATTTAGGAGTTGTAATTCCATCAAATGCCTCGCAAATCGCTATTAATGGTACGGCTATTTCTCATCAAGTTACTGCTCAAATTGAAAATCTGCCCCAAAAGTTTGCTAATGCCAATGGTAGATTAATATTTCAAGGTCAAACCATCGCTTTAAATAATCTAACGACAAACTTTGGTAAAGTCCCGATAATAGCAAATGGAGCAGTTAACACCCAAACAGGTTTTAATCTCTCAGCCCAGATTAAACCAGTCAGTGCTAGAAATATCTTAGACACCCTAAAAATCAAATCACCGGTGGCGGCCATCGGTGAAGTACAAGCAAATATTAAGTTGCAGGGGCCACTCCAGCAGCCTGTTCTCAGCGGTATCGCCAGTAATACCAAGCCAGTCCAAGTTGACCGCGTTCGATTTAAAAGCGTCAACACGGATTTTAAATTAAGTGTATCTAAAAAGACATCTCAACTCGCCATCTCGAATCTGAAATTAGTGCCCGCAGCCGGTGGTGAAATTACTGGCAGAGGTGAAGCAACACTTAACGATAGAGTAAAATTTAATATTTTAGCTGACAGTGTTTCCGGAGATTTACTGGCAAAAAGCTACGATTTTACTTTGCCAATTAATGTTGGCAATATCTCAGCAAGGGCAGAAATTACTGGTTCCCTGGGCAAACAACCATTATTACTCAACGTTTCCAGCCTGCAAATGCAGCCGCCAGCTGGGGGGCAAATCTTGGGGAATGGTCAAATTCAATTAGCACCACAAGGCAACGTCTTATTTAACATTCAAGCCCAAAATTTACCAGGAGATGTAATCGCCAATACAAACAATACTTCATCTACCATCAAAATTGGTACGGTATCGGCAAATGCCAGAGTTAGCGGTACTCTTGGGAATCTACGGACAGTGGTGCAACTGCAAGCGCCCACTGCGACCTATCCCGTAACGGGACAATTTGCCATTGCTCAACAAGGGCAGAATATTCTCTTGCCAAGTGCTATTTTTAACGTTGCAGGTGGTAGAATCATAGCTACAGGTAGAGTTGTACAACAACGTTGGCAAGCTTTTGTCAACGCTCAAAGTTTGCAATTAAATCGTTTCCAACAGATACCACCGCAGTTCCAAGGAGTTTTGAGCAATGCCGCGTTGAGTTTGTCAGGAAGCACTGCTTCTTTTCAACCCTCAACCATTCAAGCTACAGGACGAGCAAACTTGACTGTGGCGGGAGGTAGGCTTAATCTTAGGGATATTAACTTGAATGGCGGTCGCTGGCAAGCAGTTGCTAATGCTTCCCAAATTCAACTTAACCGTTTCTCGCCAGAATTGCGGGGACTGCTGAGTAGTAACCTCAAGTTGACAGGTACAACAAATTCCTTCCAGCTTGCAGATATTCGCGCAGCCGGACAAATTCGCGCTTCACAAGGGTTGGCACAATTAGCACAACCAGTGACAGCGCAATTTCAATGGAACGGACAGCAAATTATAGTTGAACGGGCAACCACACCAGGAGTTAGTGCCAGTGGTGCGATCGCTGTACAATTACCGCAAACGGGTACACCCGAAATTGCTGGTTTTAATTTGAATGTCCAAGCCCAGAACTTCAACCTCAAAAATACAGGCGCTTTTGTTCCTGGAGATTTAACACTAGCAGGGTTATTAGATTTTAATGGACAAATTACAGGCACTCCTAACACTCCTCAAGCTACTGGCAGTATCCGGCTGCGGAATTTTAATGTCAGTAACTTGGCATTCGACCCAGTTTTAACTGGAAATGTGAATTTTCAAGGCGGACAGGGAGCCAGCTTACAACTTGCTGGCACACAAGACAGGATAGCAGTAAACCTGGGTGCAGATTATCGCCCAACGTCATTTTTAGTCAAGCGCGATGCGGCGGTGACTACAGGAAGAACCCAGGGAGATAACTTGATTATCAACGCCCAACAGTTTCCCATAGCCCTGGTTGGCGGATTTTTACCTGACAATAGATTGAAACCTTTATCAGGGCAATTATCGGGAAACTTAGTTGTGAATCTGAATAATTATGCCGTGAATGGAGACGTAGCGATCGCCAATCCACGCGTTGCTAGAGTTTCCGCAGACGAATTTCGCGGTAATATCAACTATGCCGATGGCACAGCTAGCTTAAATAATGGTCAATTGCGGTTGGGAAGCGGCAATATAGCCTTAAGTGGAAATTTGCAAACCGGAAATGACGCCAAATTTCAAGTCCAAGCTAACGTCAATCAAATTCAAGTCCAACAACTCTTACAAGCGTTTAATATTTACGACTTTCAAGATTTTGGTAGCGGCTTAGAATCTCCCACCTTAGCAGGAGCAGAAGCACTCAACACCACAGCCGTTAGTTTACCAAATGCAGATTTAAAAACGCAATTAGAGTATTTCTCCAAAATTACAGCATCCCTAGCACAACAACAACAAGTAGATACCCAAAAAACGGCAACTTTACCCACCATTGGAGAATTAACAGGTGCATTGAATGGGGGAATTACAGCTAGTGGTTCCTTAAAATCTGGGTTGAATGCCGACTTTAATTTCCAAGGTAATAATTGGCAATGGGGTCAATATTCCATTAATCAAGTTATAGCTAGAGGTAATTTTGCAGATGGTGTGGTGACAGTTTCACCATTAAGCATCGGCATAAACCAAGGATTAATTGCTTTTGCTGGACAGTTGGGAAGCGAACAACTATCTGGCAATTTGAATATTGCCAGTTTGCCGCTATCACTTTTGCAGCCATTTATCGAAAAATATCCTATAGATATTACCGGTCAACTCAATGCTACGGCTAATCTGCAAGGCAGTTTAAAAGATCCAACAGTCAATGGCTCAGCATCCTTGGCTAATGCCACTTTAAACCAACAACCAATACAAACAGGACAGCTGAAATTTAACTACGACAATGCTCGTGTCAATTTTGATAGTACCTTGCTATTGACGGGAACACAACCCATTGCCATTACAGGTAGCGTACCGGCTCCTTTACCTTTTGTAGCAGTTAAACCAGATAACAATCAAATCAGCGTTAACGCCAGGGTGAATAATGAAGGCTTGGCACTGTTAAATGTATTTACCAATAATCAAGTTAGTTGGGTAAATGGTGCAGGTGAAGTGGATGTCAAAGTCCAAGGTACTTTAAGCCAGCCAATTATCAACGGAACTGCCACAATTAGTAATGCTACTTTTAAAGCTGAAGCTTTATCGGAACCCCTCACAAATGTCACAGGAACACTACTATTTAATGGCGACACCTTAAATGTAGAGAATATTCAAGGTAATTATAATCAAGGACTAGTGGCTGCATCGGGAATCTTACCGATTTTTACTGCTGAGCAAGGTATATCTAATCCCCTGACTGTATCAATAGAAAAACAACTCAATTTTAAAATTCCGGCATTATATGAAGGCGGTGTTAGTGGTAGCGCCGTAATTCGGGGAACAGCACTAAATCCGATAATTGGTGGAGAAATTCAACTCAGTGATGGTCAAGTCATCATTGGAAAATCTGCTGCTGAAACTTCACAGCCAGCAACCACACAAGACCCTACTACTATTACTCTCAATACACCAGAAACTAATAGTGAAGTCACAACAGCATCAGCTAACACTCAGACCCCAACTAGACCCAACTTACCTGTGGAGTTTGCAGATTTACGCTTGATTTTAGGCGACGATGTACGAGTTACCACAGAGTCTTTACTTGGCTTTGTACCTGGAGGAGCAGCATTGAGTCAACCCATACTCAGCTTTGACGCTGAAGGCGACTTGACCATTAATGGTACTTTAGCCAAACCCCTCCCCCAAGGACTCATCCGTTTAACAGGAGGACGGCTCAGCTTATTTACAACTGAGTTTACCTTGGCGCGGGGTTACGAACACACCGCCCGATTTACTCCAAGTCAAGGACTCGATCCTACCTTAGATGTGCGATTGGTAGCAGTTGTACCTGAAGCATCAGCAACCAGCAATCGAATTTTGGAATCCCCTTTGTCAGCGGAAATCAGCGATGCTTCTGTGAATAATTTTGGTACTTTACGTACCGTTCGCGTCCAAGCAAGGGCCACGGGGCCAGCCAGTGAATTAGCAGATAACTTGGAATTAACTAGCGAACCGAGCCGCAGTCGAGGAGAAATTGTGGCTTTGCTTGGTGGCTCGATTTTGAATTCCTTGAGTCAACCAGGAGATTTAACCCAAGGATTGACTAATTTCGCCAGTTCTACTCTTTTAGGTAGCCTGCAAGGAACCATAACTGCCATCGGACAAGCTGTTGGTTTTAGTGAATTTCGCATCTTTCCTACCCCCACTACAAATCAACAATCAAGGCGAGCATCGGTTCTTGATTTATCTGCGGAGGGTGTATTTAATGTTAATCGCAATTTCTCCGTTTCTTTATCGCGGGCTTTTTCTACCAATGAGTCTTTCCGTTACAATGTACTTTACCGTTTGAATGATGAAATTCTGGTACGCGGCTCAACTAATTTAGATGATGAAAGTCTGCTGTCAGTGGAGTATGAAAATCGATTTTAAAAATCAGAAATCAGAATTCAGAATTCAGAATTCAGAATTCAGAATGGGCTACGCGCTGTTGCGCTAACAGAATTTAGAAATAATTTAGGCAGAGTTCTAGCAAAATCAAGTGTCTAGGAATCAATCACAACAATGCGAACTGTGTGAAAGAGAGATGGAAAATTTAACTATCCATCACTTAGTTCCACGACAAAATACCAAACGCAAAAAACAAGATCCAGGCCAGACAATCAATATCTGTTCTGCGTGCCATCGCCAGATTCATGCTTTATTCGACAATAAAGTGCTTGCTAAAGAACTCAACACCATAGATAAGCTCAGCAATGAGCCGCAAATGCAAAAATTTTTGGTTTGGGTGAGAAAGCAAGACCCAGGTAAGCGAGTTTCAGTCCATCGCTAAACAAGAACAGGAACTACGCAAAGATAACATAATTTCGTCATTAAGAGCCATAGCGTAGTGGTCTATCCCATTAATGTTGTAGGAAAAGAATGTTCGTAGTAAGGACTTTAGTCCTTGATTTTTAAGCACTTTGGTGCTTATACCAATTTGAAAAAATAATGCAACACATAGACAAGACCCCTCCCCAACCCTCCCCTTGGCAAGGGGAGGGTGCCGTCAGGCGGGTGGGGTATCTGTCGCAAATATTTTTTGAATCGGTATTACTACGAACCTTTGAGAACTAATGGGACAGACCAGTAGTAATATCCTCTAGTACTTGTGCTGTGTTTGTTGCATTCTTTTTTCAGGACTTACGCAAAATCATGAAAAAACAAACCGCAAAGGACGCAAAGTACGCAAAGAAATAAGAGTTTCAGAGAGTTTTTGCATAAGTCCTATTTTGAAACTGTTATGACACGCTTTTTTGCTTTTGAATGCAGAAGCGAAATGCATAAACGGGAATTATAAAGCAAACGTCTGTTGAGACAGGCGATCGCATTTTCTACGTAATTATGCTCTTAAAAGCTTTAAAGCGGCGTTCAGTATCCAAGCAGTTGCCACTACACCTGATTCTCATTGTTCCGTTCGTGCTACAAATTTTCGCAATTGTTGGATTAACTGGTTATCTAACTATCACTAATGGTTACAAGGCGGTTAATGCTGTTGCATCTGAGCTACGCAATGAAATCAGCGTTCGTATTCATCAACAAATTCTCATTTATTTGGAAAAACCCTACATTGTTAATCAAACGGTTGCATCTGCAATTTCACAAGGACAAATAAATTTAAGCGATATTCAAGCATTAGAGCATTATTTTTGGCGTTTGGCGAAGCAAAACACTGTGGATTTTCTCCAGGTTGCCACTTTTGAAGGAACTAACGTTTTAATTGAACGTTTACCAGAAGAAGGATTTATTGTAGCTCGAACCGCAGACGAATCAACTTTCCCCAATCGTAAAAGTTACCGCCTGAATAATCAAGGTCAACGAATTGAATTATTGAAAATTCAAACCTTTGACCCCCGTACCCGACCTTGGTATAAAGCTGCATTAAAAGCAAGACAAGCAACTTGGACTGAAATCTTTGTAGCTTCTACCAGTTCATCAAAAGCCACTATTGCTTTGTCTGAGCCGATTTACAGCCCAACAGGAAAATTATTAGGAGTACAAAGTACTAACTTTCGCCTCTTAAAG
>Ga0314816_1000127_pt1 | contig 10731 bp, 9 predicted proteins | sample MICome_6_FD_202353 | JGI IMG/M metagenome (GOLD analysis project Ga0314816, IMG submission 202353) | Metatranscriptome of soil surface biofilm microbial communities from soil inoculated with nitrogen-fixing consortium DG1, State College... ...
AGCAGCGATCGCTCCTAGAAGGTCTTAGTAAAAAGATTATTCAATTATTCAGTAATCTAGTATTTTTATTTATAAATATGTTTAATTTATTTAAAATATTGATGAAAAATCATAATTAATATTGAGTTTATTTATGTCTAATAGTTTACATAATTGGATAAATTTAGATACGGATTTGAGAGACTAAAACCAACTTTTTAATTTGGGTGACACCAAGCTCCAACAAACAAATTAAATGACTTTGAGGCATAAAGGTATTAGTTTATTTTTGACTAAGAGGAATAGTAATTACAAATTCAGCCCCACTCCCTAGCTGGGAAATGCATTCCAAGCTGCCGCAGTGCTTTTGTGAAATAATTTGGTAGCTGATAGATAAACCCATACCCGTACCTTTCCCAATGGGCTTAGTACTAAAGAACGGATCAAAAAGTCGCTGTTTCACTTCCTTCGGAATTCCTAATCCATTGTCAGCGATACGAATAACAACTTGTTTTTTGCTAGTGAGTTCAGTTTGAATGCGAATCGTTGGAATTAGACATAGGGTAGACAGTTCGGTTTTGGAGTTTCTCACAGTGGAGCAGCTGCTGTCATCGGGCATTGGGCATAGGGCGTGGGGAAGGGGGCAGAGGGGAAACATTCTTCTCCCCTGCCCCATCTCCATTGTCTCCCTCATCTGCCCATTCCTTACTCCCCATTCCCTACTCCCCATTGCCTCTTCCAAAGCATCGATGGCATTTGCCAAAATATTCATAAATACTTGATTAAGTTGCCCAGCATAGCATTCTACCAAAGGCAAATCACTGTATTCTTTGATAACTTGAATGGCAGGCCGTTCAGGTGTAGCTTTGATCCGATGTTCCAGAATCATCAAAGTACTATCGATTCCCTCATGGATATTTACTTCTTTCATATCAGCTTCATCCATGCGAGAAAAATTGCGTAACGATAAAACGATTTCTCTAATTCGCTGAGCGCCAATCTTCATTGAATTGAGAAGTTTGGGCAAGTCCTCTATCAAAAACTCTAAGTCAATTTCTGCTGCTATTTCTTCAATTTCAGATATGGAATGGGGATGGAGTTGCTGATATAGTCTAATGAATCTGACTAGGTCTTGAATGTAGTTGTCGGCGTGAGCGAGATTGCCATAAATGAAATTTACAGGGTTATTGATTTCGTGAGCAACACCCGCCACCAATTGTCCCAAACTTGACATTTTCTCACTTTGGACAAGCTGCATTTGAGTTTGCTGGAGTTCCTCCAGAGTTTTTTCTAAATCTTTTGTCCGCTGCTTTAACTGAGTTTCTGCTCGTACACGCTCAGTAATTTGAAATGTTGTTCCCACTAACCGATAAATTCGGCCTTCACTGTCTTTGAGGGGATTAATCGTAGTTAACGACCAACTTTCGTTACCTTGGAAAGTCAAGCATTCTTCGTAGGTAATAGGTGTAGCTGCTTCCACACAACTTATATATCTCTGACGAACTGCTGCACTTTCCACAACACCAAGTAAATCTTTTGGTGTTTTACCAATCACTTCCATACTACTGATACCAGTGGCACGTTCTGTAGCTGGATTCCAACCTGTGAAACGAAACTCACCATCTTCTTGAACATCCACTACAAATATCAAATGTTCAGCTCCTTCGTAGACAGTGCGGAGGAATTGCTCTTTCTGTTGGAGTTGCACTTCTTTTAGTTTACGTTCGGTGATGTCAGTCACTGCACCAACAAAACCAACATTCTCACCTGTGGAATCTTTCAGAGAATAAGACCTGAGGAAAGTCTGCATCATCCGACCACTAGCAGACTGTTGTTCAACTTCACCTATCCAGGATTTACCCGAAATAGTAACTTTCCATATCTCCTTAGCAACTGCCGAGTTAGTAAACACAGCACAAAAGCCCCCAAATTCCATGAAATCCTGCACAGTTTCACATTCATACAATTTGGAAAATGCCGAATTTTGGTAGATGTGATTACCCGCAGCATCCGCTATGCCAATAGCATCGCTGGAACTTTCTACCGCTTGTTTGTAAAGCATTAATTCTGCTTGTGCTTGTTGTCGTTGAGCAATTTCAGCTTGCAGTGCCTCGTTACTTTTGATTACTTGTCTTTCTAGTTCTGCATAAGCTTGCTGGAGTGCCTCGTGGGTTTGTTGCAGCTTCTTGAAATCGTTAACAATTTGCAATAGAAAGGCAATAGAGACATTTTCTTGTTGGTTTTCAACTGGACAAGTGCTGACGAGTTCCCATAACTGATTCGAGGACTCATTTGTTGTGTTGTCCTTTTGCATACCCTAAGTCCTGTTTGTAATTGAAGTTTGGATGCACCTTCCCTTTCAAAAAAGTTATCCGAGGCATCGCTTCTGCTGCTTTAGTATTCCCTATGTCTGTTATTTATCAACAGACAATACCAAAACAGAAAATTTATGCTTATAACTCCCTACTTACAATTTCTATTTCCTGACTTTTACAAAATATCTTCGGTATTGGGTAATGGGGAATGGGGAGATGGGGGGATGGGGAGAATATAATTCCCCAGTCAACAGTCATCAGTTAACAGTCATCAGTCATCAGTCAACACCCCCAATGCCCCATACCCAATTTCTTCTACACAGGACTGACTTTGGCTCTATAAAGCAGTTTGTCACCTTGAAGGTAACCAGTGTAGCGCACCTTGACTTTTTCTCCAGATTGTGCAGTTCCTTCCATCAATTGGTGTAGTTGGGGATCGTAGGGTACTTCTGTTCCTACAGATGCGATCGCTTCCACTCCCCACCCTTGTAAAAGTTTTTCTAGGGGTTTCTGTATTAATGGCACTATTTTCACTGCTGCAAACTCTGGATTTTCCTGGGCTTTTTGTGCTGCTGTTGGCCATTGCAACAACAAAGACTCCAGCAGCTGTAAAGTTGACTGCTGGAGTTCTTTTAGTAATATTTCTCGCTGCTGTTCTAATTGAAGTTGCAAGCGATCGTACTCTATTTTTAAATTTGTAATTTCTTGTAATAATTCTTGATTAGTTGTTGGATTTTGTAATAATTCTACACTTGAAAAAGTTGTCACCAATTCATTTAATGGCATCTTCAGCACTGGCGACAGCTTCAGCAGCACATCTACCCGCATTTCCTTTAGTTTTCCTTGCCGTAAACGCAAAATTTGACGCTCTGAGACACCAGTAGCACGACTGAGGGCTTTAAAACTAGAAATACCCACTCGTTGCATTAAATCTTGTAACTTTTCACTGAAATCAATGTTGGGCATGGGGCATTGGGGGTGTTGACTGTTGACTGGTGACTGTTAACTGATGAGTGATGACTGTTAACTGATGACTGTTAACTGGGGAGTTATTATTCTCCCTTGTCTCCCCTATCTCCCCATCCCCCCATGCCCCATGCCCGATTTTTATTCTTCCAACAAACTTCTCAACATCCAAGCTGTTTTTTCGTGTACTTGCATCCGCTGAGTCAATAAATCGGCGGTAGGTTCGTCGTTAACTTCGTCCACTACCGGGAAAATAGACCGTGCAGTTCGGACTACGGCTTCTTGTCCTTCTACTAGTAATTTAATCATGTCTACAGCTTTAGGAACTCCAGGAGTTTCTGGAATTGAACTTAATTTGGCATATTCGCTGTAGGTTCCCGGTGCGGGATAGCCAAGCGCTCTAATTCTTTCGGCAATTAAATCAACTGCTAGCGCTAATTCTGTATACTGGGTCTCAAACATCAGGTGCAATGTTTGGAACATCGGGCCGGTCACATTCCAATGGAAATTATGAGTTTTCAGATACAGTGTGTAGGTGTCAGCCAATAGCCGAGATAATCCCTCGGCAATTTTAGCCCTACTCGCCTCGTCAATGCCGATATTCACGTTTTTGACTGTTACTTGTGATGACATAATTTTCTCCTAGTTGGGTTATATCTAATTGGGGATTGGGCATGGGGCATTGGGCATTGGGCATTGGGCACTTGTACTGAGCGTAGCCGTTGGCGCAGCCTCTCGCAGAGAAGTATTGGGCATTGGTTATTCTCCGTGTTCCCGCGTCCCCGCGTCCCCGGCTATCTCCATTCCCATTTTCTATGCCAAGTGCATCTTCAAAACGCTACCGGGTGCTTTACGAACTCTGGCTAAAACGGTTTCTTTGCCTAAACGCTGGCAAGCTTCATACCGATGGCAACCAGAAAAGCCATAATATTGTCCATCTACTTCTAGGACATCTATCGGTTCTTGCTGCCCAATCTCCTCAATCGATTCCATTAAGGCTTTTACTTTATCTGGATCGTTTGTACGGGGCAACGGGCGTTTAATCTGATTTAATGGAATTTCTTGGACTCTAACCATAAGGAGTTTATCAACTAATTCTGTTTTGTACCTTTTATTAAATCATAATCGTTATGACTTTGTTTTGCAACTGATATTTATTTGGGGCAAAACTGGTAATGGTATCATTGGAGCACTCATGCGACAAAAAGACCGGGTAACAAAGCAATTGGAAAATCAGCTCCAACGCCGCATTCCAGGGCAGAATCAGGTAGCTATGAAATTTTCCTTTTGGCGTTTTTCCTATACTCTGGTGGCGACATTTAGCTTATTGGGGCTAACTGGGGCATCGGGGCCTGAGAGCAATATTCGGGATGTGGAACTGAAAATTGGGATTGTGCAGCGATTTGGTGCCGAACCCACAGCGAAGCTGCAATTGGAACCGACAAAAGGCGATCGCTTAAAGCTAAAATTTCAAACGGGTAACAAGCAGCAAGTTGTGGTTACCAATAAGCCTGTGAAGTTGGAAACACAGATGCAAACTCTACCCCAGCCAGCAGTAGAAGAAGTGGTGGTCTTGGGTACATACCGCACCTTTGAAACTGCGGAGGACAGTGCAAAAAAATGGCGCTCCCAAGGAATGGAAGTGGAAATAGCCCAGCCAGAACGCTGGCAGGTTTGGGCGAAACGCGACGTTTACAGCACTCCTTTATTGCGACGCATATTGTTGCAGAACATCCAAGCTACTAATCAAGAAAAAGCATATCTTGATACCAAAATTTTGAAACAAGTGCCGCGAGTGACTTGGGTAGTGGATGGTAAGCACTACAACCCCAATGAGTTAGAAATTAGCACCGAGAAAAACTTGATTCGGGTAAATAAAAGCGATAAACCAGAGAATGCTCGTCTCTATGCAGGACGGCTAAATTTACAACCAAACGCTTATGGTACATACACTTTAGTTAACCAAGTACCCTTAGAAACTTATTTACGTGGGGTTGTGCCTTATGAAATAGGTACTAATGCACCAACAGCAGCCTTAGAAGCGCAAACAATTCTGGCTCGTACTTATGCCTTGAGAAATTTACGTAGGTTTGCCGCAGATAACTATCAGTTGTGTGCTGATACACACTGCCAAGTTTATTATGGATTGAATGGAGCAGCAGCCAAAACAGACCAAGCGATCGCTGCAACTAGGGGTAAAGTACTAACTTATAAAAACGAACTAATAGACGCTTTGTATTCTTCCACCACTGGTGGTGTCACCGCCTCCTTCAGTGATGTCTGGAATGGTGAGGATCGTCCTTATCTGCGTCCTGTAGTTGATGCTGCTACTAATCTTTGGAACTTATCAAAGCAAAGTTTAGCCGATGAAAAGAACTTCCAAAAATTTATTAACATACAGCAAGGTTTTAATGAAAGCAAGTGGAACGTGTTTCGTTGGCGCAGAGAAACCCGTTTAGAGGATATTATCAAGGATTTACAGAAATTTTTGCTTTCTAAAAATAGCCCTCATGCCAAATTTAAGACAATTCAAGCTATGGCTGTGGTGAAACGAAGCGAGAGTGGACGCATCCTCGAACTCGCAGTCAAAACTGATATAAGTACCTTTACTCTTCATAAAGACGAGGTTCGCAGTGCTTTTGCTGCTCCCACAAGTACACTTTTTTATATAGAACCTTTAAACAAAGGTAAACCAGAACTATGGGGATACGCCTTTATTGGTGGTGGCTTAGGACATGGAGTAGGCTTGAGTCAAACTGGCGCTCAAAATTTAGCTAAACTCGGTTGGCCGAATCAGAAAATTCTGCAATTTTACTATCCTGGTACTGAGATTAAAATTCTCACTCCAGAAATTAAGCTGTAAAGTGAATTAGGGAACTGCAAAAAATAAATTATTCCGTTTTCAGGGTTGACTGTTGACTGTTGTAAGGAGTGGGGTCGGGGAAAAGTCACCAAGTTTTACGCATTTATACAGTTAATTACTGTATAATAGAACATTGCTATTGGCGGGGTTGGAGCAATACGCATATTAATAAAGCAGGAACATAACGTTTATTGTGTTCCTGCTTTGTTTAAGATTAGGCTTTTCGTCAAACTATCATGAGAAAGGACACATACTATTAGGAGAATATTTCTCCTAATTTCGTTGCTTGTATTATTTGAACATCAGTAACTCTTGCAAGAGATTTATTGTTGAAAGGCCTAATTCTTAATAGAGTTCTTCTTCTTTGTGAGTTTCGATTGTGACATCAGAGGTTGGGTAAGCAACACAAGTGAGTACGTATCCAGCTTCTATTTGATCGTCATCTAAAAATGACTGATCGCTTTGATCGACGCTGCCTGATACGAGTTTACCTGCACAGGTGGAGCAAGCACCAGCACGGCAAGAGTAGGGTAAGTCAAGACCAGCTTCTTCAGCAGCGTCTAAGATATATGTATCATCATCAACATCAATGACTTTGTTCAGCCCTTCAGCTTCGTTTACCAGTGTGACCTTATAAGTTGCCATCAGGTAATCCTCTCTTTTTGAAACGGCAGTATAAGTTATGCTAAAGCAAATACCACGGTCGATCTCATAGGATTAGCCGCCCTTTAATATTTGCTTCAATTCTGATACTACGAGAAAAATTAGACTATGTAACTTTAAATTGACCGCGATTAGTAATGAAATTTAGTTACTTCCTACGAATAAGTTTTGTTTATATATTCTTGAGTCTAGTCAGGGTGTGATGGGGCATTGGGCATTGGGCACTTGTACTGAGCGTAGCCGTTGGGGCAGCCTCTCGCAGAGAAGTATTGGGCATTGGGCAGGGAAGAATAAATAACAAATCCCCAGTCATCACTCATCACTCATCACTCAACAGTCATTAGAGGATAAAAACCAGAACTAGTGAGGATCGTGTATAATTCAGAAGCAACTTTGGAAAAAGCAAGAGTGCGTGTAGGTTTAGTAGGTACTGGATATGCAGCAAAGTTTCGGGCTGAGGCGTTGCTGAATGATGAGCGAATGCAGGAACGGCGAGCTGCACGATCGCACTTAGTCGCTGTTGTTGGTCATAACCCAGAAAAAACCCAAAGCTTTGCTAGAGAGTACGAAATTGCAGCTTTGAGTTCTTGGAAAGAGCTAGTAGAACGCCAAGATATAGATTTAGTAGTGATTTCCACTGTGAATCGCGATCATGGTGAGATTGCTCGTGCAGCACTTACCAACGGTAAACATGTTATTGTCGAGTATCCACTTTCGTTGGATGTGGTAGAAGCTGAAGAACTTATTGCCTTGGCTAAAGCTCAACACAAACTTTTGCACGTGGAACACCTGGAACTTTTGGGTGGCGTGCATCAAGCTTTGAAGCAAAACTTAGCCAAAATTGGTGAAGTATTTTATGTCCGCTATAGCACCGTCAATCCCCAGAATCCTGCACCCCGGAAATGGACTTATAATCATGAGCTTTTCGGTTTTCCGTTAATTGGTGCCTTGTCGCGCCTACATCGTCTCACTGATTTGTTTGGTAAAGTATTTAGTGTTAACTGTCACCAGCGATATTGGGAAACAGAATCAGAATATTATCAAGCTTGTTTATGCACTAGTCAACTGTGCTTTACCAGTGGACTTTTAGCCCAAGTAGTCTATGCCAAAGGCGAAACTGTTTGGCAGTCAGAACGCAAGTTTGAAGTTCACGGTGAAAAGGGTGCTTTAATTTTGGATGGTGACACAGGAGCTTTCATCCAGCCAGGGGAAACAACACCTATAGAGATTGGCCCCCGTCGGGGTTTGTTCGCCAAAGACACAATTATGGTGTTAGACCATCTTTTTGATGGCAATCCTTTGTACGTGACTCCAGAAGAAAGTTTGTATACCCTCAAAGTTGCTGATGCTGCCCAAAGGGCTGCACTGTCAGGGTTAACTATATATATGAAAGATGTTTAGATTAACATGAAAACCGAATTTATTGTTATATTGTCCCAACGAGAATTAGACAAAATGCGTCAAGCAGGAAGCTTAGCAGCCAAGCTTCTCAAACATCTCGAACCAATGGTAAAGCCAGGGGTTAGCACTCTAGAACTTAATGATGAAGCCGAACGTTGGACGCAAGCGCATGGAGCCAAAAGCGCACCCCTTGGTTATAAAGGTTATCCCAAGTCAATTTGCACTAGTGTAAATGAGGTGATCTGTCACGGTATTCCTAATGGCAAGCAAATCCTCAAGGACGGTGACATCATTAATATTGATGTGACGCCCATTGTTGAAGGTTATCATGGCGATACATCCAAGACATTCTTTGTTGGTACTCCATCCCCAGTAGCGAAAAAGCTGGTGGAGGTGACAGAAAAGTGTTTGCGCTTGGGCATTGCGGAAGTCAAACCAGGGGCACGCATTGGCGACATTGGTGCAGCTATTCAAGAGTATGCCGAAGCACAAGGTTTTTCTGTGGTGCGGGATTTTGTGGGACACGGCATCAGTAATATTTTTCACACTGCGCCGGATATTCCCCACTATGGCACGCGGGGTAAAGGCAAGCGACTCAGGCCAGGGATGGTTTTTACCATTGAGCCAATGATTAACGAAGGGACTCACGAAGTTGAAGTTCTCAGCGATAAGTGGACTGCTGTAACGCGCGATCGCAAGCTTTCTGCCCAATTTGAGCATACCTTAGCTGTGACTGAAGATGGCGTTGAAATTCTTACTCTACCTGAAGGTGAGAATTACTGGGGTGTTGATGGTTGACGGTTGACGGTTGACTGAGCATCTCCTAGCCCTTTAGATGAAAAATGCTGTAATTCATGATTCAAATTCTGGCTGCGGAGAACAGTGACGAGGTACGGATAATATTTTGAAACGCATACCGCCAAAGGCTGAACCCGCAGGGTAGGGACGCGGAGTAAGGTGCAGCGAAAAGTTTCGATCCAAGGAAGCCTTATACCGATTCAAAAAATGTTTGCGACAGATACCCCACCCGCCTGACGGCACCCTCCCCTTGCCAAGGCTACGGTGTACACACAAGTCCAAGTAAAGTAATAACAGAAGGAGTTGGGGGAAGTAAAAGGCGGTGGAAAATCCAATCAGAATACACGCTCAAGTAGTTGGGGGAAAAGCATTTGGAGACCCGCGACTGATAAAAAGGGGGCGGCATTATACGAAGCAATGGGAAAGCATCAATCAGTGAGCATTCGGCAAATAAGTAAAAATAGAGCCGAACAAGTGGGATATTATCGGTTTTTGGAGAATGAGAATGTGACAGTAGGGGAATTAATACGAAGCCTATCAGACCACTGCGTATCTCAGGTAGAAGGAAAGCATATATTAGCCATCAGTGATACGAGCGAAATTAACTTGCAGTCTCATGTAGGCAGGTTGAAAGCTTTGGGTGTAGGTGTAGTAGGAAACAACACAGATGTAGGATTTTATATTCATCCCACACTAGTATTAGATGCAGAGAATGGATTTCCCTTGGGGATAAGCACAGTAAAACTGTGGACAAGAGATATGAACCATCAAGATAAGCATCAGCGCAACTACCAGCTATTACCAATAGAAAAGAAAGAATCATACAAGTGGCTACGTTCTGCCGAAGAAACGCAAAAATGTTTAACTATTGGTAATGCCAAAATCGTGACTCACATCGCCGACCGCGAAAGCGATATGTATGAGGAATTTGCCACAGTCCCAAATCACGACAATCATGTACTGGTCAGAGCGCGCATTGACCGTCGCCTTGTAGGAAAAACCCAATCACTCTATACATACTTAAATGAACAGCCCAGCGAGGGGACTTATACAGTAGATGTGCCGTCAGATGCACGTATCGGTAGAACAGCAAGAGAGGCATTATTAATTGTTCGCCGTGCGGTAGTGAAAATTCAACGTCCAGATAAATTGAATCGGCAAGACTATCCCCCTAGTGTGACGCTTTACGCAGTTGAAGCGGTGGAAGTCAACCCACCACCAGGTCAAGAAGCAATCCATTGGCGATTGCTCACCACACATCAAGTCGTTTGTTTAGAACAAGCACTGCAAGTCATTAAATGGTACACATGGCGATGGCGAATTGAACAATTGTTTGCCATTCTCAAAACTGCGGGATTAAATCTCGAAGCGACCCAATTAGAGTCGATTGCTGCTATCCAACGACTGAGTGTGTTGGCTTTGTCTGTTGCTGTGCGAATTTTACAACTGATTCAGGGACGGGATAATCCTGATTTACCCGCAACTGTTGCTTTTTCCGTTGAGCAACAGCAATGCTTATCTACTCTTGCACCTACTTTAGAAGGGAAAACTCTACTTCAACAAAATCCCTATCCTCCTTCAACTCTAGCTTGGGCTACTTGGATTATTGCTCGACTTGGTGGTTGGTCTGGTTACAAGTCTCAAAAACCTCCGGGAATTACTACTTTGGTTCGTGGGCTTGAGCAGTTTGAATCTACCTTTTTTGGCTGGAAACTTGCTCTGGGTCTACTTGTGTGTACACCGTAG
>Ga0314816_1000128_pt1 | contig 10712 bp, 10 predicted proteins | sample MICome_6_FD_202353 | JGI IMG/M metagenome (GOLD analysis project Ga0314816, IMG submission 202353) | Metatranscriptome of soil surface biofilm microbial communities from soil inoculated with nitrogen-fixing consortium DG1, State College... ...
AAAGATTTTTAGCTGGCATTTAATAAACCGTGTAAAAACAAAGCCCTGAATTTTTCAGGGCTTTTTAAATTAACTGATACCTTGAGCAGAGGTTTACAGCTACTTTCATTCATAGATTGTTGACGGGAAGATAGCTCAAACTTGGCGAAACATCTATAGGACTTGGATTGGGAAAAGGGTAAAGGGAAAAAGTTTTGATTCTTTCCCCCTTCCCCTTTTCCCTTTTCCCTTTCTCCAGAACTCACCCAGCATTTTTGAGTTGCCAGACTACTACTAATGTTCCATCACCCAAGTTTTCGATATCTAATAAGTCTGGAATCCTTTAAACCATTTATTCAAAACTGTACTGATGGTTTTCTTAATTTGATGCTTGCGGTTCCACTTCTGGAATGCAATTTCATATTCTTCGCCTTTAATTTGAAAGGTATTCCAGACATCAAGCCCTACTGGCAATCCGCAGAATAGTAAAATGTACAGCGACCAAGAAATTCCGCCACCAGTGATAAAATCTATCAGTATCAAAAAGCCATTGAATATTGCATAATTGCCTAGACGTTTTTGAAATCTTCTCTTGCGGTAAGCGTCAAAAGCTTTTCGTTGTTGGCTTTGGCTTTGTTGCAATAACCAATCGCGTTCTGCTAATTTTAAAGAATCAGGTGAGATTTCTAACTCAGCAGCAATTTCTAATATCTGTTCGTAGGAAAATTCTTTGTCTTTATCATCAGCTTGACGAGCGATCGCTAGCTGTAGAATTTGTTGTACATCTTCTTGGTTATAAGAGCGGATGCTTTGAGGTTCAAAGGCCGTCATAATTCTGTTTCTGATAAAATTTTCAATAGCAACTTAATTATCCGACGGATTTTAACTAGCTACGCTAGTACTACTATTTCCATTATTCTTAGGTTAACAAATTTATTGTGGCAATAGGCAATAGGGAAAAGAACCTGCCTGAATAATCGGATTCTTTGCCCCTAATTTTAATTATGTAGATTTACCTGTTGCCTATTGCCTTGATGCCTATTGCCTTTTAGTTTGAACTTTTGGTTGTTGAAAAGCGTAAATATCTTGAATAACCTGTACCCAACCGTTAGCCACAGATTCGAGAATGCGATCGCCTTTTTCTTTAGTTGCGGTTGTAGCGTCACCAATTACTCCACTTTCACTGATATCTCGCGTTACCCAAGCCACAGGTAACTTGCCTTCCCAACTCAGTAAACTACTTTCTGTTGGTTCTGGTGGATACTCTGCAACGGCTTTTTCTAGCTGCACTTGTTCCGGCAACAGCGATAACATAATACTAGTTTCGGCATCTCCAGCGTGCATTCCCAGCGCTGCTTCTTTCGGTGTCAATAATTCTTTAGTAATATTAGGCACGCGCCAAGTAAACAGCGGGAATACCATAAAATCATCATACTGGACGTGCAAATCCCGCGCCGCCATTTGCATAACTTGGGGTTGTCCGCCGTGGGAGTTCATTAACACTAATTTTCTAAACCCAGCACGGTAGATACTTTCTCCCACTTCCATAATGATTGCCGTTAGAGTTGCGGTACTGAGGGTAATTGTGCCAGGAAAGTGCCAGTGTTCGTTAGATTTGCCGTAATAGAGGGTTGGTAAAGCATAAGCCGGAATACTAGGATCGAGTTTTTCCAATGCTTTACCCAGTACCCCCACACCAATAGCAGCATCTACAATTAATGGCAAATGGGGGCCATGTTGTTCAATTGCCCCTACTGGTTGGATAATAACCACATTTTCCTTATTTGGCATTGCCTGGATATCAGTCCAACTCAGATAGGGGAAAAATCTTTGTGGAGGGATGAAGCTGTGCATATTACTGAAATGTTTATATTTTAGGGTATGGGGCATGGGGCATGGGGAAAGGGAAAAGGGTAAAGGGGAAAGGGAAAAGGGTAAAGGGGAAAGGGAAAAGGGAAAGGGGAAAAGGGGAAAGATTAAATTTATCAAAACAATCGGGTCTAAAAACTCGCCTTTTAAGGCGAAAAGTTAGGCGTGCGGGGTCTAAATCCCCGTTACAAAACTGCGCTTTTGACTTCCGACTTTTTTAATTTTTTTCCCTTTAACCATTAACCTTTTCCCTCTTTCCATACCCATGCCCCATCAATAATGAAGACTCTCCAAATATCCGGATATTACCAGATGTACCAAAGCATAATAACGAAATAACAAGCTGTGACAGGGATGTAACTCAATGGTTGAAGAAAATGGATCGATTCGTACATTGTCGGTTGATATTGGTGGTAGTGGAGTTAAGGCGATAGTTTTGGACATTACAGGAAAGCCAATAACTGAAAGAGGACGTTTAGATACGCCACAACCTGCTACGCCTGAGGTTGTAATTAATGCGATTGCTGTGTTAGCGGCGGCGCAGGGTGAGTTTCATCGGGTTTCTGTGGGTTTTCCCGGTGTGGTGCGGTGTGGAGTTACGGAAACAGCGGTAAATTTGCATCCAGATTGGATTGGCTTTGATTTGGAAACAGCATTACTAAAACGCTTAAACAAGCCTGCACGAGTAATTAATGATGCAGATATGCAAGGGCTTGGGGCGATCGCAGGTAAAGGTGTAGAATTGGTGATTACTTTGGGTACGGGATTTGGTTCGGCTTTGTTTGTGGATGGAAAGCTGGTGCCGAATATGGAAATGGGACATCATCCATTTCGCAAAGGAAAGACTTTTGAAGAACAACTAGGACGGGCAGAGTTAGAAAAAATTGGTGATAAAAAATGGAATAAGCGTTTACAAAAAGCCATCGCATCTTTGCAACATTTGTTCAATTATGATTATCTATATATCGGCGGTGGTGAAGCCGTAAAAGTGAATTTTCAGTTACCTTTAAATGTAAAGCTTATCCCCAATATCACTGGTTTATTAGGCGGTATTGCTTTGTGGAGAGATGAAAAAAGGTAACATGTTTTGCCATATTTACAGCAAAGTCTTCTCAGTACAATGCTTCTTTAATTCCTGAAAAAGTCTGTTTGGATCGGGTTGTACATGGCTTTGCGTTGAATTTTTAACCTTCAATTGATGATGAATTTACGCAAAGCTGTAATCATAAGTAAAGTTGCTAAAACTAAATAATACTGCAACCAACACGATGTATCCATCAAGATAATATTGAAGGATAAAAAGTAGATAATCCTCTCCAAAGGAAGACAAATTATTGGGATCGAGAGCTTATCATTGTTGCCAAATACTACATCAATGAATGTTCAAAAAATTAACTCTGAAAATCCAATAGTATTTTTGCTTGCAGGATAAATATGATAAGGCTGCATCAGCATACCAAGCGTCAGCCAAAGATGACTAGACAAATTTGTGCGATCGCATTCCCATACGATCGCATAGTATGTTATTGTCTAAACCATTGATTTAGACAAGATATCTTACAAGTTGATAACTGAATCAAAGATAAAAAAAGCACAAAGACTAATGATATTAGTCTAATTAGGCAAAATGGGAGGTAGAAAAAATATTAAATATAGCAGAATTGAGAATTTGGTAGTCAAAATTGGAAACTAAAACACGCTTTCTGGTTGGCTACTAGACACATCTTTGTGTAATTCACTTTACTTTAAATCTGCTGTATGTCAAAAAATCACTAGTTGATTTTTTTATTGCAACAGTATCCAGTATCCCGGACAGCTGTACTGTTGTTTGTTAAAAGAAATATTGGTTTAACTAAAATGAACGACAATGACTGAAATTGGCCTGATGATGACGGGCGTTTTAACAGCAAGACAAGCATCTGGGCCTAATTTGCCAGAACAGCAATTATTTCAGATGGAACATGACATTAACCAGTCAAAAGGCAGTCACTTAGAAACAACTGCTCAAGTCACACCACCTGAATTCATACAAACAGATGCAAATTTGCAGGCTTCTTTAAGAGGGATCGCGCTAGAAAAAGAACATACAGTTCAAAAAATTGACAATAAGAATCAGTTCCCAGCTTCTGGTGGTTTAGTACAGCCTCAGAAATATTCTCAATCGGTAGGGAAAAACCCTGCAAAGTCTGGGGGAAAATTTGATAAATATAGTACACAGCCTCTACCAACTCTTTATTTTGGTAGTTCTGGTGTGGCTGTCAGAGCTTTACAACGTCTTTTGGTCTCTAACGGATATACCGTTAGAGTTGATGGAATCTTTGGGGCGCTGACGGAAACTGCTGTCAAAGCATTTCAAAACCAGCGGAACTTAGCAGTGGATGGAGTCGTAGGTCAGCGAACTTGGCGCGCGCTAACAATTTAGTTGAGAGTTGGAAGTTGGGAGTTGGGAGTTGGGAGTTAGGAGTTAGGAGTTATAAAATTTTCATTCTTCATAGATTTTTAACTCTTCACTCCTCAATCCTCACTCCTAACTAATTATCGGTACTTATGCTGCTCCAATAACTGTTGCGCTCTTGGCTTGTAAATTAAATAGAATAGAGCCTCTATATAGCGCAACAAATCTTCTCGATTTTCCTTAGAAGTAAAGTTCCAAAAGCCATAAATTCGTGCTAGTGATAACAGCTTGGTGGTGTGAATTTTCCAAGTATAGGTACTGTAAACTCGGTCAATGGCTCGCTGGGAAATTTCATTCCAATAATGTGAATTTTGTTCGCACTTAGTGATAAAGTCCACAATTATTGTTGCTGTTTCCTCTAAATTTGTCGGGTTAATGTAGAATCCGTTAACTTTGTTTTGAATAATTTCTAGCGGCCCGCCAAACTGTGTAGCGAAGGTCGGTAATCCTGAAACCATCGCCTCTAAAATTGTTAAACCGAAAGCTTCAAATAAAGCTGGTTGGACAAAAATTCCTTGGTGGTCAGCAATCACTCGGTAAATTTCACCAGAATCAGTTTTGGACAAGCGCACGCCCAACCAGCGAATTTTTCCGTGGAGATTGTATTCGTCAATTATGCGGTAAAGTTTGACAATTTCATCTCGTTCTTCGTTGTCTTCGGATTCTTCTACACGCAACTTACCAGCCACTAAAATTAAGTTGCAATGTTCTTGTAATTCTTTATTTTGGCCAAAGCATTCAGCTAAGCCTGTGAGGTTTTTGATGCGGTCAAGACGCGCCATTGAAAACAGAGGACGCTTGTGAGGATCGTCAAGTTTGCCAAAAATTTGGCTTGGGTCATCTAAGGTAAAAAGCATTTCAGCAAGGCGCTGGCGATCGCTTTCTACTCTATCTTGAGTCCGGGTGTAGGGAAAATAGTAATTTTCGTTGACTCCAGGCGGTACAACATTAAATTTGGGACTGAATAATTCAATGCCATTGGTTACATGGTATAACTCCGGCATGGTGAAGCATTTATAAGATTCGTACTGTCCTACACTATCGGGGGTTCCCACAATTTCTTGGTAGGTGCTGCTAATCACAAAATTGGCAGCATTCATAGCAATTAAGTCAGCTGTAAATTGCAAGGAAAAATGATATTTATCTTCTAAATCTTGCCAGTAAAGGTTACTAAACAAGTATTTAGATTTTTCCAAAGCATGGGCAATATTACATTGCGTGACTTTCATCCGTCGCGCCAACAAAAATGCTACTAAATTTCCATCAGTATAGTTACCAACTATTAAGTCTGGTCTACCATGAAATTCTGCCCGCAGTTCTCTTTCAGAGTCAATGGCGAAAGTTTCCAGATAAGGCCAAAACTCAAACCGGGAAATCCAGTTTTGAGTCATATTTGGATTAAATTCCCGCAGAGGGACTCGCAAAATCCAAGCATTTTCTGTGCCATAAACTTTTTCTAGCCGTTGATTACAAAGGGTACCATCACTATTAGGAATCAAGCGGCTAAGAATAATCACTTTTGGCTGGACGTTCAATCCTTCTAAGCCAGCTAGAAAAACATCTTCTTGCAATTGTTTTTCTAGACTTTTTGCTTGGTCAAGGACGTAAACCACTTGACCGCCAGTATCAGGACGCCCCAAAACGCCTTCTTGTCCGAACCATCCGTGGGCTGACACCAGGACGATTCTAAAAATCATTGGAACGCGAGAAATGAAGGCTTCTAGGGTCTGGGGATCGGGAGAATCAATTAATTCATCGAGAATATTTAGAGTGTCTCGCACGCGGGCTGCGGTATTACCCCAACCCGGTTCAAAACCCATTATTTGCAACTGGAAACGGAATTTTTCGTAGGGTTCATCATCGGGGCGATCGCTAACAAAGCTTATGGCTTTCTTAACTTGGTCAGAAAGTTGTTGCTGGGATTGGATGCGATCGTTTACCAGCAATTGTACGCCGTTGTATTGGTGTAAACGCAAGAAATTCAACAAGCTTTCTAGCAATTGTTTGGAGTCTTGAAATATTTTGCTAGAGAGATAGCGGTTGAGAAATTGTACCCCCTTACCAATATTTTTCGGGTCGCGGATAACTGGGGTGTAATCATAAAACGGGCCGAAATCCAACTCTAGCAGGTCGCCGTCGTTTGGATGATATTTGTTCACCAGGCGATCGCGTAAATCGAGTAAATCCTGCACCGTCATCGGCTCAACACTCAAGTCTGACGTTAACCAATAGACTTCTTGACTGGCAATTTTAGAACGAATAATGAAACAGAAGTTTGAGTCCTCTTGAATAATTTCCTGAGTGTAGTAAATGAGTTTACTTAAGTCAGATGTAGTGTAAAATGCCTCAGGTTTCTGGTACTTGGAACAATATTCAGCGTATACATTGAGTATGTCATTTCGCAGCAAGTACTTCTTTTCTTGTTGGCGTAATTCACTAATAAAGGAACGCAAATCATTTTTTTCTTCACTATCTAAGACTGCTTGCAGCAATTCAGACATGGTAACTCCAGTGGATGACGATGTTTGCATTTAACTTTCAGTACTTTTGTCTAACTGCGTAGAAACAAACACAAAATCACACAGATAAAACATATTACCTGTGTATCTACGAGGATCTACTTTTCAGCAGCACTGAAATCATCTTGTACTTTACTTAAAGTATCTATTACTCAGTATTTTTGGCTCTCACCAAAGGAATACTATTGTTCTTTCTTTTGACAGATGTTGTTAAATAACTGATACAATCATTGGCGAACCAACTCTTATTATAATTTCCAATTCGTAATAAATTGTCTGTGAGTTATGAATTCTGCCATTGCTATAACTATATTCTTCAAAAACCTGAAACAAAAGTTATTTTTTTCGCTTCAACGTTAATCTGAAGTTAAACTTAGATGAATTAAAATCAACTTTTGATTTTAGCTCCACTCATCTTAATTCAGCTTAGTTATAATTTCACCATCAAGATTTTTCAATCAGGTCGATTATATGGCGGACAATACACACAACTTAACATCTTCTGACCACAGCGTAGGCAACATTATGATTATTTCTTTGCTTGCCTTTTGTGGTTTGACTTTCATCATTCTTTTAGGTCTCTTTTAACAATTGAAATTCCTTTCCAAAACACAATTCTCACTTAGAAATTCCCGACTTCTGTAAGAAATCGGGAATTTTATGTTTACGGTATAATTCTGGGTTATTTAGTAAATAAAAGCCGTCTTTTTCCTTAAAGGATGATTCATCCTAATTTTTTGCCAAAAATTATTGGACAGTCAGAATTTCAATGCTCCTCCAAGGATTTAGCACAAGCAAATCATCTTTCTTGACGCGAACCGTCAGTTAGTAAAGTTTGACGGAGTATTAATTTCAGGCGATGGATTTCGATGATGAATTGGATTTGTTGAGTCAGGCCGTTAATGGACACGGGAGTTTTCCAAAAACTTCACATTACCTGATGTACTTAAGCAAGTAAATTTGCTTATATACATATAATTACTTATATACTACATTAATGTATATCCTGGCTCAGTTTTGCTGAACTTTTAAGTCTATAAATAATAATAATAAGGGCGAACGATGGGACTCGAACCCACGAATGGTGGTACCACAAACCACTGCCTTAACCACTTGGCTACGCTCGCCATTCATTTACTGATTATAGCACTTATCTCAGGAAACGATCCAGAGTTTTTATTTTTGGAACGGATGAATTGCATTTAGAGTCTCTGGAATTTAACATTTATAATGACTTTCACTTAGCAAACATGAAACCGTTAACCATCATCGCGTATACTGGAGCAGCAGCAGGACTAGCCGCCTTAGGTGTGACAATGGCGAAGACTAATCCGAGTCAAGTTGCCTATGAAGAATATGCAGTGCAACGGTTGGCAAGCTACTTAAAAACCGATGTATGTAAAAAAACTACGAACTTCATCGAAAATTTAATTCGTTTTAATTGCGAGAAGTTAGTGGATCGAGCTAACCCGCAAATGCAGGAAATTATTAATAGAACTACAGAACGGCAAAATTATATTTTTTTTAGTGTCTACCGCACAGATTTAAAGGTCAGTTCTTGGGTACCTGCTTACAAATTTGAAACGGTGGGAGCTTTCGATCAATTTTATACTTTTACTGCGGAACAGCAATAGGCAAGATAGAGAAGATGTATGTTAGTGATGGCGATCGCTAGTTCCTGGTGAGGTAGAATTTGGGGACTGGGGATAAGGGAGATAAGGGAGACAAGGGAGACAAGGAGAATAATTCATCAGTCAACAGTCAACCGTCAACCGTCAACACTCAACCACCAATAATCATCACAACACCCAGTCCCTCACGTAAAATATGAAAACTGCTCACTGAAAGTTTAACCTTGCCTATGTCATCTGCATATCTGTTGGTATCTCACGGAAGTCGCGATCGCCGTCCAGAAATTGCTATGCAGGAACTTGCAAGGCTGGTGTGTCACAAATTAGAAAAGAATCACAATCAAACAAGTGGCGAACATCTAGTAGGTATAGCTGCTTTGGAAATGACTCAAAAGCCTCTACACCAACAGATTCAAGAATTTGCTAAGACTGCTTTTGGCTGTGATAAAGTGTCTGCAAATCACCATCGCCTCAAGATTGTACCGCTGTTTCTGCTGCCGGGAGTGCATGTCATGACGGATATTCCTGCTGAAGTAGCTTTAGCGCAACAGTCCACTGGTGAAGATATCACGATTGAATTGCAACCATACTTGGGTTCTCACCCAGATTTGAAAAAATTGCTCTGGCACCAAGTTGCTAAGATAGAAGCACAAGCATGGATTCTCTTATCTCATGGTAGCCGTCGCCCTGATTCTCAAAAACCAGTGGAAGCAATGGCGGCGAATTTGGGAGCGGTGGTTGCTTACTGGTCTGTAGCTGGTAGTTTAGAATCACGGGTGAAAGAGTTGGTTGCTGCTGGTTATCGGGAAATTGCAATTTTGCCATATTTTTTATTCGCAGGTGGAATAACAGATGCGATCGCCGCCTCAGTAGAAACGCTAAAATTACAATTTTCGGCAGTAACTTTTCACTTGGCAGAACCTCTAGGAGCAAGTGCAGAATTAGCCGATTTAATTTGGGATTTAACAGACAAATGAACCCCACAGTCAAAGAGAGGAACAAATATTTGGGAAAAGTTTATTTAGTAGGTGCGGGGCCAGGAGATCCAGGACTAATAACTCTCAAGGCGAAAGGTTTATTAGAATGTGCAGATGTAGTTATCTATGATGCTTTGGTAAGTCCAGCAATTCTAGCAATGATTAATCCTCTAGCCGAGCAAATTAACGCTGGTAAGCGCAGGGGAAAACATTCGCTGTTGCAAGAAGAAACCACTCAACTGCTAATTGATAAAGCTCAAGATTGTGCCATAGTAGTGCGGCTAAAGGGTGGCGACCCCTTTATTTTTGGTCGTGGTGGCGAAGAAATGGCAGAATTAGTCAATGCTGGAATTTCAGTGGAGGTTGTGCCCGGTATTACTTCGGGAATTGCGGCCGCTGCCTATGCAGGTATACCATTAACCCATAGACTATATAGTTCTTCGGTAACATTTGTAACTGGACATGAAGCGACGGGTAAATATAAACCCTTAGTAAATTGGAGTGCGATCGCCCACGGTTCGGAAACTGTTGTGATTTATATGGGAATTCACAATTTACCTTATATTGTGGAAGAATTAACTCAGGCTGGGTTAAGTTTAGAAACGCCCATTGCTTTGGTACGCTGGGGTACGCGCCCAGAACAAGAAGAATTAATTGGCACATTAGAGACAATTGTCCAGCAAGTGGAAGAAACTGGATTTGGTGCGCCAGCGATCGCAGTCATTGGACAAGTAGTCAAAATGCACGATATTTTGTCTGGTTGTCGTCCAGTTTAATGATTAGTGCAAGGCTACTGCCACTAACAGGAAACAAAAAACTATATATACCTTACCTGATTTTGCATTTCCTCTGCTGTTACTTGATTTAGAATAACTAACAACCTTTGTGCAATTTCTTGAGGTGAACGGCGAACAGCAAAAATTACACCATAGTGCGTCTGCTCTGATGCAAAATAAGTCTGTACAAGTTCTTCAAAATCAGTTCGGTTGTGAGTAACTAACGTTCTTGTTTGGCTTACAGCATAAGCAAGTTGTTCTGCATCGCTAGCATGAAGTTGTGCTACATCCCGTGCTGCGATAATATCAAAACCTCTTGCTCGGATCAAGTTTGCCACCAAAACATTGACATCTTCATCTAACTACAAGCGAATAAAAAGGGTATTCACAAATCTCTAATCCCTCTTTTGTTACTACGGGGAAAGTATAATCAGGAAGAAAGCCGAAAGCAGTAAGTAACAAAGATGGTTACGCAGCGCAGACAAGCAGTAAGCACAGTGGCCTTC
>Ga0314816_1000130_pt1 | contig 10569 bp, 20 predicted proteins | sample MICome_6_FD_202353 | JGI IMG/M metagenome (GOLD analysis project Ga0314816, IMG submission 202353) | Metatranscriptome of soil surface biofilm microbial communities from soil inoculated with nitrogen-fixing consortium DG1, State College... ...
AAGAAGGCGGCCGTCATACGCCGTTCTTCACGAACTACCGCCCGCAGTTCTACTTCCGTACGACTGACGTGACCGGTATCGTGACGCTTCCGGAAGGCACGGAAATGGTCATGCCTGGCGACAACGTGACCGTTGACGTCGAGCTGATCGTGCCGATCGCGATGGAAGAAAAGCTGCGCTTCGCCATCCGCGAAGGCGGCCGCACCGTCGGCGCCGGCATCGTGGCATCGATCGTCGAGTAATCGACGCTCGAGCGGCGATGACGAAAGCTTGCCGACGGCACTGAAATCTGCGAAAGGCGCGCAAGCGCGTTTCGCAGGCGGCGCCGGCATCGTGGCGAGCATCGTCGAGTAGTTGAAAAGGGCGGGCCATTCGGGGCAGGGGCGTTCATCGCCAGGCTGCTTCCGGAAGGCCCGCCGAGTTTAGACAAAGTCAATGCGTGCCTCACACGGAGGCACGCGGGAAACACGAGCAAGGACAAGTCGAATGAACGGCCAGAATATCCGCATCCGCCTCAAGGCGTTTGATCACCGGGTTCTCGATGCCTCCACGCGCGAAATCGTGTCGACGGCCAAGCGCACCGGTGCGAGTGTGCGCGGGCCCGTGCCGCTTCCGACCCGGATTGAGAAATTCACGGTCAACCGGTCGCCCCACGTCGACAAGAAGAGCCGCGAACAGTTCGAGATGCGCACGCACAAGCGCCTTCTCGATATCGTTGATCCGACCCCGCAGACGGTGGACGCGCTGATGAAGCTCGATCTGGCCGCCGGCGTAGACGTCGAGATCAAGCTGTAAGACCCGGCGCAAGCCGAAATAACAAGGAAGGTACGTGGAGTTTCTCCAACGGCTTCCAGGAACAGGAAACCGGAAGGTGTGTGAAGCACCGGACGGGAACCCTAAACAAGAGGCGTGAACCGATGCGTTCAGGTGTGATTGCACAGAAGGTGGGAATGACCCGCGTCTACAACGACGCCGGCGAGCATATCCCGGTAACAGTATTGCGGCTGGAGAACTGCCAGGTAGTTTCCCACCGCACCGAAGAGAAGAACGGTTATACCGCAGTTCAGCTGGGTGCCGGCCGTTCGAAGGTCAAGAATACGCCGAAGGCCATGCGCGGCCATTTTGCCGCTGCCAGCGTTGAGCCGAAGGCAAAGCTGGTCGAGTTCCGCGTGAGCGCCGACAACCTGATCGACATTGGCGCCGAGCTTACGGCGGGCCATTTCGTCGCCGGGCAGCTCGTGGACGTTACCGGCACCACCATCGGTAAGGGTTTTGCCGGCGCGATCAAGCGCCACAACTTCGGCGGCCTGCGTGCAACGCACGGCGTGTCCGTCTCGCACCGTTCGCATGGTTCGACGGTTCCAACCAGGACCCGGGCCGCGTCTGGAAGGGCAAGCGCATGGCTGGTCACATGGGCCAGACGCGCGTCACCACGCAGAACCTCGAAGTCGTATCGACCGATGAAGACCGCGGTCTGATCCTGGTCAAGGGTGCAGTTCCCGGCTCCAAGGGTTCCTGGATCGTCGTCCGTGACGCCATCAAGTCGGGTACTCCGGAAGGCGCACCGCGCCCTGCCGCAGTGCGCGCCGCAGAATCGAAGTAAGGGAGCCGAATAATGGATCTCACCGTCAAAACCCTCGAGGGCAAGGACGCGGGAAAGGTTTCCCTTTCCGACGCCATTTTCGGTCTCGAGCCTCGTGAAGACATCATTGCCCGCGTCGTTCGCTGGCAGCTCGCAAAGCGCCAGCAGGGTACGCACAAGTCCAAGGGCCGTGCGGAAGTCTCCCGCACCGGCGCCAAGATGTACAAGCAGAAGGGTACGGGCCGCGCCCGCCACCATTCGGCTCGTGCTCCGCAGTTCCGCGGTGGCGGCAAGGCTCACGGTCCGGTGGTCCGCAGCCATGCGCACGATCTTCCGAAGAAGATCCGCGCGCTGGGCCTGCGCCATGCGCTGTCGGCCAAGCTGAAGGCCGAGGACATCATCGTCATCGATGATCTCGTAGCCAACGAAGCAAAGACGAAGGCGCTCGCCGGTGCATTCGCCTCGCTCGGCCTCACCAACGCCCTGATCATCGGCGGAGCCGAGATCGAAGGCAACTTCAAGCTCGCCGCCCAGAACATCCCGAATGTGGACGTTCTGCCGGTTCAGGGCATCAACGTTTACGACATTCTGCGCCGTGGCAAGCTCGTGCTTTCCAAGGCTGCTGTGGAAGCTCTGGAGGAGCGGTTCAAATGACGGATCTTCGCCACTACGACGTGATCGTGTCTCCCTCGATCACCGAAAAGTCGACGCTGGTCTCCGAACAGAACCAGGTCGTCTTCAATGTCGCCAAGGGTGCTTCGAAGCCTGAGATCAAGGCTGCCGTCGAAGCGCTGTTCGGCGTGAAGGTTACGGCCGTGAACACGCTCGTCCGCAAGGGCAAGCTGAAGCGCTTCCGCGGCTTCGCCGGAAAGCAGAAGGACGTGAAGAAGGCGATCGTAACGCTCGCCGACGGTCAGTCCATCGACGTTTCCACCGGTCTCTAACGGATAGGCCCATTAGGGTAAAAACCCAAAAGGGAACAAGAAAATGGCATTGAAAAGTTTCAATCCGACGACGCCGAGCCAGCGTCAACTGGTCATCGTCAGCCGGGCTGGCCTCTACAAGGGCAAGCCGGTCAAGACGCTGACCGAGGGCCTGTCCTCCAAGGGCGGTCGCAACAACCTGGGTCGCATCACCGTTCGTTTCCAGGGCGGTGGTCACAAGCGGACCTACCGTCTGGTCGACTTCAAGCGTCGCAAGTTCGACGTCGAAGGCACGGTCGAGCGTCTGGAATATGACCCGAACCGCACGGCGTTCATCGCGCTCGTCAACTACGCGGACGGTGAGCAGGCCTATATCCTGGCGCCGCAGCGCCTGGCTGTCGGCGACAAGGTGATTGCCTCGGAAAAGGCCGTCGACGTCAAGCCCGGCAATGCGATGCCGCTGCAGTTCATTCCGGTCGGCTCCATCATCCACAATGTGGAGATGAAGCCGGGCAAGGGCGGTCAGATCGCCCGCTCCGCCGGAACTTACGCTCAGCTCGTCGGCCGTGACCAGGGCATGGCGATCCTGCGCCTGAACTCGGGCGAGCAGCGTCTGGTGCACGGCTCTTGCCTCGCATCGATCGGTGCTGTATCGAACCCCGATCACGGCAACATCAATGATGGTAAGGCCGGCCGTTCGCGTTGGCGCGGAAAGCGTCCGCACGTACGCGGCGTCGTCATGAACCCGGTTGACCATCCGCACGGCGGCGGTGAAGGCCGCACCTCCGGTGGTCGCCATCCGGTCACGCCATGGGGCAAGCCCACAAAGGGCAAGCGCACGCGCTCCAACAAGTCGACCGACAAGTTCATTATGCGCTCGCGTCACCAGCGCAAGAAGTAAGAGAGGAAGTCTCAAGTGGCTCGTTCAGTATGGAAAGGTCCGTTTGTTGACGGTTATCTTCTCAAGAAGGCTGAGAAGGTCCGCGAAGGCGGCCGCAACGAAGTGATCAAGATGTGGAGCCGTCGCTCCACGATCCTTCCGCAGTTCGTCGGTCTGACCTTCGGCGTCTACAACGGCAACAAGCATGTTCCCGTCTCGGTGTCCGAAGAAATGGTCGGTCACAAGTTCGGTGAATTCGCTCCGACCCGGACCTATTATGGTCATGGCGCGGACAAGAAAGCGAAGAGGAAGTAACGATGGGCAAGGCAAAAGCCGAACGCCGGCTGAAGGATAATGAGGCGCAGGCAGTTGCGCGCACGATCCGCGTCAGCCCCCAGAAGCTCAACCTCGTTGCCGCGCTGATCCGCGGCAAGAAGGTCGACCGGGCTCTGGCCGAACTCGAGTTCTCGCGCAAGCGCATCGCAGGCACGGTCAAGAAGACGCTTGAATCTGCGATCGCCAACGCAGAGAACAACCATGATCTCGACGTTGATTCGCTCATCGTCGCAGAAGCTTTTGTTGGCAAGTCGATCGTGATGAAGCGCTTCCACGCCCGTGGTCGCGGCCGTGCATCGCGGGTCGAAAAGCCGTTCGCGCACTTGACGATCGTCGTTCGTGAAGTGGAAGCCAAAGGGGAGGCCGCATAATGGGCCAGAAGATTAATCCGATCGGTTTCCGTCTCGGCATCAACCGGACCTGGGATAGCCGTTGGTTCGCGGATAACGCGGAATACGGCCAGCTTCTTCACGAAGACCTGAAGATCCGCGCCTATCTGATGGAAGAGCTGAAGTCGGCCGGTATCGCCAAGGTCGTGATCGAGCGTCCGCACAAGAAGTGCCGCGTGACGATCCACTCGGCTCGCCCGGGCCTGATCATCGGCAAGAAGGGCGCCGACATCGAAAAGCTTCGCAAGAAGCTTTCCGAGATGACCAATTCGGAAACGCACCTCAACATCGTCGAAGTGCGCAAGCCGGAAGTCGACGCAACGCTCGTTGCGCAGTCGATCGCTCAGCAGCTCGAGCGCCGCGTAGCGTTTCGTCGTGCGATGAAGCGTGCCGTTCAGTCGGCGATGCGCCTCGGCGCCGAAGGCATCAAGATCACTTGCGCCGGCCGTCTTGGCGGTGCGGAAATCGCCCGTACCGAATGGTATCGTGAAGGCCGCGTTCCGCTGCATACGCTGCGCGCCGACATCGACTACGGTACGGCCGAAGCCGAAACCGCTTTCGGAATCTGCGGTGTCAAGGTCTGGATCTTCAAGGGCGAAATCCTTGAGCACGATCCGATGGCTTCCGAGCGTCGCGCGACCGAGAGTGACAACCAGGGCGGTAGCGGCAGAGAGCGTCGCCGCGAGAACGCGTAACATTCGCGCGTGGCAGCCAATATCGGAGAAGTAAAAAAATGTTGCAGCCAAAGCGTACGAAGTATCGCAAGCAGTTCAAGGGGCGCATCAAGGGCGTCGCGAAGGGCGGCTCTGACCTCGCCTTCGGCGAATTCGGTCTGAAGGCCCAGGAGCCCAACCGCGTCAATGCTCGCGAGATCGAAGCGGCCCGCCGTGCGATCACCCGTCATATGAAGCGCGCCGGCCGCGTCTGGATCCGGGTATTCCCCGACGTTCCGGTCACGGCAAAGCCGACCGAAGTCCGCATGGGTAAGGGCAAGGGTTCGGTCGAATACTGGGCATGCAAGGTCAAGCCCGGCCGCATGATGTTCGAGATCGACGGTGTCAACGAGGAGCTCGCCCGCGAGGCACTTCGCCTCGGCGCTGCCAAGCTCTCTGTCAAGACGCGCTTCGTGCAGCGTATCGCAGAGTAAGGAGTGAAGCTCATGAAAGCCGCAGATGTTCGCGCTCTGAGCGCCGACCAACTCAAGGAAGAGCTTGCCAAGCTGAAGAAGGAGCAGTTCAACCTGCGCTTCCAGAAGGCGACTGGCCAGCTCGAGAAGTCTTCGCGTATCAACGAGGTCCGCAAGGACATCGCACGCATCAAAACCATTGCCCGCCAGAAGGCGGCAGAAGCCAAGGCCTAAGGACCAGAACAATATGCCGAAACGCATTCTGCAGGGCACCGTCGTCAGCGACAAGAACGACAAGACCGTCGTCGTCCGGGTCGAGCGCCGCTTTGCGCACCCGATCCTTCAGAAGACCGTTCGTCGTTCCAAGAAGTACAAGGCTCACGACGAGAACAATCAGTTCAAGGTCGGCGACCTCGTTTCCATCGAGGAATGCGCGCCGATTTCCAAGGACAAGCGCTGGACGGTCGTTTCCGCCCAGTCTTGATTTCTGCAGGTTTTGTCCGCCGGACCCTTGCGTCTCGGGCAAATATCTGTATGAAGCACGCAATTAAAGCCGAGGAACGCTCGAGTTCGAGCGTTCTTTTGCTTTGAGATGAGCACAATAAGCCGGGCGAGGGGGTTTCGACCCAACCGGCCTGGTAACAACAAGAAGGCGACCTGACATGATTCAGATGCAAACAAACCTCGACGTGGCGGATAATTCCGGCGCACGTCGTGTCATGTGCATCAAGGTGCTGGGCGGCTCCAAGCGCAAGTACGCGTCGATCGGCGACATCATCGTCGTTTCGATCAAGGAAGCCATTCCGCGCGGCCGCGTGAAGAAGGGTGATGTCATGAAGGCTGTTGTCGTTCGCACCGCGAAAGACATCCGCCGTGCGGATGGCAGCGTCATCCGTTTCGACACCAACGCAGCCGTTCTCATCGACAACAAGAAAGAGCCGATCGGCACCCGTATCTTCGGACCGGTTCCGCGCGAACTCCGCGCCAAGAACCACATGAAGATCATCTCGCTGGCTCCGGAAGTACTCTAAGGGAGCGATCAGAGATGCAAAAGATTCGCAAAGGCGACAAGGTCGTCGTTCTGACCGGTAAGGACAAGGGCCGTACCGGCGAAGTCATTCAGGTCATGCCGAAGGAAGACCGGGCTCTCGTGCGCGGCGTCAACGTGGTGAAGCGTCACCAGCGCCAGACTCAGAACCAGGAAGCCGGCATTATCACAAAGGAAGCCTCGATCCACCTTTCGAACATCGCGATCGCCGATCCGAAGGACGGCAAGCCGACCCGCGTCGGTTTCAAGATCGATGGTGACAAGAAGGTCCGCGTGGCCAAGCGTTCGGGAGATGTGATCGATGGCTAAGTCCGCTTATGAGTCGCGGCTCAAGAAGGAATATGTAGAGCGCATCCGCAAGGCGATGCAGGAGCAGTTCTCCTACGCCAACGAAATGCAGATCCCGCGCCTCGACAAGATCGTCATCAACATGGGTGTTGGCGAAGCGACCGGCGATTCCAAGAAGCCGACGGTTGCTGCTGCCGACCTCGCTGCGATTGCCGGCCAGAAGCCGGTCATCACCCGCGCTCGCAACTCCATCGCGGGCTTCAAGCTTCGCGAAGGCATGCCGATTGGTGCCAAGGTTACCCTGCGCGGCGTTCGGATGTATGATTTCCTGGATCGTCTCATCAACATCGCTCTTCCGCGTGTTCGAGACTTCCGCGGCCTCAATCCGAAGTCCTTCGATGGTCGTGGCAACTTTGCCATGGGCATCAAGGAGCACATTGTGTTCCCTGAGATCAACTACGACAAGGTTGATCAGATGTGGGGCATGGACATCATCGTTTGCACGACGGCAACTAACGACGACGAAGCACGCGCTCTTCTCAAAGAGTTCAACTTCCCGTTCCGTCAGTAATCCGTAACGGCAAGCGTAAAGAAGGATAACTGTTATGGCGAAAACGAGCGCAGTTGAAAAGAACAAGCGCCGCCGCAAACTGGTTGCCAATCACGCCGCCAAGCGCGCGGTCCTGAAGGCAATCATCATGAACCAGTCTTTGCCGATCGAAGAGCGGTTCAAGGCCACCCTCAAGCTGGCTGAACTGCCCCGCGATGGGTCCAAGACCCGCATCCGCAATCGTTGCGAAGTCACCGGTCGTCCGCGTGCCTATTATCGCAAGCTGCGCATGTCGCGTATTGCACTTCGCGAACTGGGCAATCTCGGCAAGGTGCCGGGCGTGGTCAAGTCGAGCTGGTAAGGAGACGGGTACATGGCAATGACTGATCCTTTGGGCGATATGCTCACCCGTATCCGCAACGGCGCTGCTCGCCGCAAGTCGAGCGTTTCGACGCCGGCTTCCAAGCTTCGCGCACGCGTGCTGGATGTCCTTCAGGCTGAAGGCTACATCCGCGGATACTCAGAAGTCGAATTCGGCAACGGCAAGGCCGAGCTGAACATCGAATTGAAGTACTACGAAGGCGCCTCCGTGATCCGTGAGATCGCGCGCGTCTCCAAGCCGGGCCGCCGGGTCTATGTCTCGGTCAAGTCCATTCCGCAGGTCGCGAACGGCCTCGGCATCACCATCCTTTCGACTCCGAAGGGCGTGATGGCCGATCACCAGGCACGCGAACAGAATGTTGGTGGTGAGGTTCTTTGCTCGATCTTCTAAGATCGAGCAGGATCTCCATAGCGAACAGACAGGTATAAAAATGTCTCGTATCGGTAAGAAGCCCGTTCAAGTTCCGGCAGGCGTCACGGCTAACGTGGATGGCCAGAAGGTAACGGCAAAGGGCCCGAAGGGCGAACTGTTCTTCGTCGCAAATGACGAAGTTTCGGTGAAGCTCGAAAACAACACGGTTGTCGTTCAGCCGCTCAACGAGAGCAAGGATGCTCGCGCAAAGTGGGGCATGTCCCGCACGATGATCGAGAACATCCTCAAGGGCGTGAAGGACGGTTACGAGCGCAAGCTCGAAATCAACGGCGTCGGTTACCGCGCGTCCATGCAGGGCAAGAACCTGCAGCTCGCGCTCGGTTTCAGCCACGACGTCGTCTACCAGACGCCGGAAGGCATCACGATCGCTGTGCCGAAGCCGACGGAAATCGTCGTTTCCGGAATCAACAAGCAGCAGGTCGGCCAGGTTGCCGCGGAAATCCGCGAATACCGCGGCCCCGAGCCCTACAAGGGCAAGGGCGTCAAGTATGCCGAAGAGCGGATCGTCCGCAAAGAAGGCAAGAAGAAGTAAGGATCACGCGAAATGGCTAGCAGGAAAGATACTCTTGTGCGTCGCGCCAGCCGCGTGCGCCGTCAAATCAAGGCGGTTGCCAATGGCCGCCCGCGCCTGTCGGTTCATCGCTCGTCGAAGAACATCTATGCGCAGATCATTGACGATGTTGCCGGCAAGACGATTGCCTCGGCATCGACCCTCGACACGGATCTGCGGTCTTCGCTGAAGACCGGAGCGGATACCGAAGCCGCTACGGCTGTCGGCAAGCTCCTGGCAGAACGTGCTTCCAAGGCGGGCATCAAGGACGTTGTCTTTGACCGTGGCGCCTTCATCTACCACGGCCGCATCAAGGCGCTGGCCGAGGCAGCTCGCGAAGGCGGCCTGAACTTCTAAGGTTCGTCGCCCGGGCAGCAATGCCCGGGCGTAACCCGGCTTCGCAAATCCCCGGCCGCTTCGATTTCCAAGGAAGCGAGGCGGCTTTCGTCAATCTGCCGATTGCACCCGGAAAAGAAAAAGGAAGAGGACAATGGCACAAGAAAGAAGAGGTTCTCGCGAAGATCGCCAGAACCGCGAAGAGCGCGACAGCGAGTTTGTCGATAAGCTCGTCGCTATCAACCGCGTCGCCAAGGTGGTGAAGGGCGGTCGTCGTTTCGGTTTCGCCGCTCTCGTCGTCGTGGGCGACCAGAAGGGCCGCGTCGGCTTCGGCCATGGCAAGGCACGCGAAGTGCCGGAAGCCATCCGCAAGGCAACGGAAGCCGCCAAGCGTGACCTGATCTTCGTACCGCTGCGCGGTGGCCGCACTCTGCACCACGACGTGCACGGCCGTCATGGCGCCGGCAAGGTGCTGCTGCGCTCGGCCAAGCCCGGTACCGGTATCATCGCCGGTGGCCCGATGCGCGCCGTCTTCGAGACGCTCGGCGTTCACGACGTCGTAGCCAAGTCGACCGGTTCGTCGAACCCCTACAACATGGTTCGCGCAACATTGACGCGCTCAAGAACCAGATGCACCCGAAGGATATCGCGGCACAGCGCGGCATGAAGTACGCCACGCTCCAGTCCCGTCGCGTTTCCGCCGGCGTTGCTTCCGAAGAATAAGGGAGCTGACAGATGGCTAAGAAGGAAGTTGCCAAGAAGACGGTTACCGTCGAGCAGATCGGTAGCCCCATTCGCCGTCCGGCCGTGCAGCGTCAGACGCTCGTCGGCCTGGGCCTCAACAAGATGCACCGGGTACGCACGCTGGAAGACACTCCGGCCGTTCGCGGCATGATCCGGGCCGTCCAGCACCTCGTTCGCGTCGTCGACGAGAAGTGAGGGGGATCGAGATATGAAACTGAATGAAATCAAGGACAACGAAGGCGCGACCAAGAACCGCAAGCGCCTGGGCCGCGGTATCGGCTCCGGTTCCGGCAAGACGGCCGGTCGCGGTGTAAAGGGTCAGAAGGCGCGTTCGGGCGTCGCGATCAACGGCTTCGAAGGCGGTCAGATGCCCATCTACCGTCGCCTGCCGAAGCGCGGCTTCAACAACATCTTCGCTTCGGAGTTCGTTGTCGTGTCGCTCGGCCGGATTCAGGCCGCAGTCGATGCCAAGAAGCTGGACGCATCCAAGACCGTCGATGCCGCTGCTCTCAAGGCGGCCGGCGTTATCCGCCGCGTCAAGGATGGTGTGCGCGTTCTCGCCGACGGCGAACTGAAGGCGAAGGTTTCGCTCGAAGTTGCCGGCGCCTCCAAGCCCGCGATCGAGAAGATCGAGAAGGCTGGCGGTTCCATCAAGCTGCTCTCCGCAGCCGCTGAATAAATATGACTGATGAACCGCCCGGGGTGCTTCACGCCGGGCGGTTTTGCTCCCATATGTGAGCCTCACGTCCAAGCGCAGCGAATCGCCTGCCGCGACGGGACATAACGGAAACCACGGTGAGGCATCCGATTGCAGCGACAATCGCCTCGCGCCTGGTTTTCAACGACGAAAACTGATTCCATCCGGAACGACCGGGTTTTCCCGTGTTTCCGAGACTTGGTACGCGGAGAATTGCATGGCTTCTGCAGCGGAACAGCTCGCCTCGAACCTGAATTTTTCGACTTTCGCCAAGGCGGAAGATCTGAAGAAACGCCTCTGGTTCAC
>Ga0314816_1000133_pt1 | contig 10499 bp, 6 predicted proteins | sample MICome_6_FD_202353 | JGI IMG/M metagenome (GOLD analysis project Ga0314816, IMG submission 202353) | Metatranscriptome of soil surface biofilm microbial communities from soil inoculated with nitrogen-fixing consortium DG1, State College... ...
AGTTCGGGTAATTGAATACGCTATAAAAAATAAATATTTAGTAGTCGGTGGTGATAGTTTAGATAATAATAAACTACTCAAAGCATTGGTAGGCAATCAAGCAGATGCAGTAGTGGCTATACCTTGGCATTCTAGAAATAAATTAAATCGAGATTTCCCTGAAAAAGTGGAGAAAATGTGGCAAAAACCAGGTAATTGGCGCACAGCATTATCTTACGATGCAACTCGTGTTTTGCTGGCAGCTTTAGAAAAAATACCATCACCCAGTCGTGAAAATATCGAGCAAGTAATAGCTGAAACTAACTTTCAAGCAACTGGCGCTACAGGCTTAATTTCTTTTAAACCAAATGGCGATCGCCAACAAGATAACATTTATCTAGTGAAAGTTGTACAGAATCCCAATACAGGACAAATTGAATTTTTACCTTTGGATAAATCAAAGTAATTACCAGGAATTAGTTAAGATTCCCGATTTTTTGTAAAAACCGAGAATCCGCTTTTTTACAACCGTCACTCATCTATGCGTAGCAGCTTGCGATAAAATCCCTGGGAAAAATCAGTGGCACGATAACGTTTATAGTTTTCCATAAGTTCAATTAAATAATTAATAAACTCGAAACTCGCCATCATCAGTTCATAACTCAATTCAGCATTACCATCAAACTGCACTCGGCAACGTGTTAAATCTGAAGGTAGGGTAGCAACATTCCAGGAAGCAACAAAAGGGACATTTTCACTAGCTTCTATCTTTCGGTGTCCCTCCAAAACTCCTTTTTGATAAAGACTAATGGCAAAAGGTAAAAAATTCCTCTTAGCACCCTGGATGTAAGGTAAGTAAACACTGGCTTGTTGTTGAGTAGCTGGTTGGAGTTGGTCGATAGACATTATTCAATATTCCTCAAGTTAATTAGCAACTGGCGATAGGCTCTTAAGTAGTATTCCCAAAAAATGTGTATCAGGCACATGCTGGGGCATTCCCCATACTCAATAAATGAAGTTACTGCTAAGAAATATTAAAATTTCGGTTACAATAAGGCTGCGTTAACTTTTGTCGAAATTGGGGGCAATACACTAAAAAATCCCTGCTCACAAGTGGTGGATACCGTTATTGCGTGTTTCTTCCCAGAACAAGGTGCTGCTGCCTTGCTATCACTTGGCCTAAACTAGAGTTTCCGTTGCTGAAGCTCTATAGCCTACAAGCTTCCTAGCCAAGGGGCTATCAAAGGAATCAAGCTTGTGTCTAGGAGTGGCAAATGTGGTTAATGCAAGGCAATCAAACACAGTAGCAGCGAGAACAATGCTAGTCCCAGAAGCTCTTGGCTTAGGGATGGTGGGTACTACAGTTTGCCCATTATGATTAATATCGGAAAAAGTAATTAGGGATATTTGTCCGTAAAATTACTAACTGTAAACAAATAGTGGTTTTTGAATCAAGTAACCCAACCTATGCCAGCGAATTCCTGGCCCGAAGAAGATTCTTATCAAGAGCTCGATCCACTCAACTCTTTGTTGTCTGACCTGTCAGTAGATGAAGAGTCTGTGTTAGAGACAAAATCTATGTCTCTACCATCCCGGTTTCAAGGTCGTAGAGGTAAAGCAGCTCTGGTCTTGACTATTGTCTGGAGTGGCACGATCGCTCTGCATTTAGTTTCTTGGGCATCTATATTCATATTAGGATTGACCACCATTTTAAGTCTTCATGCTTTGGTGGTAGTGTTTACTAAACCTCGTCGCTCACCAAAAGAAATGCAGGGAGATTATCCCTATGTATCTGTGTTAGTGGCTGCGAAAAATGAGGAAGCGGTAATTGGTAAATTAGTCCAAAATCTTTGTAATCTGGATTATCCAGATGGCAAATACGAAGTATGGATAATTGACGATCGCAGTACTGATAATACGCCCCATTTATTAGCAGAACTACAGCACAAATATGACAAACTCAAAGTACTGACGCGCTCAGCAGACGCTAGTGGCGGAAAATCAGGGGCACTAAATCAAGTACTACCGCTTTCCAAGGGCGAAATCATCGCTGTATTTGATGCTGATGCCCAAGTAACACCAGATTTATTATCACAGGTAATACCTTTATTCCAAAGAGAAAATGTCGGGGCGGTGCAAGTGCGAAAAGCGATCGCCAACGCCAAAGATAATTTTTGGACTAAGGGTCAAATGGCCGAAATGGCCCTCGATACCTGGTTTCAACAACAGCGCACAGCCCTTGGTGGAATTGGCGAATTGCGCGGCAATGGTCAATTTGTCAGACGTTCAGCCCTGTTAAGCTGCGGTGGCTGGAATGAAGAAACCATCACCGATGACTTGGATTTAACAATCCGCCTACATTTGGAACAATGGGATATTGAGTGTGTTTCCCATCCAGCAGTGCAAGAAGAAGGAGTGACAAAGGCAATTGCACTCTGGCATCAGCGCAACCGTTGGGCGGAAGGTGGATATCAGCGTTACCTGGATTATTGGGATTTAATTCTCAAAAATCGCATGGGAACCCGCAAAAGCTGGGATTTGCTGATGTTTATGCTGATTATGTATATTTTGCCCACAGCAGCAGTACCAGATTTATTAATGGCGATCGCTCGTCATCGTCCGCCAATATTAACCCCCATCACCAGCTTGTCCATCACCATGTCAACCATCGGTATGTTCACAGGCTTGAGACGAATACGTCAAGAACGGGAATTCTCCTTTTCTACGTACTTTACCTTATTACTACAAACTATACGTGGTAATTTATACATGCTGCACTGGCTAGTAGTGATGAGCAGCACAACCACCCGTATGTCCATCAGACCAAAACGCCTGAAATGGGTGAAAACCTTGCATACTGGGACTGGGGACTAGGGAGATGGGGAGATGGGGAGCAGGGGAAAAGGTTAAAGGCTAAAGGGAAAAGGAATAAATTTAATCTTTCCCCTTTTCCCCTTACCCCTTTCCCTTTCCCCATACCCTGTTTGCCCCATGCCCCACACCCAATTCATTCATCATCAACTTCCGATTCTTCTACCCATTCAGGTGTAGCCATCGAATCAGAAAATTCTGGGGAATCATCTGTAAAGCGGATAATTTGACCGTTGAAAAATTCTGCTAAACGTTGAGCTGCGATCGCCACTTCATCCGGTTCCCAATTAGGTGGAGGTGTTTGGGTTGGTGGTGGAGGCATGGATTTTACACCATTTCCATTCACGTGTCCATTGCCGTTCCTGGATGCGGACTCGGTTTTTACTGGTGGTGTTGGTGCTGGTTGTGGAGTAACTAGCTGTGGTACTGGTGCTGGAGGCGGAATTTGCCCATTGGAAATGGGAGTAGGTGGTTGCTGAGGGCGAGTAGAATCTTGCCGTGCAGGGGCTTTTTTCCCTGGGTTAGAGTTTAATGAAGTTGCTTTTTCCAGATTTACTTTAATTTCGCGTTGGAAAGTCTGCTGGAAAGCTACGACAATTATGGGTAGATCGGATTTAACTTTTTCAAACCATGCCTGTTTGATGGCAATATAAGCCACTGTGCCATCGAATTCGATGAGTTGACACATTTGACGTAGCAGTTCTCGCCTTGAGATTGGTTGAAAGTTAGCGAGTACTTGTTGCCAAACTTGAGTTAAGTCGTATTGGGGTGTCTCAAGAACTTCTGAGGTAGCTGGTTGATTTTTTGCAGACGCTGCGGTTTCTGGCGTTGGTAATGAAACCGAGTTAGTAGCAGAATTGTGATTTATTTGCCCATTATCTGGGGTTGATGATGTGACAGCCTGATTTTGGACAGTTGGTTGATGATGGTTTCCAGAATTGTGATTTGTTTGCCCATTATTTGGGGTTGATGATGTGACAATTGCTGAAGGATACTTGTAAGATACAGCAGGTGCTACATTTGAGGCTTGTGGCTGAATATTCGTTGCACTTGGTAACAATCCTAATAATGTTACCTCCAACCACAAACGGGGCTGGGTGCTGTTTTTGATTTGTACTTCAGCTTCTCGCAGGTGTTTTTGTCCTGTCAAAATCGTAGTTGTGTGCCAGTTTTGGGCAAACTCCACCAGCGCTTTCCAAGTTTGCTGAGTACAAGCAACTAAATCGTGGCGATTGGGTGCTGTTTTGGCAATTAGTAAATCGCGGTAAAAAGCAGCGAGATTTTGCAGAACAGTCAACGGTTCTCGACCGCGATCTAAAATGTGGTGCGTATAGTCGAGAACTGCTTCTGGTTTGTCTTGAGCAATGGCATTTAATAGCTTTAATAAGTCTTGTTCGCTTACCGTCCCCACCAAATCCCAAACTTTATCTGGTGTCACTTCACCTGGTAATAAAGCCAATTGGTCGAGCAAACTTTCAGCATCCCGTAACCCTCCTTGAGAAAGTTGGGCTACCAAAGTTACAGCATCCGGTGAAATATTAATGTTTTCTTTAGAGGCGATGTCACTTAAATGCTTAACCATCGCCTCTAGCTGAATACGTCTAAAATCGAACCTCTGACAACGTGAAATAATTGTCGGTAACACCCTTTGCGGGTCTGTTGTTGCTAAAACAAAAACTACGTGTTTTGGTGGTTCTTCAAGTGTTTTTAATAACGCGTTGAATGCCTGGTTACTTAGCATGTGGCATTCATCAATCACATAAACTTTGTAGCGGCACTGTACGGGAGCAAACTGAGCTTTTTCAATCAGTTCGCGGATATTATCGACACCAGTATTACTTGCAGCATCAATTTCAATTACGTCTAGAGAATAGCCTTTAGTAATTCCCTGACAAACATCACAGACGCCGCATGGTTCTGCGGTAGGCTTGTCACTTTTAAGACAATTGAGAGACTTAGCAAGAATTCGGGCACTGGAAGTTTTCCCCGTACCTCTAGGCCCAGTGAATAAATAGGCGGGGGCGATTTTGGATGTACCGATCGCATTTGTGAGAGTAGTGGCGATCGCCTCTTGGCCTACCAATTGAGCAAAACTCTTGGGGCGATACTTGTGGTGCAGGGGTTCGTAAGACATGGAAATATAGACTTCAATGCCTTTTAACGTTGATTAATAGCACCGAGTCGAATTTGGGATTCAATTATTTTAATCTCTGGTACCTGCTTTGTTTGTCGATGTACCCATACCAATTGCACTAAATTTAATCCGTAAACTTTAGCACCAAGAAAAGCAAGCCAAGAGAACATATTTTTTACTATGATTTCACCATCGATGCATCCGAATTATAGCATACCATTTAGTACATTTGTTCTAAATTAGTCATTGGTCATTGGTCATTGCTCAGGGGAAAAGGTTAATGGTTCGACAAGCTCACCAACCGGGAAAAGGGAAAAGGAATAAATTTAATCTTTCCCTTTTCCCCTTACCCCTTTCCCTTTCCCCTTGTCCTCTTAGTATGCCCCATACGCTGTTTGCCCAATCCCGAATTTTCTTGACGAACTAACGCCATAGCGCGATGCGATCGCTACAATCTTAAGGATAAACAACACTCAATGGTGCAACAGATGCTCAAGCGGCTAGTTCAATGGCTCAAAAAGCTTTTTCAGAGCTTATTTGGTAGAAAACAAACTGCCTCAAAAGCTAGGGGGAATGTGCAAAAACAACAAGCACCACCTCTAACTGATACGGATCTGGAATTTCTTTTCAACGAACTGTTGCAAGGAGTAAATCAAGCACGAGGTGAAGCTTGGGCACGCAAGTGGCTACATAATATTGAACATCGCGTCACAACTGAACGCTGGATCGAATGGTTGAAACGCTTTGGTGACAGGTTACTAGCATCACCAACACCTAATAATGAAATGGCTGCGCGGTTGGTGCAATTCGGTGATTTAGGCATTGGCGAAATCACAGATGTTGCCCATAATATCGGGATGCAGTTGTTAAAACGCAATCAAGGCGAACCAGTTTGGGAATATGAAGGGCCGGACGCTGCGATTACTACTCTGCCATCTCAACCAATTACCCCAGCATCCCAGGAATTAAATGAAGAAGAAAATTTACCAGAGGGAGAATATCAAACTGTCACCCTAGAAGAACTATTTGTGATGTTGCAGCATGATGAAAATTTACGCCATCAGATTGCCCAGCAGCTGGCTGTTGAAACCGATGACCCACAAGTCCTAGTACAGGCATTAATCAGTCAATTATATTCTGATGGTCAATCGACTACAGAGCAAACAGAAAATTAATCGCTAAGCCCTTTGGGTAGGCAATAGGGAATAGGCAATGGGCAAAGGTAATCAATCCCGTCCTTTCTGGTGTTAGGGATTGCTTTTAAGGCAGGGGGCAAGAAGGTAGCTAAATTTTTGGTATTTTTCCGGCCGTGACAGGGCATTTAGTTTGCTTGTGTGTAGGAGTATTGAAATGATCTCAAATCTCAAATTGCTGGCCTTATAATGCTGTCATCTTGACCTTTTGTGTATTTTTTGCTAGCCTGCCACAGAAACACTGTACGGATATAATGGGTTTTCACGTAATTCATGACTTTTTTAACACAACGATGGCTACAATCTAGAAAAACAAAATCCAAGAGTGTGGCAGATGCTCAGGCGGATATCCCAATCGCTTAAAAGGTTTTTAAAACGCCTCATTGCAACTAAGCAGACTCGTTCTATCAAAGGTGCAAGGGGACATAATCTGGTGGAGATTCTACCAGAACTAACCGATGCGGATTTAGAACAATTGTTTATCCAATTGCTAGAAGGCGTACATCAAGGACGAGGACGCCAATGGGCATTGAGGTATCTGCAACGAATCGAAAATCGTATTCCGCCTGAACGCTGGGTAGATTGGTTGGTGACGTTTGGCGAAAGCTTAGTAGCCTCACCCACACCAAATCCGCAGTTAGCAATACAGATGGTGCAGCTGCGAGAACTTGGTATCGGCAGAATTGGAGATGTTGCCTATGAAATTGGCATACGGTTGATGCAAAACTTACCCACAGAAATAGAAACACAAATAGAGGATGAAGACAATCAGGCAGAAAATCTAGTGGAATTGACTCCAGGCCAAGAACTGATCCGCGACTTAGGGGAACAGTTATGGGAGTATGATGAGCCAGATGTCGCACAAACTACCCCAGGACAAGAACTGATCCGCGACTTAGGGGAACAGTTATGGGAGTATGACGAGCCAGATGTCACAGAAACTACAAACGATGAAGAAATTCTCGTAACTTCGCCAGGACACGACTTAATCCGTAATTTAGGCGAAGAGTTATGGGAGTATCATGAACCGGATACGCAAACAGTCACGCCAGTACCCGAAAATGCCTTTATTGAAGAACAATCAATTGAGGATTTCGAGGAAGTGATATTGGAGTATCCAGCAGGAGATACCCAAAGCACAATCTCTGAAAATCTTCCTCTCCCGCCAGCGAAAGATTCGATCGCCACATTAACCGAGCTGAGATGGGACTATGAAGAGGAAGATACTCAAACTCAAACAAAAGCAAATTTGCTTCCTGCAAGGCAAAGGACTGAATTAGCGACAACTGGCTCAGAACAAAACTGGGATAGCAATTTAGCGAATTTAGAGCCAAATGTAGCTAACACTTTAGATGAATTGTGGGTGCGCTTGGATCAAAGTAGCAATTTAGTACAGCAACTTGCTTCTAATTTGGCAGTTCAAACTAGCAATTCTTCAAGTATTATTGAGCGCTATGGCAACGATCCTGTTAACCAAGCTCAAGCTTGGTTTTATCAAGGTCTTAGCCAAGCGAAAACAGGAGATTTATTAGGTGCGATCGCATCCTATGACCAAGCCATTGAACTACAACCGGAATTTTGGGAATATTGGTTTAATCGTGGTTTAACGCTGTTTCACCTAGAGCGTTTTGAAGAAGCGATCGCTGCTTATGAAACAGCCATTCAACTCAAGCCCGACTTTTACAAAGCTTGGTATTACCGGGGTGGAACTCTGGGAGAATTGGGATACTTTGAAGAAGCCATCGCTTCCTTTGATAAAGCTTTAGAAATTAGGCCAGACTACCAAGAGGCTTGGTCTAGTAAAGGTTTAGCGCTGCTGAAGTTAGGCTGGCTACGGGAAGCAATTTCTAGTTATGACCAAGCCCTAGATTTGGAACCACAAGACCAAGAAAATTGGTATCACCGAGGCATAGCACTAGCTGTAGGCGAACAATTTGCAGAAGCCATTGCATCTTACGATAAGGCGCTAGAAATTGACCCAGACTATCACGAAGTGTGGATAGACAGGGGTGTAGTGTTGTTTAACTTAGGACGATGGTCAGATGCCATTGCTTCTTGGGACAAAGCACTTTCAGTTCAAGCCGACTTTTATTTAGCTTGGTACAACCGGGGTGTAGCCTTAGATAACTTAGGACGCCGCCAAGAAGCCATCACTTCCTACCGCCGAGCGATCGCCGTTAAACCAGACTTCCACTTAGCCTGGTATAATCAAGCAGTAGCATTGTTTTATTTAGAACAATTTACCGAAGCGATCGTTTGTTATGACAACGCTTTGCAAATCAAACAAGATTACTGGGAAGCTTGGATTGGTAGGGGAACCGCCGTCGGTAATTTAACGGATGCCGATTTATTGCGGAATTTGTCGAGTACTATCACTGCAACAAACCCCGCCTTACAACAGGTAGGCTACGAAGGTAAATTAGCCACCTACGAAGAAGGGTTAAAGCATCTGCGTACAGACACTCACCCAGAAGGTTGGGGTAGATTGCATGTAGCCATCGGTAATACTTATTACGACCACGGTAAAAAACAGCCTAATCCCCGTGATTATTGGCGCAAAGCTGCATTTGAGTACCATCAAGCGCTGTTGACTCTCACCTTAGAATATTTTCCCCTGTTGCATTTAGAAGTTTTGCAATCTCTGAGCAAAGTGCTGATGGGTTTGGGACAAACAACACAACTTCAAGAATTACTGCAACGAGGCAGAGATTTATTGCAGCAATTACTCAATGAAGAAACTCGTTCAGAAGAAAGTAAAAAACAGTTGGCTTTGAAATTTGTCGGTTTAGAGCAATTGGCAGTGGATTTAGCCGTAGATTACGGTGATGTAGTAGAAGCCTGGGAAATTGCCGAGCAGGGCAAAAATGCTTGTTTAAATTGGTTGCTTTTCAACTGGAATGATAATATTTATTCGCCTTATTATGGTGCAATTCAAGAACTATTTAATCCCACAACAGCAATTATTTACTGGCATATTAGTCCAGTAGCCTTACAAACTTTCATTCTCAAAGACCAAGCGCCATCACCGATTCTACTATTTACACCAATTCAAGATATCGGAGCGATCGCTTCAGGAGAAGAAACCATTCGTCTCAATGAATTGCCTCTACCCGAAGCAGTGCGACGCTTGATTGAATTTGAAAATTGGCTTGAAGATTGGCATCAACAATACCAACAATATCGCACCACAGCCCAAGATAAAGAAAGTAAAACTCAGCATCCTTGGCGGGTGGATATGGAGCAAAAGCTGTTCCAGCTTTATGAAATTTTGAATATTTCCACAATCGCTCAAGAATTGGAAGGCATCACCCAACTAATTTTAATTCCTCACCGCGATTTATATAGATTGCCCATTCATACCCTTTTTCATATTTCTTCTCCATCTGAGGAAAATTTACCAAATATCGAGCCAAATTTCACCGTCACTTATTTGCCTAGTGCCCAAATAGGTTTATCAATTAAAAATCAAGATATCTCGCCTTGGCAAAATCAGCTATTACTCAGTGTTGAATATCCTGAAAGTACAGGTTATCCCGGACTAAAATTTGCCAAATTGGAATCTGAAATTATCAACGAAATATTTGTTAATAACCAGCGAATTCAGGGCGCACAAGCAACCAAAGATATTGTGGAAAATGCATTATTTGATAACTACAATATTTTTCATTTTACTGGTTATGCCACGAATAATTTAAGCGAACCAAAAAAATCAGAATTAGCATTAGCAGGTGAAGATAAACTGACATTAGAAGAAATTTTTCAACACAATCTCGCAAGTTATCACCTTGTGACTCTCTCTGCCTGTGAAAATGCCACCACCAGTATCTTCATTACCACCAGCGAATATGTAAGTTTGGTCAACGGTTTTTTGAATCAGGGCGTTCCTCACGTAGTAAGTACTCTTTGGACTGTAGAATCTTCAGCGAGTGCCTTAGCGATCATAGAATTTTATCGAAGATTACAGCCAGATAAATCAGCAGTTGTAGCCTTAGCTGAAGCAACACTGTGGCTCAAAGAATTAACAGCTGGAGAACTAACAAAATGGTATGAAGATATACTCAACAACTTGCATCCAGAAGAAGTAAGAATTAGAGCTTATTTAGCAACACAATTATATAGAAACAGCAAAATGGCATCAGATAAAAAACTGTATAATCATCCTTACTATTGGGCAGCATTCACAATTACAGGGAAGCCAAATTGAAGGAGAATTTAGAATTCAGAATTCAGAATTCAGAACTCAGAATTCAGAATTCAGAATGAATTAGAGTCACCTTAGGGAATGAATATTGGTTTAAAAGAAAGCCGAATTGTGGTTGCAT
>Ga0314816_1000137_pt1 | contig 10309 bp, 10 predicted proteins | sample MICome_6_FD_202353 | JGI IMG/M metagenome (GOLD analysis project Ga0314816, IMG submission 202353) | Metatranscriptome of soil surface biofilm microbial communities from soil inoculated with nitrogen-fixing consortium DG1, State College... ...
GTATCTAACAGAAGAGCAATTATCAATATACAAAGCCCAAGGATTTCTTGTATTGCCAGAATATTTCTCTCGTGCTGAAATCGAGGTAATGAGAGCAGAATTATCTGGTTTATCTGTAAAAGATTCACCTAAAAAAATTTTAGAAAAAGATGGTAAAACTGTGCGTTCATTGCACGGTGTCCATACAAGTAATAATGTTTTCAATTGTTTAACAAGACATCCATTTATTGTTGAGCCTGCGATGCAAATAGTTGGTAGTGAAGTATATATCTATCAATTCAAAATTAATATCAAAGCAGCATTTAGTGGCGATATTTGGAAGTGGCATCAAGACTATATTTATTGGCGTAAAGAAGATGGAATGCCAAGACCACAAGTAGTCAATGCTATGTGTTTATTAGATGATATGAATGAATTTAATGGCCCGCTATTTGTAATTCCTGGCTCTCATCGAGAAGAGATGATTGATGTTGCGGTTCATAATTCTAGAGAAACACCTAAAAATGTTCATAATTCTAGTGACAGTCCTGGATGGATGTCGAGTTTTAGTGCTAATTTGAAGTACTCTCTCAACCAAGAATTAATTACAAATTTAGTCTCAAAATACGGAATAGCTTTTATCAAAGCTGCGGCGGGTTCTGTAGTATTTTTTGATAGTAATATTGTCCATGCTTCCACGAACAATATTTCGCCTTTTGGGCGTTCTACAGTAATTATTACTTATAATAGCATTGAAAATATTCCTTCTCCAGTAGTTAAACCACGACCAGATTTTCTTGTTAGTCAAGATTATCGGCCTGTTATTCCTTTAGCATGTGATATATTATCCGAGCATTCTCTTACCAAAATCTCTAAACTCCGATAAAGCATGAATTTTTAGTCTAATTTCAGCGCCTATTTATAATCCAATACGGTGCAGATAAGTCAGAATAAATGAACCGCAAAGGTACAAAGAACGCAAAGAAATAAGAGTTTGAGAGGGTTTTTGCGTAAGTTTTGAAAGGTGTTTATTATATCATGTTCGTCTAATTACTTATTAAAAAAATTCTCCGCGTCCCCGCGTCGCCGTGTCTCCGCGTCAGTCTACATGATAAGTATTCAACCGGACATGATATTACTAACTGAACGGTATTGATTTATAGTTATCTGGATTTAACTAACTGTAATCACCGTTCCTAAACTTTCATTCCCCAGCCTATCCACTGCACACACGGCGTAGGTTCCTGCTTGTTGGACGGTGGCAAAGGTTGTACCAGCAGATAAAATTCGTTGAATTGTCCAAGTATCATCGCTGGTTTGCCGATAAAGGGCCCACGAACGAACAGGCTGATTATCTCCAGGCTGCCAACTAAGTTTGCGGTTATTGACTTGTAGTCCAGTGGGTGGAGTGGGTGATGTTGTATCCAGCCAAGACATACTAGGAGGTAGGGCAGGTTTGTTATAAAGCACACTTTGGAATCGATCCGCTATGCCTTGACTATTTTCTCTCAAAACACTGAGATTAAAGAAAATATTGCCTAATGATAAGTTTGCAGTTTGACTACGACTAATTTTCACTTGCTTTTCAATTTCATCACTTTCTCGACTTTTGTTGCTTGGTTCTGTGAGATTGTTACCTGCATAAACGTGTCTTTGCTTTGTGTTGATGTCTGTCCACCACTTTAATAATGCAGAATAACTTTGTTGTGGTTGGTCTGTGCGCCAGTAAAGTTGAGGCGCAATATAATCAATCCAGCCTTGTTCTAGCCATTTCTTGGAGTCGGCATACAGCACATTGTAAGCATCTAAGCCAGTAATACCGGAGGGTTGTCCGGGGCGGTAAATTCCAAAGGGGCTAATACCAAATTTCACGTGGGGTTTAGTTGCTTTAATTCCTTCGGAGAGACGCAGTACCATTTTGTTAACATTATCCCGTCGCCAGTCACCGAGGCTGAGTGTACCACCAGCTGCTTTGTAAGCGGCGTAGGTTTTTTCATCAGGGAAAGATTGTCCCTCTACAGGATAGGGGTAGAAATAATCATCTAAGTGAACGCCATCAATATCGTAGCGTTTCAATACATCGAGAATTACGTTGTAAGCCCTGTCTTGGACTATTTTCAGTCCTGGATCCATCCAGCGTTGAGTTTTCCACAGATAAACGGTTTCTGGATTGGTGACTGCTATGTGGGGATAGACGGTTTTAGCTGGGTTAGTGGAAGTACTGGCGCGGTAAGGGTTGAACCAAGCATGAAGTTCGATATTGCGCTTGTGACACTCTGCGATCGCAAATGCTAAAGGATCGTAAAATGGTTCGGGTGCTTTCCCCTGAGTTCCTGTAATCCAAGCACTCCAAGGTTCTAATTGAGATTCATACAAAGCATCGCCCTCTGGCCTGACTTGGAAAATCAGGGCGTTGAAGTTCAGTGCTTGTAATTTAACGGTAATTTCTGTGAATTCAGCTTTCTGTTGCTCAACAGAAAGTCCTGTTTTGGAAGGCCAATCACCATTCCACACAGATGCCACCCACACTCCCCGAAATTCTCTGGTATGATTTAGCTTCACCTTACCGGGAGGTATCGGTGTTGGTGTTGGTGTTGGTGTTGGCGTCGGTGTGGGTGTTGGTGGCACCACGAGGTAACTAGAGGCAATCTTTTCTGTTACACCTAAATACACCAAAGCTTGATAAACAATCACAGCCACATCTGCACGGGTAGCTGCAACATTGGGACTAAGTAATTTCAGATTTGGGAAATTTACTACTAATCCCGCACTAGTGGCAATAGCTATCTGATTTTTGCCATATTCAGGAATTTGAGCAGCATCTTGATAAATTTGTCCAAGATTAGAAACAAGGTCAGGTTTTATTTTTGTGGCAATTTCTAAGCCTGATACCAAAGAAACTAAAACTTCTGTTTTGGTAATTCGGTTAGCAGAACGAAAGGTTTTATCTGGAAATCCGCTAATAAATGCTTTTTCGTAAGCTGTTTGAATGGCTGCTGCTGCCCAAAAACTACTAGGTACATCAACAAAGGGGACATACTGCCGTTTCTTAACAATTGTTGCAAATGCCTTAGCGATGATGGCGGCGAACTCAGCACGGGTAAGCGAATTATCGGGGCGATAAGTGCCGTTGGGCAATCCACTGACAATATTACGTTGGGCTAAGGCTGTGATAAACAAGCGTGCCCAATGGTTTTGAATATCTGAGAACGGAGTAGAGATAGATACCATTGTTGAGATTGCAGCTAGCTAGCCTGGATTTTGATTACCTTTGTTAATTTAGCAATACCAGAGCGATCGCTGCTGCAATCTCATGTAAACTTTTTAGTGCCGTCATTGGGTTTTTGCAGTCTTGGGAAAAGGGAAAAGGTTAAAGGGGAAAGGGGAAAGGGAAAATACCAAACCTTTCCCCCTTCCCCTTTTCCCGACTTCTCTTAGAAGTCTAATGTTCTTTGCGTCCCCGTGTCCCCGTGTCCCCGCGTCTTCTTATCTCCCCAGTCCTACACTTCATTTAAGGCAGAACGCAGATTCAATGACAGCATGAGGCGGGAAATGCCGGTGAATAAAACGCTGACACCAACTAGTGTTCCGAGTAACCAAGGCGCATTGAAGGGCCACTGAAACCAAATCATTGCACCTAAGACCAGTGTGATAATGCCGTTCACTAATACCCATGTCCAGTTTTGTTGCCCGCGTAACTGGAAGGCCAGAATTAACTCGAATGTGCCTTCAGTCAACAAAAAGGTACCAAGCAGCAGGGTTAGTGTGAGGATGCCTGTATAAGGATAAGCCAATAGCATGATGCCGGTGGCAATATACAGTCCGCTTAATAAAAGTTTCCAAACAAAACCTCCGCGATCGCGGGTTTGGGAGGCGTAAACTAGTTTTGTAAATCCAGCAAAAGTTAAAATCGCTGCAAACCAAGTTTCCGCAAATATGGTGGTGAATGTAGGTAGTGCAATCCCAATGATGCCTGCAACAATTAGCAGAATACCAACGATCAACGAACCATTAAGTTGTTTTTTAATATCTTGAGATACATCGGTTGTCATACAAATTCTTTCCTTATGCTTAGATTAAATTCTGCAATTATGTTAAAGAACTTCTAAGTCATGGGGTAGAATCTTGAGGTAGACTCATGGGTATTAAATTTCAGCACTAACTACCTATCAAAAGTTGTCTGCAAGAGTGCTTAAACGTTCATAAACAACGATGAGACGATCTCCTTCTAGTTCCACAGAAGTACTAGGATAATTTTGAATCGCTCCCAGTAGTGTCACTTCACCATTTTGCTTAATCGATTCACTTAAAGCAGTTCGCAGTGCTTCTTGGTTTAGTTCTCCTGTGGGAGGATGAACTACTTCGCCAATTTGGTTAACTAAAACTGGCCCTGCCCAACTGGAGAGTAAGTTATTTAAAAAAGTGCGATCGGCTTTGATGCCAGCTTTGAGGGCTTTACGAGCTAATGCAGGTTCTTGTTGAGCCGCCTGCAAATAAGCTGTTAAGGTTGGGGTAGTCTTACCAGTGTCTGCAAATTCATTTAATTCTTGAACAGATATTGGCCCTTGAAAATTGCCATATTTTAAAATAACTTGCTCGGCAGCATCAGCATTATTGTTTGAAAATAGAACAATAGCACCTACACCTAAAGCTAAAGTTTGAGAAATAAACTTAGTGAGTTTTTTTGTGTTTGATTGATTGAAAACTTGAAAAATCTGCATTATTTTATCGAAGTTTTTATTTATATGGACGCTGCATGGGTAAAAAATACCCAAGGTATTATTCTACAAAATTTTTGCTAGGCATAAATGATTAAGGGCGTACAGCTGTACACCCCTACAGCCAACAAAAATTTTCCGAAACTTATTATTTTTGAATTTTTTGATTAGGCGAACCAGCATGAGGTAATATCGATTTTTCTTCGTCTAAGGTTGGTGCAGGTATACCTAAATGCTTCCTGGTGGCTTCTTCAGCTAGCTGTCGGTCTTGTTGTGTCTCGAATTGACTTTCGTCTAACAAATGAGGGTTTTTTACCGCTTCATCTCGGCTTGGGCGATAGCCGTTTTTCCACTTATACTTCCAATCCATTGTTTAATAAACAGATATACTGCAATTTGATTTCCTTGTTATTCATCCTACGCGGTTGATGTAAGATGACACTCTTGCTTTGGATTGAAGAGGCTCATTCAAAGGGTATAAATTTAATGAAATTTGAGTAAAAATACTTGATGCAACTGAATTTACTAGATTAGAACGCTACAAGCTCTCAATCAGATACGGGATATGATTAAGTCTTGTTAGTATTAGCTATTGGCGATCGCTGCTTTGTTTCATACAAAATTTGATATAGGAATCGGCTTTTATTCCTGAAATTATTTGTGTAGAGAGGGAACAGGGAACAGGGAATAGGGAATAGGTAAGAATGAATCAAAGTGTATTGAGTTTTTTTCAAAAATCAAATACGAATCCTATAGTCACAGCCACTATTTTCTATGTAGGATATGTGTATTAGCCACTATATTTGTACAGCTTATGGTTAACATAATAGGTCAACTGAGTTTAAAAGAATTTTTAAGCCTTCCAGAAGGGGATGTATACTATGAGTTTGTTGATGGTCAAGCAGTCCCGAAAGTGTCTCCAAAATTTTTTCATTCAACTTTACAGATAGCTTTAGGATTACTAATTCGTGCATGGTGCAGAAGGAAAGGTAGAGTTCTTCCTGAGTGGGCAATTCTCTTAAAACGTCAAGGTAAAGATTGGGCACCTTTACCAGATTTAACCTACATATCTTACGAACGTTTACCCAAAAATTGGAAGCGTAATGAAGCTTGTCCGGCGATTCCAGAATTGGTAATTGAAATTGTCTCTCCAGACCAAACGATGAAGGAATTTGAAGAAAAAGCGAAGGACTATTTAACTGCGGGTGTGTCCAGAGCTTGGGTCATAGATTCAGAAGTGATGAGTATTAGAGTTTTTCTGCCTGATGGGTCAAATCAAGTTTATACGGATAACACACCCATTGTAGATACTCTATTTCCAGGTTTAGAATTAACCACAAGACAGATATTTGAAGAAGCAGAATTACTTTGAATTTTGGGGCGCGATGCCGACGGTTTTTGTTAGTCTAAGGAATTTTGAAAAAAGTAGAATTCATAATTACTTTTTACGTTCTATTCAGTTCAAAGTAGGGGCGAACCACCTTACCATACGGTCAGGCAAAGCCTATGCCCTTACAATAGTCTGTACTGATTAATGATTTTTTTTGATAATCTCAGGACTTACGCAAAAATAACGTAATTCCGTCATTACGAGCGATAGGGAAGTAATCCCCCCTGACGCTGGGATTGCTTCCCTACACTCCGTTACGGTCGCAATGACAATATCGGCGTTGCGTAAGTCCCATAATAAATAAATTGCCAATAAGATTTTTCAGCAACTTGACAACTACTGCTAATGAATCAGTATTTCCCACCATTCCATCGACTATACTTGTGCAATCATCAAAATATTTTCTCATTAAAAAATATTTGGCAATACTCAGCATAAAGCTAAATCTTCAAGACCAAATTTAGTATTCCCATATAGAGAAAATATTATCAGGGACTTGCAAGTAAAAAATATTTCATTACTATTGTTGACTGTTGACTGTTGACGGTTCACAGTCAACAGAAACCAATGCGTTGGACGAGTTCCCCGGCTTCAAGCAACTGGCGTTCAACGCATTAAGAATAATTTATTTTTTAGAGTTCCCTGATGATGTATATATTTTTATGCCTTGAATGCTAACATTCAAAGGCACATTAAAGAAGATTTCAGAAGTTAGAATGGGCTACGCTAACAACAGTCAGAATCAATCATCCACCACTCGCACTTAGGTAAATTCTGAATTCTGGCCGCTGAAGCCAATATTGCTGTTTTGAGAACTTGAGATTTTAGCTAAAATGATTCTTCTAGGCATACTACAAAAAGTATAATAATTTAAGTTAGTGCATCCCTTTGTTTTATCTTCACCTGTTTCCAGTGTCAAGGAATTTTGCGATTTTATTCTAGATAATGCACGGGAAGAGATGAATTAACATTGTTATCTGCAACTATCGGGCGGTTACCGTCTATATCTAGAGTATCTTGAACTTTAAAGTTACTCTTAGCGATGGGACGTTGGCCGTCTAAGTCAAGAATACTCCCAACTTCTAAATTACTAGGGTCAATTGGACGTTTACCATCTATATTTAGCGTGTCATGGTCTTCAAAAGCGCTCTTAGCAATGGGGCGATGACCATCTATATCAATTGTTTGATCGCCAAGATTTTCATTTTTGGCAATTGGCCGCTGACCGTCTATATTAATAGTTTCCTGAATGTCAATGTTGCTTGCATCAATTGGACGTTCGCCATCTACATTAATTGTTTTAGTTATTTGTTTGGTTTCCTTAGATGATAAACGCATATCAGTCTCGGTATTTTCTGTATGCTTAACTGAATTATTTTCACTTTTATTGACTTTATTTGTGTTATTCATATTTCTATTTATTTCTGATTTCCAGAGAATGGTGATTGTTTCAAGACCAGTAAAATTCAGGTTGATGCCAATTTGAGATTTTAAATCAAAACATTTTCTCTTCAACACCTTTACTACAAAAGTATTGCGAGAAATCTCAAAATTCGTTCATTAAATTATGGTATGAAAGTAGAATCACAAAATCTTCTACCACAAAATAGAATCTATCTCTGACTTGAGAGATATCTTTTAGGACTTACGCAAAATAATGAAAAAACGAACCGCAAAGGACACAAAGGACACGAAGTAAAGAGGGTTTCAGAGAGTTTTTGCGTAAGTCCTATCTTTAATAGACAAGAGAGATGAGGAGGATGTAGCTTTAGCTTCTCTTTCAGAGACGCTAACGCGTACCCGCAGGGTGGGAGATGAGGAGAATAACTTATCAGTTAACAGTCAATAGTCATCAGTCATCAGTCAACAGTCATCTGTCATCAGTCAACGATAAAAATGATAGCGGCTGACTCATATTAGCAGCAAAACCCAAAATTCCCCGATCGCGATGTTCGTAAAGTAATTGGCCTTTGGAATCAAACAGAAAAGTTCCACCACGCTGAGTTAAATAGGCAGAATTAGGTACATAAGTGCGCCAATTGCTGAGAACTTCCACCATATTCCGTAGCCGTAGAGTCGCTAATTCAAAGGGACGTTGAAATCCAGTTCCGCCAGCTAATTGGAAAAATGAGCCTTTAAAAGCAGGTAGAGGGGTAGCTTGAATAATTTCCTCATCTTCAATGAGTTGAGGGGCTTGACGATCTCCTGTGTATCCTCGAAACACTTCTTTGAGGGTTCCTGGACTTCCAAATCCTGCACACATTAACAGCAGATTTAGCCAAGCTTTCTGGGATGGAGAAAGTCCAGGGATGGGAAGATTCAAACCTGAATAAAGTTTGAGTTGTTGATGTAATTGTGCATTGGGTTCAACAAATAAATTTTGGGCTGGAAATCCTGTATATTCAGAGAATTTGATTCCAGAAGCGCGATCGCCAATTCCCACTGCGCGAATAGCCAGTTTTTCAGGAGGTACTTTTTTTAGTTCGCGCTGTAACCACCAGGCATATTCAAGACTATCAAAATCCCCAAGTTGCGCCCAAACTAAAATTAGGATATGTGAGGCAATTTCGCAATTTTCTAGTAGGGGTCTGGTCATGCCATCACTAACACGCTGAAGTTCGCTCTGATTAAAGATAGTGTAGGGATTCATGACTATAAATTAACTATTATTTAGCTATCCAAATTTTAATGCAAAAACCAGAGATTTCTTTTATGCAGACTTCCTAGTGCTGTGGAAACTAGTAGTCTGGCAACTCAACAATGCTTGGTGAGGTCTGGGTAAAGGGGAAGGGGAAAAGGGTAAGGGATTTAAAACCTTTCCCCTTTCCCCCGCTAAGTTGACTTGGCGAACTACTAGTGGTCTGGCAAGTCATCTTTGCTGGGTGAGGGCTGGGGAAAGGGGAAGGGGAAAAGGGTAAGGGATTTAAAAACTTTCCCTTTTCCCACAAGAGTCCAAAAAGCACTTTTGCAAGAGGTCTAATGTTTTAGTGATTGTAGACATCTCAAATTTAGCGATATTTGCGTCAGCGTCCTTGGTTTTGCAGCCTTAGACCCAGTGTCAACAAGTAACCTGAGTCCATAAGTTCTAGTCTATACCCTGGTGTAAAGTCCCATGATTTCATCTCTAGATAGACCAATAGAAGTATTCCTTTCTATCTTCCGGGCATAACTTCAATTCTCTAAGATGAATCTACCTTTGGAATAAGTCTACAGAATGGATAGAAATATTTTTTTATAAAACATCTACAGATAGAAGAATTTAATTATTTAAAAAACTATTCTATAAACATTGCAAGTCCAACCAAGTTGGTTAACGCAATAACCAAGAAATAATTAGTTAATTTAGGAGCAAATTATGAGTCTCGAAGAAAGAGCAAAAGCTGTTGCTAAAAATATTGAAGGTAAAGCACAAGAAATAATTGGCGATATCACTGGCAACCCTGATGATAAGGCTGAAGGTCAAGCGAAGCAAGTAGAATCACAGGTTCGTCACACAGTTGAAAATGTCAAAGATGAAGTTAAAAAAGCTGTAGACTAAACTTAAGTCTATCTTGGCATAAGGTTAAAGTAAAATCATAATTTACTAAACCTTATCCATACTCTATAGCAATTTCATTTCATTGATGAAAGCTAGAGTAACTTTGTTGTAGATTCTTGTTTTTCGTTGCGTGTTCCCTGTTTTAGCTTCTCTACCTTTATGAGTAATTTTGCAACTCATTTAGGATTGCCATAGTTTTTCTATATTGGTGTTGAATTCAGTTGTAATGCAGAAATTTACAACTGAATCAACTAAAAAATAGAAAGCTTAAAACCAGATTTTGATAATACCACTGCCAAAATAATTTTTTAAGCCATCCCTGAATTTTTGCTGAAAGGTTCTAACTCATGATTAATCTATTATTTACTCATCTTTTAACAGACATATCTGTGACATCAGAAGCTAGCTCTAGCTACTCTGCTATACTCATCGGATTATTTGTAGTCGGCTTTATTGCTGCTGTGAGCATAGGCTCTATTGCTTGGTATAATTCCAAACGTCCTCTAGGTTGGGAAGACAAACAGCGTCCCGATGTTGTTCCCAACATAGATAAGTAATCAATTATTCCACTTTCCTTTTTTTTTTTTTTTTCTTACTTCTTTTTCTCTATACTATTTTTTTTTTTTTTTTTTTTTTTTCTTTTTTTTTCTTTTTTTTCCTCTTTCTTTCCTACACCCCCACCCA
>Ga0314816_1000141_pt1 | contig 10182 bp, 8 predicted proteins | sample MICome_6_FD_202353 | JGI IMG/M metagenome (GOLD analysis project Ga0314816, IMG submission 202353) | Metatranscriptome of soil surface biofilm microbial communities from soil inoculated with nitrogen-fixing consortium DG1, State College... ...
CCTGCCTTGAGAACCCAAAACGTTTTAATCTAAAAGCTAACTGGGTTAATTTACTGGCAGTTTTGCAGGCAGTACTCATAGGCTCATTAAGCATAGACGCACCGATGTGTCAAGCCTCAAAGCGACCCAGACTTAACACATAAACGATTATGATGGGAGTTTTACAAATCCGATGAGTGTTAAGGCAAGTGGTGGAAGCTCAGTTGCGCGTCCGCAACTATATCAAACCCTAGCTGTAGCGACAATTACCCAAGCGGAGCAGCAAGACCGCTTTTTGGGCACTGGTGAACTAAATGAACTGGCAAGCTATTTTGCATCTGGTGCAAAGCGTCTAGAAATTGCCCAGACGCTCACGGAAAATTCTGAGATCATCGTATCTCGAGCTGCCAACCGGATTTTTGTCGGTGGTTCGCCAATGGCTTTTTTAGAAAAGCCCAGAGAACCAGAACTAGTAACTGCTGGTGCTGGTAGTGGTGATGTTCAACAAGGGATGCAACTAGGAACAATAACTTACGTTGAAAGCCGTGGTGGGTTCCTAGAAAATTTACGCTCAATTTTTAACTCATCCCCCTCAGGCCCCACACCTCCAGGTTTTAGACCAATTAACATTGCTCGTTATGGCCCAAGTAACATGGCCAAGAGCTTGCGGGATTTATCTTGGTTCTTGCGCTATGCTACTTATGCGATCGTTGCTGGCGACCCCAACATCATCGCAGTGAATACACGCGGTTTACGGGAAATAATTGAAAATGCCTGCTCCGGTGAAGCTACAATAGTGGCTTTGCAAGAAATTAAAGCTGGGGCACTTTCCTTTTTCCGTAAAGATCCTGAGGCTACAGAAATTGTGTCTCAGTATATGGATGTTCTGCTTACAGAATTCAAAGCAGCCACACCTTCTAATAAACTACGCCAACGTCCTTCTGGCGACCAGCAAGGTTTACAACTGCCACAAATTTACTATAATGCGGCAGAACGGCGTCCTAAGTTTGTGATGAAACCTGGGTTGTCAGCTACCGAAAAAAATGAAGTAGTGAAAGCAGCCTACAGACAAATCTTTGAGCGCGACATTACCCGTGCTTATAGCTTGTCTATTTCTGACTTAGAATCAAAAGTCAAAAATGGTGACATCTCCATGAAGGAGTTTGTTCGCCGTTTAGCTAAATCTCCTCTTTACCAAAAACAGTTTTACCAGCCTTTTATTAACAGCCGAGTCATTGAACTTGCTTTCCGTCACATTCTGGGACGGGGGCCAAGTAGCCGCGAAGAAGTACAAAAATATTTCTCCATCATTTCTACTGGTGGTCTAGCAGCTTTAGTAGATGCTTTAGTAGATTCTGCTGAATACGGCGACTATTTTGGGGAAGAGACAGTACCTTACCTCCGTGGTCTGGGTCAAGAAGCCCAAGAATGCCGTAACTGGGGGCCGCAACAAGACCTGTTTAACTACAGTGCGCCTTTCCGTAAAATACCTCAGTTCATCACTACCTTCGCGGCTTACGAGCAACCGCTACCAGACCAGCATCCCTACGGTTCTGGTAACGATCCGTTGGAAATTCAGTTTGGGGCAATTTTCCCGAAAGAAACTCGCAATCCCAGCACTAGTCCGGCTCCTTTTAGCAAGGATACCAAGCGCATCCTGATTCACCAAGGGCCAGGGATTAATAACCAAAATAGTAATCCTAAGGCACGGGGTGAAGCTCCTGGAACTCTTGGACGCAAAGTGTTCAAGTTAGATCAATTACCTGGGACTGTTGGCAGAAAGGCTCCGAAAAATTCTAGCGTCAGATTCTCTGAAAGCTCTACCCAAGCAGTGATTAGAGCTGCTTACCTACAAGTTTTCGGTCGCGATGTTTACGAAGGTCAGCGGCAAAAGGTGTTGGAAATCAAGCTGGAAAACGGCGACATTTCCGTACGCGAGTTTATCCGTGGTTTGGCTAAGTCAGATGTATTCCGCAATCTGTACTGGTCATCGCTGTATGTTTGTAAAGCGATCGAGTATATTCACCGCCGGTTGTTGGGTCGTCCAACTTACGGTCGTCAAGAAATCAACAACTACTTTGATATCGCTGCTAAACAAGGCTTTTACGCAGTAATTGACACCATCATTAACAGCGTAGAGTACAGCGAAGCATTTGGTGAAGACACAGTTCCTTACGAACGGTATTTGACTCCTGCTGGTGTATCAGGACGACAACTGCGTGTTGGTAGTATTCGTGAAGATGTTACCCCGAAAGTCCAGAAGGAAGTAACGCCGACCTTTGTAACACTTGGTACTGTCACTGAAAAACGGTCACAACCAGACATTCAGTTCCGCATTAACCAAGGTGTTAGCAAGCAACGCGAACAAACCAAAATCTTCAAGTTGGTGGCAAATACCAAAGATAAAGTTGCAGTGCAAACTTTGATTAGCGCTGCCTATCGTCAGATTTTTGAGCGCGATATTGCACCCTACATCGCTAAAAACGAATTTACGGCGTGGGAAAGCAAGCTGGGCAACGGCGAAATCACTGTGAAAGAATTTATTGAAGGTTTGGGTTACTCAAATCTTTACCTGAAAGAATTCTATACACCATACCCCAACACCAAAGTAATTGAGTTGGGAACCAAACACTTCCTGGGACGTGCCCCACTAGACCAGGCAGAAATCCGCAAATATAACCAGATTTTAGCTACTCAAGGTATTCGTGCCTTCATTGCAGCTTTGGTAAACAGTGTCGAATATAACGAAGTGTTCGGTGAAGACACTGTGCCTTACCGTCGTTTCCCGACCTTACCAGCGGCAAACTTCCCGAATACTGAGAAGCTCTACAACCAGCTAACCAAGCAAAATGACGATGTAGTTGTACCGAGCTTTAAGCCCGTGCAACCCCGCCCAGGCTCTGGCGATACACCACTTTTAGCCCAGGCGATCGCAGATATCGCCAGCCAAAAAGCGAGCCAGCCGTCCTATGCTGAACTAGGTCGTTCTTACAGCAATGGTAGTGGACAAACCGTAGAACTAGGTGTGCGTAAACATGCACGCATTTACCGTTTAACAGAAAGTACCAGCCTAATCGAAAGACAACAGGCTGTTAATGCCATTTACTCTCAGGTATTGGATATTTATAGCGGTAAATTAACCGATAATTTCCGCCTGAGCGAGCTAGATAGCAAACTCCAGAATGGTGAAATTTCTGTCCGCGAGTTTGTGCGCCAACTAGCTAGTTCCGAAATCTATCGCCAGCGCTTCTGTTTACCTTATCCCCGTGCCAAGGTAATCGAGTTCCTCTTCCGTCATCTATTGGGACGCGCGCCTGCGACTCAAGAAGAAATTCGGGAGTATAACAAGCTGCTAGATGAGAGCGGTTTGCCAGGGGCTGTAAAAGCAATCGTGGAAAGCCCAGAATATAACCGCTACTTTGGTGAAGATGTTGTCCCTTACAATCGCTTTCCATCCCTGCCAGCAGGTAACTACCTTGGTAGCGTGCAGGCGGCTGAATAGGGACTAGGGAGATGGGGAGATGGGGAGATGAAGGAGTAGGGAGCAGGGGAGAAAATCTTCTCCTGTGTTCCCTGCCCCTAGAGCCTCTGCCCCATGCCCCATACCCTTTCTCAACCTTTCGTAATACTGCTCTCAGATTGCAGCTAAAAGAGTAAATCTGAAAAGTAATATTACAAAGTGTTAAGAGCAGTCATAAATGCTCAACAGAATGCCGGAAAATGTTTTGCGGAAGGTAGCTGAGTTTAAAAGCTTGTGTACTTATGTTGACTCAAGCTAACTCGTAATTTATTAGCCTTAGCAGTTGTGAGACTGTAATGTCTAAAACAATGAGAAAATAAACTCAGTTGACTAAATCAAAGTCGCACCAGTTTAATCAAATCCTGGTTTCATTCGTATTGGAGGAATCCATTAATGAGTATCGTCACGAAAGCGATCGTGAATGCTGATGCAGAAGCTCGCTATCTCAGCCCCGGTGAATTAGATCGGATCAAATCCTTTGTAGCAGGTGGCGAGCGCCGTCTGCGGATTGCTCAAGTTTTGACAGACAATCGCGAACGGCTAGTTAAGCAAGCTGGCGACCAACTATTCCAAAAGCGTCCTGACGTTGTGTCTCCTGGTGGTAACGCTTACGGTCAAGAATTGACAGCTACTTGTCTACGTGACCTAGATTACTACCTCCGCCTCGTTACCTACGGTATCGTTGCTGGCGACGTTACCCCCATCGAAGAAATTGGTGTTATTGGTGCCCGCGAACTTTACAAGTCCTTGGGAACTCCTATTGATGCTCTTGCTGAAGGTATTAAAGGAGTAAAGGCTGCTGCTTCTAGCCTGCTGTCTGGTGATGACGCTGCTGAAGCTGCTACCTACTTCGACTATCTCGTTGGTGCTTTACTAGGCTAGACCTGTTTACTAGGCATCAAACAGAAGTATTGCAATACAGTTGGATATAAGGGATTAACAACATGGCTCAAGACGCAATTACCGCTGTTATTAACTCCGCGGACGTTCAAGGTAAATACCTCGATACCGCTGCTTTAGAGAAGCTGAAAGTTTATTTTTCCACTGGCGAACTGCGGGTACGTGCTGCTAGCACCATCAGCGCCAACGCTGCTACCATTGTCAAAGAAGCTGTAGCAAAATCTTTGCTGTACTCTGACATCACTCGTCCCGGCGGCAACATGTACACTACCCGTCGTTATGCTGCTTGTATCCGTGACTTGGACTACTACCTCCGCTATGCAACCTACGCTTTGTTGGCTGGCGATCCTTCCATCCTAGATGAGCGTGTGTTGAATGGCTTGAAAGAAACCTACAACTCTCTGGGTGTACCTGTTGGTGCTACCGTCCAAGCTATCCAAGCAATCAAAGAAGTAACTGCCAGCTTGGTAGGTTCTGATGCTGGTAAGGAAGTTGGTGTTTACCTAGACTACATCTCCTCTGGCTTAAGCTAAAAGCTGGTTTGCGCTTAAGAATTTAGGTGCGGCTTTATTAAGGTCTGGAAATCAACCGTGAGTGCTAGAACGTTATATTGCTTATCTTGTGTCTGTTATCAGTGATGAGTGTTGGTGGTCTAGTATTGATGTTTGATTTCCAGCCTTGGAAAAAATAATTTAAAGATTTGCACTCAAAATTTAGAAATAAAAAAGTTTTCACAAACAATACAGGAGATTTTCACAACATGGCCCGTTTGTTTAAAATTACTGCTCTTGTTCCCAGCCAAACCCGAATTCGTACCCAACGCGAACTGCAAAACACCTATTTCACTAAGCTAGTTCCCTATGAGAACTGGTTCCGCGAACAGCAACGCATTCAAAAAGCAGGTGGTACAATCATCAAAGTTGAACTAGCAACCGGTAAACAAGGTGCTAATACTGGTTTGTCCTAATTGCTGTAGACAGAACATTTATTTTAGGGAATTGGTTAAGAGGTCGAGAATGACCTCTTTTTTGTTATTCGTTAACTGTTGACAGTTGACAGTTCGGAAATTCCCAGAAATACAGCGCTTTTGAGGTACATGAGGTACACCAATTTTAGGGAGAGTTTTTAAACTTTGAATTTTAATCTGTTTCTGTACCTCATGTTCCCTGCTTGCTATCAAAAAAATTGAAGTTGGGTTTAGCCAAACGCAACCCAACAATATATATTGTGAAATCCTGCACCATACCTCAAGCAGCTTCCCGCAGTTGTGAGGGACTCACCTCTGAAAACGAAAGGGAGAGTTGTTCGGCTTGAGGTACGGCAGCTTGTTCTAACACTTGAACTTCGATATTTACACTCACCAAATAACTACCTGTGTCTGCGCCAACTGCCTCAGCAATTAATTTGGCAATATCCGGACGTTTGGCTGTGAGGGGGTCACGTAAAATGCAGCGATCCCATTCATGCTTAGCAGTCGGATTGAGGTTGAGAATATAATGCTTCATCATCGAACTAACCCTTTAACCCATCTTCCACAAGTTTTTCACGCAGCCATTGTGCCTTTGGCTAGGCTTTGCCAACGCTATCTATATTATAGTACTTTTGTACTAAAATGAAAATGGGCTTTCCAGGCAATGGTGAAAGGGAAAGGGGTAAGGGGGAAAGTTTAAATTTATCCCTTTCCCCTTTACCCTTTCCCCTACCTCATAATCTCCCTATTCCTAATTAGATTTGCCGTTACTCTGTACATTTAACAACTCAGGATCGTTGACCCAAATTGCTTGTTGAGGTACAGAGATGGAAATTCCGGCTTCGTCTAGGGCGATTTTCAGACGGCGGCGAAATTCTCGTGCCACATCCCATTGCTTCAGGGGCCGTGTTTTAATCCAAACACGAATAATCAAACCGCGATCGCCAAATTGATCTATTCCTAAAACTTGCGGTGGTTCTAAGATTTGACGCTGCCATTGCAGTTCTTGATTCATCTTGTCTGCAACGGTTTTAATCAACTTCAAAGCTTCTTCTGTATCCGCTTGGTAAGCGATGGGAATTGTTAAATCGGCTCGCGACCAACGGCTAGAAAGATTGGCAACAACTTTTATTTCACTATTGGGAATGGTGATTAATCGTCCTTCGGAATCCCGCACTTGGGTCATCCGCAAATTTAAGTTTTCTACTAAACCTCCCACATCTCCCACATTAATCACATCGCCCAAGGCATACTGGTCTTCCAGGATGATCAAGAAACCGTTAATGGCATCTTTAATCAAGTTCTGTGAAGCCAAAGATACGGCAACACCAACCAAACTTGCACCCGCCAGCAAGGGAACGATATCTATACCCAAGGATACCAGGGCTAACAAAAAGCCCACTCCCACGCAAATAGCTGTAGCAATACTTTTAGTCACACCAGAAAATGTGGAAACTCGCAATTGTAGACGTGCAGAATCTTCTGGAGTGATAAAAGCACTACTTCTAATCAAAGTGGAGGTGAAGCGGTCAATTAAGGCATAGCTTAGACGCACTGCTACATAAGTTACCAATAACACAACACCTAAGCGCAAAGGAAATTGGGCGGCGGCGAGAATTGCCACTTGAAATCCTCGTGTATAAGGAAACAAACCCAAAATAAAGAAACTTCCGCCTCCCCAAATTCCGGCTTGAGTTAGCTGGAACAATCTTCTCTTTGCTTCTTGGACGTGTCGGACTTGCTGTTGATTTAGTTGTGTTGTAATTGGTTGAGCCGCTGCTAAAGTTGGGGAATTTAAGAGTTCCTTTTGGGCTTGGAAGGTAGCGGAGTCGGAATTTTTTTTGGAACGTCTTTGCCAGCCATATACCGCCGAACTCATGACAATCATTACCAGTCCGGTAGCCCCAGCAATCTTACCTTGGTCGATTAAAAATTGAGTTTGTCTCTCTTGTTTTGCCTGTTGTAAGTCTTCTTTTAATGAGTCAGCGATTTGATTTGCGGATGTTGAAATATCCACCTGTCGCAGTCCAGCATCCTCAGAAGTGACGGTCATCAGATATTGGTCGTTGACATAAATTACTGGTAATTCGTTGACTTTGCGAACTTCTACTTTGACTGGTGTGTTCGCTGGTAACTGAAAATAATATTGGCTAATTGCTTCTAGTTTCTTTTGGATGTCTTCTAAACGCTCAGGAAAGTTAGTTTTTGATGCGGCTATTTGAAATAAGCGACGACCATCCAAATAAACCCAGCCAGAAACAACTCTATCATTGGAATCGTTGCTTGCAGTGCTGGGAACTTGTAATTCCGGTAGAAAAGGAATCTGGGCGGTGGCTTTTGGCACACAGACAACGGTTACAGCCATCGAAGTTGCGATCGCCATTATGACACCTAAACCTCTGCGGTCTTTAGGTAAGACACCCTTTTGGGACACTTGATTGAAAGCGTCCAAGTGTGTCACAGGCTTAGTAACCAGGTATGTTCCTGCTTTTAATACCTGTTCCTGCTCCTTTGAACCTTTAGCAAAGCTGGGTAACACAATTCCCTTCGCGGCTGCCAAAAATTGAAAGCGCACTCAAACACCTCCTTGAGTAAAATTTACTATTGACTAATTTCATAACCATCCTGCTCAATAATTTTGAGTAAATGTACCTATCTAAAGTTAAGTATTTGCCTTCTGATGATGAAATTTTGATGTTTTTTTGATTATTATCAATCTTTAGATAGATGACAGTGTACTGATAATGAACAACTAAAGCTAAGAATAGTCATACTCTTACCAAAGATAAAACAAAAAGGAAAAAGCTGGCTATGAAGTTGACATTAGACGAATCAAACGTCAAGCTAGTTCTGAGGAGTCTTGACTAGTAATTTGCTTTCTTTCGAGCGTAAATTGCCAGTCGTAGAATAACCTAGTAGAGTGCGTAAGTTTTACGTAACTTTTTCACATTTTTGAGGTAACTTTTGATGACCGCAACTTCTCCCCGATTAAAGCACGAGGTTAAAGACCTCGGCCTAGCTGCCTTGGGAAGACAGCGCATTGAATGGGCTGGACGCGAAATGCCAGTTTTACGACAAATCCGCGATCGCTTTGCCCAAGAAAAGCCCTTTGTTGGCTTACGCCTTGTGGCTTGCGCCCACATCACAACCGAAACAGCACATTTGGCCATCGCTCTCAAAGCCGGCGGTGCTGATGCACTGCTAATTGCAAGCAATCCCCTATCAACCCAAGATGACGTAGCCGCTAGCCTCGTTGTCGATCATGAAATTCCCGTTTTTGCCCAAAAAGGCGAAGATAACGCCACTTATAACCGCCACGTCCAAATCGCTTTAGATCATCGCCCCAATATCATCATTGATGATGGTAGCGACGTGGTTGCGACATTAATTCAAGAACGCCAACACCAAATCGCTGATTTGATTGGCACCACCGAAGAAACCACAACGGGAATTGTCCGCCTGAAGGCCATGTTCAAAGATGGCGTTCTCACCTTCCCCGCAGTGAATGTTAATGATGCTGACACCAAGCACTTCTTTGATAACCGCTATGGTACCGGGCAATCGACCCTTGACGGCATCATCCGCGCTACAAACATTCTCTTAGCTGGTAAAACCATCGTCGTTGTTGGTTATGGCTGGTGCGGTAAAGGTACAGCACTCCGCGCCCGTGGTTTGGGTGGTAACGTAATTGTTACCGAAATTGACCCCATCAAAGCAATTGAAGCTGTAATGGATGGTTTCCGCGTCCTGCCAATGGCAGAAGCCGCTAAAGTCGGCGATTTGTTTATTACAGTTACCGGTAACAAGCACGTGATTCGCGGCGAACATTTCGACGCGATGAAAGACGGTGCGATCGTTTGTAACTCCGGTCACTTTGATATCGAACTCGACCTGAAATACTTGGCTAGTCAAGCTAAAGAAATCAAAGAAGTCCGTCCTTTTACCGAAGAGTATAAGTTAAAAAGCGGCAAATCAGTCGTGGTTCTCGGTCAAGGACGTTTGATTAACCTCGCCGCAGCTGAAGGACATCCCAGCGCCGTGATGGATATGAGCTTTGCCAACCAGGCTTTAGCTGTTGAATACCTGGTGAAGAATAAAGGTAAGTTGGAACCTGGTTTACACTCCATTCCTACTGAAGTAGACCAAGAAATTGCTCGACTCAAGTTACAGGCGTTAGGAATTAGTATAGATAGCCTAACACCCGACCAAATTGAGTACATCAACTCTTGGACTAGTGGAACTTGATGTTAATTGATTAATTGATTTTTTTGGGGATAGGCTTTTAGGCTTATCCCTTTTTTTGTTTTGGAGGTATAAATTACTCGTTTTCTATCGTTATTTCAGTATTGAGGTCTGAATCAGCAGATGAATCCTTCCCACTTTTAATAGCCTTGCGTATTTGACCTAGCTGGTCTTTAGAAACCCAATCGCTGACGGGAGTCACTCGATATTCATCTGTTCGTCCTGTCCGTTTGGTTTGTGTAACCAAATTAGCTTTGATAAGAACTTTTATTGCCTGCTGTGCTTTACGCATACTCATTTTGCAAATCTCTGCTGTCTTCCGAAGACTGGCAAAACACACTCCTTCAGGTTTACCCCCTGTTCTACGAACTATATGAGCGTATAAGCGAAATTCGTATGAATCTAAGCCATATTCATCTAATACATTATGGATAAATGCCACTGAACTTGGATAAGAGTTAGCTGTTGCAGGGGATTTTGGTTGTTTAACTATAAGCTCGTTTTTAGTTGCCATATAACAAAACACTACATCTAGATATTGCTATTATGCAATAGCCCATGCACCTTGTGC
>Ga0314816_1000145_pt1 | contig 9985 bp, 8 predicted proteins | sample MICome_6_FD_202353 | JGI IMG/M metagenome (GOLD analysis project Ga0314816, IMG submission 202353) | Metatranscriptome of soil surface biofilm microbial communities from soil inoculated with nitrogen-fixing consortium DG1, State College... ...
ACCACACGGATTTAGCCCATAGCGAGCTAAACGATGTTCTAGCTCATTAGCATCAAGCTGAGGATAGCGTTTTTGCAACCATTGTTTTGCTGTTCCTTGTTCGTAAGCTTTGAGGAAATCAACTTTTAAAGCCTGTGTTGGTAGCAAATCAATGTTTGCTCTGGCTACAGCTTCACCAGCCCATTGAATTGCACCTTCACCACTGTAATATTGTTTGCGGACAGCCTCAATACATTCTGTTAATGTCGGCTTGCGGTGAAAAACTCTGGTATGGTTGGCCATTCTCAAAGCATCGCGCTCTGGATCGATTCGCCAGTTCCCCTCTGCATCCTGTTGCCATAAATTATCCTTAGCTGTTGCTCCCAGGCTGTCATCAGCAGTAAACTGACGCATCCCCGCACTTCTTCTAATATTGCCTGCAACAATTGTCACCGCAGCTTCATCAATTAATAGACAACATTCAACAGAAGTTAATTGTCGCCCTTTGGCTTTATTCAGAATGGATGCACAACGCTGATAAAGTCCTGGCAATTTGACAGGATTTGCAACTCCCCCAAAGCCATTGAGAGTTTCTCCGGCTTTACGGACATCACTAATATCAACTAAAACTTCAACATCTGAAGAAAAACGTTCATCTGTAGAGAGTTCCAACAGAGTTTGATATGATTCAACCCAACCTTCGCGGCTATCTCCAACGTAGATAGTAACTTTGTTACCTTCTATAAGTGTTTGTGTAAATTCACGACGCTCAATTCTAACAGTACTACCAAGTTCACCTTGTACGCTAATGTTCAAATGGTTACGGATGGGGGGCAACTGGTTAATATATTGTGGTTCTAAAATAGCTCCAGTACCACAGCCCATCATTGCCAAATCCATCATTAATCCGAAAGCACTCCAGTCTTGGAGATTGGTGGAGGTACAATTATAAGCACCGGAAAAATTCTTTGGCTTCCTAATCCAGTTTGTACCTCCAACCCACAACCAGCGTCCGCTAGGCATAGCTTTCAAATTGCGCTGCATCCGCTCTAATATGGCAACTTCTTCTCTTGCCAGTTTTCCTAACTCCATTAAGCCTTGTAAAGTGCGATCGCATACCTCATCCCATGTTTCCCTCAACCCTGCCTCAGTACGGCGGCTATAGGTTCTAAAAAATACAGGATTAGCAGCAGGAGCAGTCTCAGGGAACCCTCCGCTCTGGCGTTTTCTTTCAAGCTTCTGAACCATAAATCAAGTCTTGTTGCGTGCGAACAGATTATGACTATACGCCAAGTAGATTTAGGATTAAAGATTGTCAAATTGTCCACTTTACGCTAGCGCTATATCGTACTAATTGCAACATAACTTCATGATATATAATATTTATCATTTTTATCATTCCTACGTAAAATTTATTTACTAAGTTTGAATTGCTACAAATAATTGATGAGTAAATCTTCCCATTCTCCACTCGCAAAACAATAAATTCATCATGCTAGAGTACAATCCATTAGCTTGTTTGCCCTCATCTGAGGAATTACCAGACTCAGACGATACCCCTGTGGATAACGAATTACAAGATTTAATTCCTGGTTTACTCAAAGCAATACTCGCAATTGCTTGGCCAGAACGTATGGATTGGTTTTTTGGTGTAGATATGGGTATTTATTATGACCCAGATTTGCCAGCAATAGTCCCAGATGGGTTTTTGAGTTTAGGGGTAGAGCGATTTTATGATGAAAACCTCCGCCCCAGTTATGTGCTTTGGGAAGAGAAGAAAGTACCGATATTAGTCTTAGAAGTAGTATCTCAAAAATACCGAGGTGAATACTCCACTAAAAAAATAGAGTATGCAAAATTGGGAATTTTGTATTATGTTGTCTACAACCCATTTCGTCGCCGCAAACGACGTTTAGAAGTTTATAAATTAGTGAATAATATTTACGAATTGCATGATGGTAATCCAGTTTGGTTGCCAGAAATAGGTTTAGGAATTGGTATCGAAAGAGGAACTTATCTAGGCATACCAAGGGAGTGGGTGTATTGGTATAATCAACAACGACAAAGGTTTTTAACGCCAGAAGAAGATAGAAAACTTGCTCAACAACAAGCCCAGCAAGCACAACAAGAAGTACAATTATTACGAGAACGGTTGCGATCGCTCGGCATAGATCCTGATTCTCTCACGTGAATTGCTGTTAGAAAACTCTAACAAAAGTATCTTTAAGATTTACGAATCTCATTTAATTATTTTTAGCAACACAACTGTAAAATGACACTGGCTCCTTGGCGAAGTACCATCGCCCACGCCCTCCACCGCAACCGTAGCCTTGTTTACGCCCGTTACCTACAACTAGCAACGGTACAAGCAAACAATCGCCCCGCGAATCGGACTGTAGTCTTTCGCGGCTTTCTCGAAGATACCAACCAGCTAAAATTTATCACCGACAGCCGTAGCGCCAAAACCGACCAAATAGTGCAACAACCTTGGGCCGAAGCTTGTTGGTACTTTCCCAACACACGAGAACAATTCCGCATCGCTGGCTGTTTGACTTTGGTAGGTAATGATAATTCCCACAAAGATTTACAGCCAGCACGCATTTCCACCTGGCAAGAACTGAGTGATGCAGCGCGTTTACAATTTGCTTGGCCTCATCCTGGTAAACCCAGAGTTATGGAACCACAAGCCTTTGAGCTACCAGCACCAAACTGTGTGCAACCAGTACCTAATTTTTGTTTGCTGCTACTAGACCCATTGCAGGTAGACCATTTAGAACTGCGCGGCGAACCACAAAATAGAAGACTCTATCACCGCGATGGAAATCAACAATGGTTATGTGAAGAAATTAATCCTTAATTTTGTCAGTTAGAAGCGCCCCATAATTTTTATTCCTAACTCCAAACTCCCAACTCCTAACTCCTAACTTTATATCCCCGCACCATCTAAAAACTGTTGTATTGCTTTATCTCTGAGGCTACACACAGGAGCATTTTCTAATAACTCAGCTTCCTTGGAGGCTACAGAACCCGCCAATACAGGAGTTTTTTCATTTGAAGAATGAATACGCTGAAGATTTTGTATTTGTTCTTCTAACGATTCGATTCGATTTACCAAAGCGCGAATTACTTCAGCTTCTGAGTCTGGCAAATTATTGTGTTCTAGTGGTGCAACTCTCACTCCAGAACGATACACAATACGGCCAGGTACTCCCACCACTGTGCAGTCAGAGGGGACATCCCTGAGGACAACTGACCCAGCACCAATACGGACATTATTGCCAATTTGGATATTTCCCAGGACTTTCGCTCCCGCACCGACTACAACATTTTCACCCAACGTAGGATGGCGCTTACCGCATTGTTTACCAGTTCCCCCAAGGGTGACACCTTGATAAATTAGTGCATAGTCTCCCACGATCGCAGTTTCACCAATTACCACACCCATACCGTGGTCAATGAATACGCCATATCCAATTGTTGCACCAGGGTGGATTTCAATTCCAGTCAAAAACCGAGCCAAGTGAGAAATCAAACGGGGAATAAAGGGAAGACCAACACTATGAAGCCAGTGAGCCAGCCTATGCAATAACAGGGCTTGCAAACCAGGGTAACAAAATAAAACTTCCAACCAGTTACGGGCAGCTGGGTCACGTTCAAATATGATACGAAAGTCAGCACTCAGAGTAGATAGCACGAGATAGTACCCTCGGAAAGCACAACAAGCTACTATCTCATATTATCGTCTTAGGTGTTGCATAAAAAATGGGCAATGGGGCATAGGGCATAGGGCATAGGGCATGGAAGTTAGGAGTTAGGAGTTAGGAGTTAGGAGTTAAGAATTATTCACCTTGTCCCCCTGCTCCCCCTGCCTCCCCATACTTCTCTGCGAGAGGCTGCGCCAACGGCTCCGCTCAGTACAAGTCTCCCCATCTCCCCATCACTGCTCCACTGTGACAGTATAATCCCGCTTCATTCCAGGATTAAATGTGCCTACCCAAATGCGATAGGTGCCTTTTTTCCAGTTGCGGTCGCTAATGCTAGCATCTTTACTTTTGCCAGTGTCATCGCCGCAGCGAATGGTAGCTTTATCTGGCCCTTGGATGAGTAAGGTAGTATCGTTGTTATTGCTATCTATCTCCACTGTCAACTGGGAAAAGTCATTTTCCAAAACCATAATATGATCTGGATTCGGATCGGCAAAACCGATACAGGCTTTTTGTTCGCGATCGCGGTTACTAATGGCAGATAATGAGTAAGAACCACCTGTAAATCCCTGCACTTTTCCTTGTGCTGGGTCAAAGTTTGTTGATAGCGTCAAAGTACCAAAATTTGCTGTCTGTGCTATCGCAGGGGTAGCTGCTAAGGCTGTAATTATAGCTAACAACCAGCCGCGACTAAATTTAAGTCGGGGGCGACAGTATTTCATAGTAGCCCTCCAACAGGCTTGAATAATAGTAGTCATATATACATAATTGTAGTTAAAAAATTACTGTGAAATTTCTATTCGATGTGCCACATTCAAATGTGCCACAATTCATGATTTTACAAAGCATACAGGTAATTGCTATGGCAATCTTATTTTAATTGTGAACAATATCGGTGTTAACTGTTGAGTGTTGACTGTTTACACTCAACAAAGCTAACACTTAATATTGAAGAAATTATTTTGGATTGCCCTATTTTGTATCTCGTTATCAACGAGCAAGTAAAATTTTTGCACCGAAATCAAGTACATAAAGTTAAAAATTTTAACTTTATGTAAATTTAGTTAGTGGAACATTTCAGGAATTATTTAGTTGAAAAAAAGATGCCACCTTTGAGGGTTTGTGTGTTAGTTCCGTAACTACTAAATGTGAGCGATCTCAAGTTATTAAAAAACGGTTTTCCGACAATTTCCACTAACTTGATAATTGGAATTTGACGCTCTAATAAATCCTGGCTTTTTGCCCAATCAAGATAGATATAGCCTTGGTTTGGTCGAGGAATTGCGGCAATACTTTCTTGAAAATTAGGATTGTTAATTAAGGAGTTTTCCTTGGCTGTGAAAATTTCATCCATTGTTTCAAGGTCTGAGGTGAAAATTTCGTAATTTCCTAAAGTTGTATGCGCTCCTCTAACTTTTGCTTCAATGATGAATGATGATCGATTGTTGTCATTGGTTTTTTTACTAGCTGTAGTTAACTCTGTCCAAGCAGCAATTTTTTGGTTGTCTATGGTTACAGGACTGATGGTAAGTCCATTAGATGAAGCGATGGCGTCTAGGTTCGCCACGCCTTGTTCTACACCCTCTGATTTTTCCGCAACAAAAATCCAACGGGGAGTTGTTTGCTTTTGAGGTAATAATGCTATGGCATATTCTCCCTGTACCCAAGTGAAAATATCCTTTGGCAAATTTACTCCCCAAACTTTTTGAACATCGCCCAATGGTTTTAGTAACTGAGAAACCACATCTTCTTGGGAACCATATATAGTTGCTGCTGCTTGTTTCCAAAGTTTGGCTACATCAGTGTTAGCTAAATTACTCAAATTTGAGCCAGAAATTGCCAAACCTGCTGATGATGGAATATATTGCAATGCTCCCACAGGTTTTGTTAATGATGGCAATGGAGAAACACTTTCTAATGAACTGACAAAGGCTGTTTCTGCTAGCAATCCTTTGGGCTTCAACAACAGAGAAATTATTTCACTGTTATATGTTTGTTCGGCTAATTCTAATCCTTGCCATTTTGCCACAATGGGAAGATTTAAGAAAGCTACAGCTATACTACCTTTGGGTAGTTCTTTGGTAGCTTTTTGGTATTCAAATGAGCTAGTCAAATTCAAATCGGGGGCTTGGACGTTATTAATGGCCTCGCGCAGCACTTTCGCATCGTTAGCAAACAAAACAAAACCTCCGCCAACTACAGCACCAGCTAAGTTATTTTGGATTTTAGTTTCTGCTATTCCTTGGGGATTGTCAGAAATTAGCTTTATGCCTTTGTATTCTTCAACATTTAAGTTTGCTCCAGCTAAAGCTCGTTTGGAAAATAACAACTCGACAAACTCGCGAGTTTTTTCTGGTTGCTTGGTTGCGAGTGCCAAAAGATACCCTGGTTGCTGTCCATTTTCCGGGTCGCGATCGAGATCTAGGGTGGTTATAGCGAGTGTAATTTCGTTACCTAGCCAGGGTTTAATATCTTCCTGGTAATCAATACCACTCTTAGCTAAGAAACTAGTTTTGAGTTTAGATAGTTCTCCATCTCTCTCCAACGCTTGCAAACTGTCAGGATTGGTCAGTAATGACACTATTACGGGAGAAAGTTTCGATACAAATATTGTTGCACCAGGCTGGGATGTAGGGCTTACGAGGCTAGCCGGATTTTTCGGGAAAAACCAGTAGAATAAAGCGATCGCAATGGCTAAAACGGCGATCGCACCAGCTACGATAAAACCGATGAATGGGCGTTGTCTATTCACATTAAACCTATTAAAAAAGATAGTTCACAGCCATTTAAGCAGAAAGAGGATGCGGAAAGACGTAAAGACGCATCCTCCCCGTTTCCCCTTGGGAATCAATGCTCATGCCAAGGCAGAGATTTTCTGTCAACATAAGTAAATTACAATTGTCTACAAAAATCTCATGACAGAGAACTCTTTTAGTCAGCTCATTGCCCACATTAGCGTACAGGAACTATCACAACGTCTCGCTTCAGGGGATCCAAGCATACAGCTAGTAGATGTACGCGAACCACAAGAATTGGCGATCGCTAGAATTGAGGGCTTTGTTAACTTACCTTTAAGTGAATTTCCCGAATGGGGCGATCAAGTACCGACTATCTTCAACCCCCAAGCTGAAACCCTTGTGCTGTGTCACCACGGTATCCGTTCTGCTCAGATGTGTCAGTGGTTAATTGCTCAAGGCTTCACTAATGTGCAAAATATTTCAGGCGGTATTGATGCCTACTCTAAATTAGTAGACCCTTCAATTCCCCAGTATTAGGGAATTCTCAAAATATAGATAACAGCAGATGACTGTTGACTGTTAACTGTTGACGGTTCGCAGTCAACAGTCAAAATTAGCAATGTGATTGTAAAGTTAGCCGTCAATCAATTTGGAGGTTTCTTGGGAACCTTACATAGGGTGGAGATTTATTCAGTTTTTAATTCCTAATTTAGCAGCGATCGCTACAAAAATACGTATTCGCTAATACTGTTCGCAATATATAGTTGTGCAAAAATACGGTTATAAAGCTATGAACTTGTAGATTAAGATAGTCGCTCTTTATAGCCAAAAATAAAATTATGTTTGCAGCAGAGCTTCCACCGTATTATACGCAGACTTTAAAAGTATCTATCACAATATAATTGTATAATCTATTAAATTAATTAATTATTAATAATTTTGTTTAGGATCGAATCCTCAACTTTTTCCAATCCAATTTTTGATTAAAATTTGCACTCAGCAAAGCATACTCTATGGAAGTCCAGTTGACCAATCGACAACAGCATATACTTTGGGCGACAGTACGTCATTACATTGCTACGGCAGAGCCTGTTGGTTCAAAGGCTTTGGTGGAAGAGTACGATTTGGGTGTTAGCTCAGCAACGATTCGTAATGTCATGGGTGTTTTAGAAAAGTCTGGGTTACTTTACCAACCACACACTTCTGCTGGAAGAGTACCTTCAGACTCAGGGTATCGCATTTATGTTGACCAGCTAATTACACCTTCTCTGAAAGACGCTACGCGAACAGAAATATTAGCAAAAGAAGTAGAAGTGGCACTGCAAAAGCGCCTACATTGGGAAGATTGGAGTTTAGAAACTTTGCTGCAAGGAGCTGCACAAATTTTAGCAACCTTGAGCGGCTGCATTAGCTTGATTACCATGCCTCAAACCACTACAGCACTGGTGCGACATCTACAATTAGTGCAAATTGACGCCGGAAAAATCATGCTGATTGTAGTGACTGATAATTATGAAACACACTCCAAATTAATGGATTTGTCGCTAGCACCAGAGGAAACACAACGGGAACCAGAAGTAATAGATCGCGAATTGCAAATTGTTTCTAACTTTTTGAATAGTCACTTACGAGGGCGGAGTTTGTTAGAATTAGCCTCTCTCGACTGGAGTCAATTAGATCGAGAATTTCAACGCTACGGCGAATTTCTCAAAACTTCAGTTGCAGAATTGACTCGTCGCACTCTAGCGCCCACTGCAACACAAATTATGGTTAGAGGTGTTGCAGAAGTTTTGCGTCAGCCGGAATTCTCGCAGTTACAACAAGTACAAACAATTATCCACCTCCTGGAAGAAGAACAAGACCAGCTATGGCGATTAATATTTGAGGAATCAGAGTCAGAAGATTTGGGTAAGTCCAAGGTAACCGTTCGCATTGGTGCAGAAAATCCCTTAGAACCGATACGCACTTGTAGTTTGATTTCTTCTACCTATCGCCGAGGTTCAATACCTGTGGGTAGTGTAGGAGTTTTAGGGCCAACACGCCTAGATTATGAAAGTGCGATCGCTGTTGTCGCTGCTGCTGCTGATTACCTTTCAGAAGCTTTCAGTTAATTTACAGAGATTATGGTGAGAAAAATTGCCTTTGGATTACTATGGCTGGGATTCATTGTCTATGCGTTTATCCTCTCGCCTCCCCAACAACCAGGCACATTCGAGTTGATTAAAAACCTTTCTATAGGTCAATGGCAAGGTATTAATCCATTAGTAATAGCCCTATTCAACCTCATGGGCGTTTGGCCCCTCATCTACAGCGCAGTAGTGTTTATCGATGGTAGAGGGCAAAAAATACCTGCTTGGCTATTTGCGATCGCTTCTTTTGGGGTTGGTGCTTTTGCCCTATTGCCCTACTTAGCCCTTAGAGAACCAAATCAAAAATTTGTTGGTCAAAAGAATACTTTTTTCAAGCTGCTAGATTCTCGTGTAACTGGTTATGTTCTGACTTTAACTGCTGTGATTCTGGTTACCTACGGTTTAACACAAGGAGATTGGACAGATTTTATCCAACAGTGGCAAACTAACCGCTTCATTCACGTCATGAGCCTAGATTTCTGTTTACTTTCCCTATTATTTCCGACATTAGTAAAAGATGATATGGCACGGCGTGGTTGGGAAAATCACCAAATGCTATGGATAACAGCCTTAATACCACTATTTGGCCCATTGATTTACTTATGTGTGCGTCCATCTCTACTAGAAGTTGATGCACAAAACATAACCGCTAAGCAACCAGCAGCGAATTAAAAAATTTGGTCTTGCTGAATAATCCAATTATTGAGGCAGACCTAGAAACCCTGGGATTATGTAACCCCAAAAATTTATAATCCATCGCAATTTCAAACTTTTTGATTATGAAGTAGGTACTAACTTAACATTCATTAATATTTATAAGAGCAGCTAATCATATTTTTTATAATGCCTATTTGTCATTTATTCTCAATAAGCATATCTTTTCAAATATAATAGGACTTACACAAGTACTATTTTGTCATTGCGGCCGAAACGAAGTTAAGGGAAGCAATTCCAGAGTTTTTAGCAATTACTCCTCTACAAAACGCTTGTCTGCGACACACTGCGCGAACGCCTAGCTTGCTTGTCTATATCTTTAGTTTACTGTCACACGTCATACCAATTCACCAAAATATTGATACACATACAACAACTCGTAGGGGCGAACGGCTGTTCGCCCATACTCAAAGGCTTTGGGAGTGCGTAAATTATAAGAAAAAATTTTTTCTCAAAGTACTTTACAAAAATAAATACTTTGTTTTAAGATATGTAACAAGGTAGTCAAACCTACCTCATTTATTTGCACATAAACAACTGCATTTATAAAACAATGACAGCAACCATTCAACAGCGCCAAAGCGCCAACGTATGGGGCCGCTTCGCCAACTGGATAACCAGCACCAACAACCGCTTATACATAGGTTGGTTCGGCGTCCTGATGATCCCCACCTTACTAGCAGCAACAGCCTGCTTCGTAATCGCCTTCATCGCAGCACCC
>Ga0314816_1000149_pt1 | contig 9881 bp, 10 predicted proteins | sample MICome_6_FD_202353 | JGI IMG/M metagenome (GOLD analysis project Ga0314816, IMG submission 202353) | Metatranscriptome of soil surface biofilm microbial communities from soil inoculated with nitrogen-fixing consortium DG1, State College... ...
CCCAAATTAGAGATATTTGTTTTAATATCTTAGGCAAGTCTAGATGGAATTTTGATAATTGTAAAATTAGATTTTGGGAATATTAATGTTTTGGAGATAAACATGAAACAGTACAAATATTATTTAATATTTTTTACGGTTATTACAATTAGTATTTTTAGCCGCTTCTTTTTATTACAGAATCAAAGTCTTTGGTTTGATGAAGGTTGGAGTTTAGCGTTATCTGATGCCACAAGCTTACAAGAAAATTTTTATAAAATCCAAAATCGAGAAGCTGGTGATAAATACCAAACTCTTTACTATTTACTATTGTTTCTTTGGCGTTCACTATTTGGTGAAAGTGAATTTGCCATTAGATCGCTATCAGCTTTATTTGGAGTAGCTTCAGTAATTATTGTATACTTTACTTGCCTAAATATTTATGGCAAAAAACATGCATTTTGGTCTTCTTTAATTTTAGCTGTGAGTTCTTTCAGCGTATTTTATAGCCAAGATGCTAGACCATACTCATTGTTAATATTTATTGCTGCTTTTCAGATATATTTCTTTAGTAAATCTCTCAACCCTGAGGCAAATAACAAGATTATTTTCCAAGTGCTTTTCGGGATTTTTTCTGCCATAGCAACCTTTGGCAGTGTCTTAACATTAATGTTCACATCAGCACTTTATATAGCTCATGCTATCGTTTATAGAAATTTCAAAGAATGGTTGAGATGGTTGATCCCTTCAGTAATTTTTTCCTCACCAATGCTTTGGTTTTATTTATTTTCCCCTGCTGCATCAGATCCAACAGCTACAGCAGTGACTCGTACTGGATTACCCATAATTCAGAATATTATGTTTGTGATCTACGGTACGTTAGTTGGGACATCCTATGCAGCGCCACTAGAAGAATTACGCGGTGATAATAAAATAAAAATCTTACTTGGTTACTGGCCGCATTTAGTAATCTTTTTTATTGTGACTACTGTAATTTTTACAGCTTTAATCAAAAGTTTATTGAGTCAGTTAAAAACCAGAAAACATCAACGTGCTGATTATTTATTTGCATGGATTTTAGTCGTATCATTTTTACTGAATTTAGTATTTGCTCTAGTAACTAAAATTAACTGGCTACCACGTCATTCTTTTTACCTATGTCTTCCACTTTTTATTTTGATACCGTCAGCATTTTTACATAACTATCAAGCAGATACTCAAGGTCAAAGTCAACTTGATGTGCTATCGAAATTTGCCAAAATAGCTACTGTTTTTTTGGTAGTTATGAATATTTATTCTAATTTTAATTACTATTTAAATCCTATATATGGAAAAGATGACTATCGCGGGGCAGTTGAGTATTTAGTAAAAAACCGAGATGCATCTGCAAAATCTGTATTACTTTTGGGACAGATTAGATTATTCAAATATTATGGAGATTCATCGACTTTATATATACCGCAATATATTCTCGAAACAGTTAAAGGAAAAAATTTAGGAGAGAAAATTCAGACTGCTACCAATAATGCCAATACAGTATTTTTAATAGTGAATCGCGAATTTTATTGGAAATTAAAAGATGAATTTAAAAAGGAAATGAGCGAATTGTATACTTTAGAAGATGAAAAAAATTGGCGATATGTAAAAATTTATCGATTTGTTAGTAAAAAATAAATTTTGCGTTTCCAGATGTGACTAAAAAATTCACAGGTAAAACCCCGATTATTATTGCACACCGAGGTGCTAGTGGCTATCGTCCAGAACATACTTTAGCTGCTTATGAATTAGCGATCGCACTGGGCGCTGACTATATTGAACCAGATTTAGTTTCGACAAAAGACGGTGTTTTAATTGCTCGTCACGAAAATGAAATTTCTCAAACTACTGATGTTGCTAGACACAGAGAATTTGCAGGCCGTCAAACCAGCAAAATAATAGATGGAGAATTAAAAACAGGTTGGTTTACTGAAGATTTTACCCTTGCAGAACTGAAAACTCTACGGGCTAAAGAACGAATTCCCCAACTTCGTCCACAAAATATTCTTTATGATGGATTGTTTGAAATTCCCACCTTCCAAGAAATCATTGATTTAGCTAAAAATAAAAGCGGTGAAATTAATCGTCACATTGGAATTTATCCGGAAACTAAGCACCCAACATATTTTAAATCCATTGGGTTACCCTTAGAAAAACCCTTATTAGCAACGTTAACAGCAAATGGTTATCAAGGAGCTAATGCCCCTGTTTTCATTCAATCTTTTGAAGTAAGTAATTTACAAAACTTATCTACAAAAACTGATTTACCTTTGGTGCAATTGCTGAATAATACTGGTAAACCCTATGATTTTGTAATTAGTGGCAATAATAGTACCTATACAGATTTAGTCACGACTTCAGGTTTAGAAGAAATTGCTAAATATGCACAGGCCATCGGAATTCATAAAAATCTCTTAGTTTCTAGAGATAGCACTGGTAAATTGCTCTCACCAACATCTTTAAACATTGATGCTCATACATGTGGTTTACTAGTTCATGCCTGGACTTTCCGTAACGAAGACTACTTTTTGCCATTGGATTTTCTAGGAAATCCCCAAGGAGAATATGAGCTATTTTTCAAATTAGGTATTGATGGCGTATTTAGCGACTATCCAGATACAGCTTATGCTGTGAATGAAAACCTTGGGTTTAAGTTTTGTTCTGACTCTCCACTCCCACCTCCTCAACCCTAAAAAGCGATCGCACTGGTCACAATTGCGAGAAACTAAAAGCAGATCTGTTAGGAAAGGAGAACCTAATGAGTTGGACTAAAGTACTTGCTGTGGAAGAACTATCGCCAGGTGCGCGACAAGTGGTAAAAGTTGGTAACCGAAAAATCCTACTTTTAAATCACGAAAATCAACTTTATGCTGTAGAAAACACCTGCCCTCACTTAAAATTGCCTTTGAAAAATGCAAAAATCACTGAAGATAAAGCGATCGTTTGCTCTTTCCATCGCAGTAGTTTTGACCTAAATACCGGTGAAGTGAAAAATTGGTGTCCCTGGCCACCTGGCGTAGGTAAAGTACTATCGTTGGTTTCCCAAGAAAAACCACTGCCAATTTTCCCAATTCGTGTGGAAGAAGGTAGTATCTGGATTGATGTGCAAGAAGAATAAGCCAAACAGGCCCTTAGAAACCGCGTCTACACAGGCAAAACCCGCCTGCGCGGGTTAAATTCTCTTAGCCTACGTTCGCGTAGCGTTCCGTAGGAAAGGTGCGCTTTGTTTGTGTAGCTGCGATTTTATTCACCAAGGCTTAAGTTGACACCTATGGGGACAGGGGCAATACGGTTCGGTTAAAGGGGAAAGGGGAAAGGGGAAAGGTTTCAAATACATCCAAATCCCCTTACCCCTTAACCTTTTCCCAGATCACAAGGGAAGTTCATACTGCTTATCCGAACCGTATTGGGGACAGGGGGACAAAGGAAAAGAATTGTTGGAATTTCTATCCTTGTCTCGCAAGTCCCCAGTCAACACTCAACAACTTATTCCCGCCGTTGTTGATAATCTTCCGAAGACATGGGATCTAACTCCCAACGACGGTCGTCACGTTCCTCTAAAATGTCGTTGGTACGCAGAAAAGCGAAATCGTCCATTTCCAAACCCACTGCTGCTTCTATATCTTCAGTGACATTTTGATCGGGAGTGGCAACAGTACCGCCAACAGCTTCATCTCCCACTGCATCTGCATCTTCCCAATAAGCGTCAACATCGCCACCTGTGAGTTCGGGGCTAGTTTCTGTGTACTGGCGTCTTTCATCTCGCAGCGATCGCCCACCAATATTGTATCCTGGCAAGTCCTTCACACCAGTACCGTAAGATTCAGTAATTTCTTGCGGTAAATCATCAGTTTTGATTTCGTCATTGTGATTTTTTTCTGCCATATTTAGTAGCTATTTTCTGCATTCTTACAGTAACGTTTTCTGGTGACAAACTTCTCTTACTAAAGATGTATGGCTTTAGTCATAAAATAATCTATCCCCTTGGTACGAAGCTAAACTAGCGATCGCAGCGTAAATTGGAAGTATCAATTCATGGTCAAGCAACTTGTAGTTGAAGTTATTAGTTATGAGTTAGGAGTTATCAAACCGAAATTATTCGATAGTCAACTTCTCGCTCGTAACTATTTTTTATTAGCCAAAAATAGAATTTTATTTACTCATTTACTCATTTTAATGTTGTTAAGTAGCTCAACTTAATTAAACGTGAAATGTCACTAGAAGTGAGCTTAGTAATTACTAAGGCTATATTTTACGTGTTTCTATGTTGACCTACTTGATTTCCTGAATGTTAAATAATGCATTCAATAATGCATTCAATGATTTTGCACAGCGGAGGTAAAAGGTGGAGTACAACGAGTTTATTACACACGTGCAAACCCTGGCTCAATCAGATTCTCGCGAAGAAGCAGAACGCGCTACCCGTGCCACATTAGAAACTATTAAAGAACGGATAGCTAGTGATGAGGCAGAAAAGTTAGCAGCAAACTTACCTCAACAATTAGGCGATTATTTGCGGGGACAGAAACCAAATGGCGATGGATCTTTTAATTTGCAAGAATTTATTGTTCGTGCAAGTCAAAAAGAAAATATAGAACCAACTACCACTGCAATTCATGTCCGTGCTGTATTTGCAGTGTTGCAAAATACAATTAAACCAGAAACATTTGCTGCTTTTCATGCCCATTTGTCTCACGATTATGAAGAATTGTTTGCTACTTCACCAACAGGGGAAGTCCCTGCATAACAGACAATTTCAAGCAATTTTTGATGAGAAAAAAAACCTAATTTTTTAATTGTTCTTCTCAATGAAAACACTAGCTAGTTAAATGCTAGAAATAAACAGGTAATACCATACTATGACTCAAAATAACAATCATTTTGGTAAGAAAAAAGTTGCTATCCTTATTGAACAAGGAGTAGAGGATGTAGAATTTTCGGTTCCTTATAATGGACTAAAACAAGCCGGAATGGATGTAGTAGTCCTTGGTTCCCGGATGAATGAAAAATACAAAGGTAAACGTGGTAAACTCAGCGTCCAACCTGATGGTACAACAACAGAGGCGATCGCAGGTGAATTTGATGCAGTAGTGATTCCCGGCGGTATGGCTCCTGATAGAATGCGACGCAACCCGAATACAGTACGTTTTGTACAAGAAGCTGTACAACAAGGAAAATTAGTCGCTGCGGTTTGCCACGGGCCACAAGTTTTGATTGAAGGCGACTTAATTAAAGGTAAACAAATTACTGGTTTTACTGCTATTAGCAAAGACATCGCTAATGCAGGGGCAAATTATTCAGATGAACCTTTAATAGTCGATGGAAATTTAATTACATCTCGCGAACCTGGAGACTTGGCAATTTTTACCACAGCTATTTTGAGTCGCTTGGGTTATGGTGGCAAAGATGTGGCATTGCCAGAGGAAAAAGATACAACTGCCCAATGGTGGAAACTAGCTGATGCTTGGGGCGGCTCTACAAAAGGTGAAATTGGCCGAGGTTTAAATACTGCCCTTGCAGGAGAGCGTTATTCCTTAGAAGCATTAGAAAAATATACAGAAAAAGAATCTGATGCTGAAATAAAACTAGTTTTTCAAGATATTATTGGCAACAAACAACGCCATATTCAAAAACTAGAAACATATCTTCAAGCATTAGGTGAAAAAAACTTCTCTAGGAGCAAATGTCGCCAATCAGTATGCAAAAGTCAAAAGTGCCCTCACAGGCAGTGACGACATCTATCAATTACGTTCTGCTTTGGGAGATGTGCAAACAGGTATTGGCGATATTGGCAATTTGTGTGCAATGTTCACCGACCCAGTAGCAACTGCTATTTTTAAAGAAATTTACCAAGATTTATTGAAATACGAACAGCGACTAATAGAGTTGTATCGGGTGCGGACAGCCTCTCAAATTCAGCCTCCGAAACCAACTACGGGTGCTGCTGTATCGATGTAAATAATTTTTAGTAGAGAAGCATCTCTGTGCTTTTCTAGTAAAACAGATGTTCTGGAAATTATCGTTTTCGGAATAATCTGCAAATACAGAAATAGAGGTTAGACCTCTTTAAAGGAAGCTAACTCAATGCAAGTTGCTGCCAAATATTGAATGGAAAATAAGCATTCAATTTTGTGAATTTACTCCAACATCAATGTAATTGAGGATTATTATGAATAGACTGATTTCTGTGGTCAAAAATTTTCGTATCCGTCAGATAATTGTGGTTTTTCTGGTAGGATTTATGTTTTTATTTGGCCAAGCTTTTAGTTACGATAATGCAGCCCGCGCTGATGTGGTAACCCCAGAGGGCACTTATTATAAAGGCATACCAGACAATCGAGGTGAAGTTAGAAACGATACCCAAATCAGAAATGCCCAAAACAATTTAAAAGGTGCTGTTGATAATGTCCGTCAAAAGTTAAACTTGGATGAACAAACTCCTAGAGCTACAAGAGAGTTTTTTGATGGCACAAAAAATAGAGCCGCAGACAAAACTAACCGATTAGAGAGAGATACAGAAGGTTATTATCAATATCCTCCTAACACGCCAGTCAGAAACAGAGATTAGAATTTTAGCAAGTTTGGATTCTAATTTTTGATTCTCATATCAATCTGATTTGATTGTGCCAACAAATTATCTATACCTCAGGTAACGGGCAAAATAGGCAATAGGCAATAAAAAATTGTCTATTGCCTAATTAATAAATTCACAAATCAAATAGAAAAACCATACATTATTGAAAGGAGAAAACATGCCTGATAAAACAGTTACAAAAATAGATTCTGCTTATTCTCCTAAAGGTCAACTTGGTCAAAAATATCTAGCATCTGGTAAAAATATTTCCATGCGTTTGTGGGAAAATGAACAACCCAATGAACCTAAAGAACCAACAGCACGCGAATATGAAACTGTTGGTTATGTAATCAATGGACGTGCAGAATTGCACATTGAAGGGCAAAATATCTTACTAGAGCCGGGGAATTCTTGGGTAGTACCAAAAGGAGCTACCCACACATACAAAATTCTAGAACCATTCACTGCTGTTGAGGCAACAAGCCCTCCTGCTCAAGTTCACGGACGGGATGAAAATTAGAAATTAAAAATTCAGCTTGGAATAAACACAGATGAGAAATCCTCTGTGTTTATTTATATGTATGTATAGTTGTAAATTTGCTGAAATTAAGTCACATTTTTATCAAACTACAGACTGATGAACATTAAAGATTTACTTAGTTTTCTATAGCAATCCAAATAATTTTTGAAATATTATGTGTTAACTGTTAACGGTTGACAGTCAACAGTCAACAGTCAACAATTAACACCGATTATTGCTCTTGTTACCGTTACTAACCATACCTAAAACATTCATCCGGTAAGTCTTGAGATGCTCTAAAGTTCGCTGGAGCATTGATGAGTCGGTTTTATCAATTCTCACCACTAATAATATGCCATCAGTATGGGGTGCAAGTAAGCTAACATCTGCTAGTTCTAACACAGGGGGAGCGTCATAAATTACCAAGTCAAAGGTATGATGGAAATTCATCATTAATCGCTTCATCTCTTCAGATGAAAGTAGTTTTGTCGGATCTGGCGGTATCGAACCAGCAGTGATTACAGATAGTTCATTCATGGAAGGTAACTGTCGAATCGCCTCGTTCATGGCGACGTTTGTCAAGATTAAATTGCTTAATCCCCGTGAGTTATTTAGATTTGATAAGTTGTGAATGTTGGGTTGGCGTAAATTAGCATCTACAAGTAGTACTCGTTGCCCCATTTCTGTAGCTACTTTAGCTAGATGGAAGGCGATAGTGGATTTCCCATCGCCTTCCATAGCTGAGGTGATCGTTAGAGAAGTAATGGAGCGATCGCCACTAACCAATTGCACATTTGTATACAGCACCCGCAAAGCTTCTAAAAATTTTGCCGAATAACTGCTATCTTCCTGGTCTTTTTTTCTGAATATATTCAAGCCAGAAACACTTTTAAGAATGGGTACTTTCCATCTGGGTGCATAGTTTTGAGTGCTTTCGACTTGTTTTTCAAATGGAATATTTCCTAACAACGGTAGTTTAACTTCTTCCTTTAGTGTCTGAGAGCTATGGTATGTCTTATCCAGCTTTTCCAACAATATGGCGACACCAACTCCTAAAGCTATGCTTCCAACTATTCCTGGTATTAAATAACGTTTCAAACTCGAATCAGAGATTGGAAACTTAGGCTTACTTGGTGCTTCTAGTAACTGCCAACCAAGTTCTGTCTGAGATATCTGAATTTGCAGGTTTTCGCGAGTAGATAAAAAACGATTCAAGCTCTCAGTTGCCACCTCTAAGTTTCGCTGTAGTTCGGTGTATTGTCGTGCCAAAATTGGCCATTGCTTGCGTTGTCGTTCGAGTTTCTGCTCTGCTTTAGCTAGCTCTTGGCTTTGCACTTCTAGAGTTTTGAGTTGAGTTGTTACCTCTGACACTTTTGTACTTAGAAAGCGTCGTGCTTCCTGATTGAGCAAAGGTACTAGCCTTGATCGTTGCTGCTTCAATGTTTGGATGGTTGGGTTACTATCTTGCAAACGAGTTGATTCGGTAGCAATTTTAACGTCTAGTTCCTGTAATTGAGCTAGTAACTGTTGATACAACGCAGCATCCTTGAGGGTTGCCACCTGACCATCTTTTTTCTGTAGAAAAGATAAATTGGCACGGGCTTGTGCCAATTGCTGATTCACCACTTGTCTTTCCTCAGACAAGCTACTGATGCGATTAACAACTTGTTCTGACTGAATTTGTGGGTCAAAAAAATCGTACTTTTGCCGAAAAGTTTGCAGTTCTTTCTGAAGCTCATCAACTCGATTTTGGATCGATGGTAGTTGTTTTTCAACAAACTGAATTCCTTGGCGTAGCTTGGTTTGCCGCCTTTCACGGCTGTATTCTATATAATCTTCAGCAATTTGGTCGAGTACAGTTTTAACTTGGTTTGCATTGTGACTTCGATAACGAACTTCAATGATCTTGGTTTGAGCTAACCGAGAAATCGTGAAATTTGCCATCAGGGAATTATAGTTGATATCTTGATAGGTAGTTTTGAGGTTCCTGAGAATTTCTCCCATTAATTCAGGGCTTTTGAGAACCTCAATTTGACTGTCATAATCTAAACCAGATTTGGTTACATTGGGGTCTTTGACAATATCCACTACTTTGGAGTCATCATTTACAGGTTCTACTAACAAGCGAAAATTGCCTTCATATATCGGTAATTCGCGGTTTAGTATCAAGTTGATAACCACAACTGTCATCAGAGTAATACTTACTCCTGCAATAACCAGCGCTCGTCTCTGTAAAATACTGAGGAATTGTCCGGAACTCGAATCATTTCCTTGCTCTTGTGACCACGGCAAAGGTTGAGACTGAAGAAATGGTGGTAGAGAGTTCCGATTCTCGTCAGAATTTGACGATTGGGAAGAATGATTCTCCATCTATTTAAAAATACTTATTAATTACGCTACAAAAAATGTCTGTAAGAACTTCAGTATTTCCCGGTTAAGGAAATAACCATACAAAGGTTTATTACTAGCCACCAGATTAGCAAAGTTATTTAGTATGATGCATCAAGGGCGGCAAAAATCGAGATTTCGATGGTTTCTAAGTATTAATGTATCCTTTGAGTTAGCTTTTAACTTGTATGATGATAACTCTTACTTAGTTTGAACTGTTATGATTCTAGTCTGTTTACTCTCTGAAATTTTACCAGAGTCACTAAAGATGATAAAGTCTTTGTTTTTAAGTATACATTTTTTTATTCGATATCAATACTGAAAATCATAATCAATCTCTCATGACCTGAGACTTTTGTATCGGTCAGATGATAAATCTTTTAC
>Ga0314816_1000150_pt1 | contig 9838 bp, 5 predicted proteins | sample MICome_6_FD_202353 | JGI IMG/M metagenome (GOLD analysis project Ga0314816, IMG submission 202353) | Metatranscriptome of soil surface biofilm microbial communities from soil inoculated with nitrogen-fixing consortium DG1, State College... ...
CTATCTAGAGATCACTTCCTAAAATTTGCAAACTAGCTTAGGTTGTATACAGCCTGTGCAATAAGTATTGGTTGTTTTTAGACATTTTCATGTTCCATATTCATTATTCACAATTACTGCGTTATGGCGTTGCCGTATTAAATGTGGCACTGGCATTAGTGTTAATGCTGATGCTAGACCCTTGGCTAAGCATGAGTGGAACTCCTTTTCTACTATTTTTTAGCGCTGTAATGGTGAGTGCTTGGTATGGAGGTTTGAAATCAGGGCTGTTAGCAACTCTCCTATCTGTACTACTGAGCAATTACTTCTTTTTGCCCCCTGTTTTTCAGTTGAGTTTTGATACATCCAATTGTGTGCGAATTGGGTTGTTTGCAATACAGGGGTTGCTTTTTAGTGTCTTATCCGAGGCATTAAAAACTGCTGAAAAAGGAGCCGATATCAATTTACGAAAGCTTAAAGTCTCTGAAGAAAGATTCCGCCTAGCCTTGAGCAGTTCAGATATTATAATCTTTCAGCAAGATCGCAATTTGCGATATCAGTGGATTCATAATCCTCAAGGTGGAGACACGACACTAGAAATCCTGGGTAAGTCTGATGCTGATTTATTTCCCGCCTCAGTGGCAGAAAAATTAACAGCAATCAAGGAAAGAGTATTAAAAACAGGTATTTCCACCCGTGAAGAAGTTTGTTTGCCACTGTGTGGAGAAAACCATTACTATGATTTGCTCATTGAACCGCTAAAGGATGCAGATGATTGCATTCATGGTGTTACTTGTGTGGCTGTGAACATTACCGAACGCCAGCAAGCAGAACAAGAAAAGACGAAATTACAGACAGAACTTCAGCAAGCTGTCCAACAAAAAGATGAATCTTTAGCATTGCTTAATGCTTGGTTGAGTACTTCACCTGTGGGCTTGGCTTTCCTCGATACCGAACTTCGCTATGTTTACGCTAATGAAGCTCTAGCAGCCACCAATGGAGTACCACTGAACCAACATTTCGGTCGCACTTTTCGGGAAGTACTACCGGACTGGGCAGAGCAAGTAGAGCCTGTGTTTGAGAGAGTAATGGCAACCAGACAGTCCTTACTTAACCAGGAAATCAGCGGTGAAACTTATCCCCCAGGGGTGTATCGTTACGGTATTGTCAGCTATTATCCGGTGTGTCTAGCGGATGGGCAGTTGCTAGGAGTAGGAATTACATCAATTGATATCACTCAACAAAAGCAATCTGAGCAAGCATTACGGGAAAGCGAAGCCAAGTTTCGATCCGTAGTTGAATCGAATATGATTGGCATTGGTTTTTGGGAGAAAGACGGCAAAATCACAGAAGCCAATGATGCCTTATTAAATATGTTGGGTTACTCTCGTGCAGAATTACTTTCTGAGCAGCTTAACTGGCGAAACTTGACTCCACCAGAGTATGCACCACTCGATGAGCAAGTACTGATTCAACTGGAAAACAACCCTTTTTGTATTCCTTTTGAAAAAGAATATATCCGTAAAGATGGCTTGCGCTTGCCAGTTTTGATAGGTGCTAGCCATTTTGAGGGGACTCTCCAACGAGGAGCTTTCTTTGTTCTCGATATTACAGAACAGAAACAGGCCCAAGAAAGACTCCGCTACATTGCCCAAGTTAGCAGTATACTCTCTACTTCCCTGGATTACGAGCAAACCTTAGAACAAATTGCCAAAATTTCAGTTCCCCAGCTAGCAGATTGGTGTAGCGTCGATATTGTCAATGAAGATGGTTCCATTCGCCGCTTACCTATTGCCTATGCAGACCCATCGAAAGCCGAATTAGCAGCTAAACTTCAGGAATATCTGCCAGATTCCAAGAGTGCAATTACTAAAGTCCTGAAAACTGGGCAAAGTGAATTAATCACAGAAATATCTGACTCGCTATTAGTAGCAAATACTCAAAGCCAGGAACACTTACAACTGGTTCGGCAATTGGGGATGAAATCTGTGATGATTGTGCCGCTAATCGCAGGAGGGCAAGTACTCGGCTGCATTAGTTTTGTCACTACCCAATCAAACCGTCGCTACCATCACTCTGATTTGACTTTAGCAGGAGATATTGCCTATCGTGCCGCCTTAGCGGTGGAAAATGCCGGACTTTATCAAGACATTCACCAAACTTTAGTCCATTATGCCGAATCTTTATCTCTTTTAGATGCCCTGCTAGCAGCTGCTCCCGTTGCTGTATGCTTCTTAGACCGCCAACTGCGATATATCCGCATTAATCAGGTATTTGCTGACATTAACGGTTTAACCATAGAAGAACATTTAGGACGCAGATTTCAAGAAGTACTACCAGAAATGGCGGCTGAGTTGGAAGTACAGTTACAGCGGGTGTTGGAGACTGGAGAACCACTGTTGAATGTCGAAATTAGCACCCAGACACCAGGACAAGCCGAAAGTTACGAACACTGGCTGGGCAACTATTACCCAGTGAACAATAGCATGGACGAAACTGTGGGCATTGGGATAATTCTTGCAGATGTCACAGTAGCAAAACAAACAGAAGTTGCCTTGCGAGAAAGTGAAGAAAGATTCCGGGCAATGTTCAACCAAGCTGCTGTGGGCATTGCTTTGGTAACCTTGGATGGACGATTTCTTCAGGTGAATCCGGCATTGTCTGAAATTACTGGATACAGCCATGATGAGTTAATTCAAATGAACTTTCAGCAAATTACTCATCCTGACGACTTAGAGGTTGATAGGCAAAACGCTGGGCGAGTTTTGGCACAGGAAATTAACGGTTATTCCGTAGAAAAACGCTACTTCCGCAAAGATGGTTCCATTGTTTGGGTTAATCTCACTTCATCAGCAGTTTGGAATAGTCAAGGACAACTCAAGTATGCGTTAGGAATTATCGAGGATATTAGCGAACGCAAACGAATTGAAGCCAGCCAACAGTTTTTAGTTGAAGCCAGCACCCTACTAGCTGCCTCGTTGGATTATGAAATTACCTTAGCTAATGTGGCTAATTTAGCAGTTCCTACCCTAGCTGATTGGTGTATTGTGGATGTTTTTCAGGAAGATTGGTCGAGTAAACAAATTGCCATTGCCATTGCCGACCCAACAAAACAAGATATCTTAAAGAAAATCCAACAACATTATCCACCAAAAAGCGGGACACAGCAGCTTTTACAGCAGCTCAAGTTAGGAATATCTGTGTTTTATCCCGAATTATCTAACTTCCATCTTTTACAGATGGCTCAAGATGAGGAGCATCTGCAATTGCTACAAAGCTTGGATATTCATTCTTTAATGGTGATTCCAGTGCGTTCTCGCGGGCAATTATTTGGGGCAATTTCCTTTTTTACTGCCGAGTCTGGTCGCCGCTACCAACAAGCAGACTTAGCTTTAGCAGAAGATATTGCTCGTCGTGCTGCCACAGCCATCGATAATGCCAGACTCTACCAAGAAACTCAACAGGCAAAACAAGCAGCTGAGCTGTCAGTCAATCGTACCGTACTTTTACAAAGCATCACCGCCGCCCTTTCAGAAGCCCTCACCCCCAAAGAAGTAGCTGATGTGGTGATGAATCAAGGAATTGCAGCCTTGGGAGCCTGTGCGGGTTCTGTTGTCTTACTAACTCAAGGAAATACTACCTTGAAAGTTCTGCAAGCAACTGGCTATCCCGAATCAGTTATAGATACCTGGGAAAGTTTTCCGATTACTGCTCCTACCCCAATTGCAGAAACAGTCAGAACAAAGAAGCCGATTTTTTTAGAAAATCCCGCAGCTTTGAGGGTAAATTATCCCAACTTAATTGACGCTGTGGCTTTGACTGGTAATAATGCCTGGGCTTCCATACCATTGATAGCAGAGGGGAAAGCCATTGGCGCACTGGGATTTAGCTTTGCTAGTGCCCTAACTTTTAACGAAGAAGACCAAAGATTTATGTTGACATTGGGGCAGCAATGCGGACAAGCCATCGCCCGCGCTCAACTTTACGAAGCAGAAAAAACCGCACGGGCACAAGCTGAGACTGCCAATCGAATTAAAGATGAATTCCTGGCGGTTCTTTCTCATGAATTGAGAACTCCCCTGAATCCGATTCTAGGCTGGTCAAAGTTACTCAGAACCCGCAACTTTGACGAAGCAACTAAAATCCGTGCCTTAGAAACAATTGAACGCAACGCCAAGTTACAAACCCAACTAATTGAAGACCTACTGGATGTGTCGCGGATTTTACAAGGTAAGTTGAGTTTAAATCTCCATGCAGTGGATTTAAAAGTTGCGATCGCCGCCGCACAAGAAACAGTGCGTTTAGCAGCAGAAGCCAAATCAATTGAAATTCAGACAGTGCTGAATGATATCGGCAAAGTTTTAGGCGATGGCGATCGCCTGCAACAAATCATGTGGAATTTACTCTCCAATGCCGTTAAATTTACACCACCAGAAGGACGAGTAGAAGTCCGTTTAGAAGAGGTAAGAGAAGAGGACACGGGGACGCGGGGAAACGGGGACACGGGGACACAGGGACATGGGGACATAGGCACACGGGGAAACGCGGACACGGGGACACTCTCCGCGTCACCGCGTCTCCCCGTCACCGCGTCCTCTTCTCCTGGCTATGCTCAAATCCAAGTAATTGATACAGGTAAAGGAATCAGTCCAGAATTTTTACCCCATGTCTTTGACTACTTCCGCCAAGCAGATGCCAAGACAACCAGAATATTTGGCGGACTGGGATTAGGACTAGCAATTGTGCGTCATTTAGTTGAACTTCACGGCGGCACAGTTGAGGCAGACAGTCTAGGAGAAGGACAAGGGGCAACCTTTACAGTGAAACTACCTTTGCTCAAAAGTGCCGAGTTACGAACTTCCAGCCCAGAATCTTCTAACTCAGAACTGAATACCGAAGAATCATTGCTTTTGGGAGTCCAAATTCTGCTTGTGGATGACCAAGAAGATGTACGCGACTTTTTTAGCTTTGCCTTAGAACAATATGGAGCAACTGTAACCCCGGTAGCATCGGCAACTGAAGCATTAGAAGCACTAGCAAAGTCAAAGCCAGATATTCTGTTAAGCGATATTGGAATGCCCTTGATGGATGGCTATATGCTGCTGCGCCAAGTGAGAAAATTGCCACCAGAACAAGGTGGAAAGATTCCCGCCATCGCTTTGACTGCTTATGCGGGAGAAATTAACCACAAGCAAGCACTGGCAGCAGGATTTCAAAAACATCTACCGAAACCCGTAGAACCATTAGATTTAGCTAATGCGATCGTTAATTTAATTGCCAATTCTTAATTCATCAATCAGGGAAGGAATCCCCACGTCAGGGGAGATTACTACACTTGTACTCGTTTAACAAAAACGGAACTTCTCAGAAAATTGCTACGTCCAAACATCGTGTACGCTAATTCTAGAAAAGATTTCTACTATAGCAATCTTAAATAGTTTGTGAAATTACATGTTACTCGTTGACTGTTAACCGTTGATTGTTGACTGTTAACAATTAACACCAATATTTTTCACAACTCAAATAGGATTGCATATTTGAAATTTGATTTTGTCAAAATTTAAGTAACAATTAACTAACGAATGATTTGTATGCGTTTACCTATTTCTATTGCTGTGATTTTAGTATCATCTTTAAGTTTAAATGCTCCAGTATTATCTATGCCTCCTGGCCAAGTGGCACAAAGTCCAAAAAGCAATAATTTGAGCTTAAAACAATTAAGAATTTACCAACTATTATGGAATGGACGAAAGATAGACAACTATCGCTATACCCTAACTAATAACTGCTTTTGCATTCCTGAAGTTAGAGGGCCATTAAATATTGAGGTGCGTAATGGTGTCACAACTTCTATCACCAATGCTCAAACTGGTGAGCCTGTAAATACTGAGCTATTAACTTCGTACAGTACAATTCCTAAACTTTTTAATCTGATTAGAGATGCTATTAATCGTGGGGAATCCCAACTGAGTGTAACCTATAAGCCACAAAAAGGTTATCCAACTCAGATTAATATTGGTAATCTTGCTGCTGATGCTGGAGTTTTCACTACAATTAGCAATTTTCAAGAACTTCCTGAAGCGATCTAAGATTATTAGGTATCTTTGAAGCAAGCGATCGCCACTAGACTGATGATTGAAGTTGAGCATCTGAGTAAAATATACGGTTCTACCCCAGCGATTACTGATGTCACTTTTAACGTGGAACCAGGGGAAATTTTAGGGTTGCTGGGGCCGAATGGGGCTGGTAAAACTACAACCATGCGGATTTTGGCTGGTTACTTACCGGCAACTAATGGTAATGCCCGGATTGCTGGTTACGATGTCCATGAAAATTCCCTGGCTGTGCGCCAAAAAATTGGTTATTTACCGGAAACACCACCGTTATATCCAGAAATGACGGTGGAGGGGTTTTTGCATTTTGTAGCACAGATTAAAGGAATTCCAGCAGGCGATCGCCATCAAAAGGTAACAGCAGCCATTGAGCGTTGTAATTTACAAGATAAGCGGCGGGTAATTATTCGCAAACTTTCTAAAGGATATCGCCAACGGGTGGGAATTGCTCAAGCGATCGTCCACGATCCTCCAGCAATCATCCTCGATGAACCTACCGTGGGACTAGATCCTCGACAAATAATTGAAGTGCGGAATTTAATTAAAAGTCTCGCTGGTACTCACACAATTATTCTCTCTACACACATTCTCCCAGAAGTGAGTATGACTTGTAGCCGCGTTGCCATCATTAATCGCGGTAAAGTAGTCGCAACGAATACACCAGATAATTTAATGACCCAGTTGACAGGCGGTTCTGGGTATGAGGTGGAAATCGAAGGAGAAGCCGCCCTAGCGAAACAAGTATTGCAAAATATTGCAGGCGTGAGTTTGGTAGAATCAATTCCCACAGCAGGAGGTCATCAAGCCCAGGTAAACCGGGCTTATTTGCGGGTGATATCCCAACCGGGAAAAGAACCAGGAAAGGATATTGCCACAACTTTAGTACGTGCGGGATTCGGCTTACATGAATTGCGGCGAGTTAACGCTACCTTAGAAGATGTGTTCTTGCAACTGACCACAGAAGAAAAGAATTTAGAAGCAGTCACACAAGGAGAAGCCGCATAAATGGGTGTAGTACTGAGTAATATTATTGCCATTTATCGCCGAGAGTTACAGAGTTATTTTGTATCACCTTTGGCCTATGGAATCGCCAGTGTATTTTGGTTCGTCGCTGGGTTATTTTTCGTGATGATTTTAGTCGGGCCAAATGGCATTTTTGCAGCAGCCGCAACACTAGATTTACAAGCACAACAAGGTTTACCAACACCCACAATAGATTTCGCCTACGAATTTGTGCGAGCATATTTAGATTCAATGGGTGGGTTACTGTTATTTATCCTGCCAATTCTTTCAATGGGACTTTACGCCGAAGAACGTAAGCGGGGCACTTTAGAACTATTAGCCACATCACCAATCACCAATTGGGCAGTAGCTGTAGGTAAGTTATTAGGGGTGGTAACATTTTTTATAACAATGATTGTGCCTGTGTTAGTGTTAGAAGCCATCGCCATCAGTGGATCGAATCCACCAATGACGCCCTCAGTTCCATTTGTGGGTCATTTTGGTTTAATCTTGCTAGCAGCGGCTATTTTATCTATAGGAATGTTTATTTCTTCACTAACAGACAGCACAATTCTGGCTGCGGTTCTGACTTTTGCAGTAATATTATCACTGTTATTTTTCGATGCGATCGCTAAAAATATCCCTGGTTCCGTAGGTGAAGCCTTGGGTTATCTGTCGTTGCTCAAACACTACAACACCCTCATTCAAGGCATTTTTGATACCAGTGCTTTGATTTTATTTGCCAGTTACATTTTTTTGGGCGTCTTTCTCACAGCTCAATCAATTGATGCACTGCGCTTTCAAAGACAGTAGTCATATAAGTTATGAGTTAAAAGTTAGGAGTGAAGAGTTAAAACTCATAACTCCTAGTAATCACAATCAGTTATGAGTTAAAATCACTCCTCACTCTAAATTCCAAACTCCTAACTCCTCACTTCAGTCTAATTAATATGAAGATAGTTGCAAATAAAAAACTGTGGAAATATCTGTTTTGGCTAGGCCCGTTCTTAGTTGCTGTGGGATTAACAGTAGGGTTAGTCTCCGAACAGTGGGGATTAATTTCCCTAGCATTTTTGATTGCGGGAATTGCCATTATTGGGTCATGGATAATATGGCAAAGCTACCAAACTAATCTATGGAAGCGCCGTTCTACCCAAGCTGGAACTAATGCCTTAGTGGCAACTCTGGCAGTATTAACAATTTTGGGATTAATTAACTTTTTAGGAACTCGCTATCACTTCCAGGCAGATTTAACAGAAAATCAATTATTCACCCTTGCACCACAGTCAGGGGAATTGGTGAAAGCCCTGCCACAACCAGTTAAAATCTGGGTGTTTGATATTAACCAGAATCCCCAAGACCTGCAATTATTAGAAAATTATCGCCGACAAAGCTCAAAGTTCAATTTTGAATATGTCGATCCCCAAGCTAGACCAGGAATAGCGGAAAAAATTGGTGCGAAAGATTATGGCGAAGTTTACCTCGAATATGGAGATAAAAAAGAATTAGTACAAACAATCAATCAAAATGAACGCCTTTCGGAAATCAGATTAACTAGTCGGCTACAAAAACTCACAAGTGCAACAACAAGCAAAATTTATCTACTCCAAGGTCATGGCGAAAGCCAACTTTCACCCGGTAAAGGTGCAATCTCACAAGCTATTGAAGGATTAAAGGATAAAAATTACACAACAGAACCCCTAAGTCTGGTAGAAAATCCTAAAGTTCCTCAAGATGCTGCTGTGGTCATAGTAGCTAGCCCCAAACGAGGACTTTTTGAAGCCGAAGTCAAAGCCTTACAAGAATATTTAAATCGAGGCGGTAGCTTACTGCTAATGATCGATCCTAATACAGATCCCAAACTTGACAGCTTGCTCAAAGAGTGGGGCGTTCGTTTGGATAATCGTTTAGCAGTGGATGTTTCCAGTGAAAACGTCGTCGGACTAGGCCCTGCGGCTCCCTTAGTCACAGAATACGGACAACATCCAATTACCAAAGATTTCCGCAACGATATTTCTTTTTATCCCATTTCCCGGCCTCTGGAAATTACCTCTGTACCGGGTATCCAAGCCACTCCTCTACTGCTAACCAAGCAGTATCCCCTGAGTTGGGCAGAAAGCGACCTAGAAAGCGAAAAATTAGAATTTAATCCAGATAAAGACCTCAAAGGGCCTCTGACCTTAGGCGTTGCCTTAACCAGAAAACAAACACCCAAATCTACTGTTTCTACACCCACACCCACACCCACACCCCTACCATCACCAACCACCCAAAACAAGACTTCTCCCACACCCGCACCATCTCCCCTACCATCGCCAACCACCCAAAACAAAACTTCTCCCACACCCGCACCATCTCCCCTACCATCACCAACTACCGAAAACAAAACTCCCCCCACACCCGCATCTCAAACACCCACTGAATCACGGTTAGTTGTTTTCGGAAACTCTAACTTTGCCACAGATGGGTTATTTAACAGGCAACTAAATGGAGATGTATTTCTCAACTCAGTTACTTGGCTGAATCAACAAGACCAGCAACCCCTTTCTATCCGCCCCAAAGAACCGAAAAATCGCCGCATAACTCTAACAAGCACCCAAGCCAATGTTTTAACACTGTCATCTCTGTTATTTTTACCCCTCAGTGGGTTAGCAGCAGCAGTTATTCTCTGGTGGAAACGAAGGTAAAAAGATAGTGAGAAGTGGGGAGATAAAGAAGATGAGGGGGATGAGGGAGAATAATAA
>Ga0314816_1000157_pt1 | contig 9609 bp, 4 predicted proteins | sample MICome_6_FD_202353 | JGI IMG/M metagenome (GOLD analysis project Ga0314816, IMG submission 202353) | Metatranscriptome of soil surface biofilm microbial communities from soil inoculated with nitrogen-fixing consortium DG1, State College... ...
CCTTACCCTAACTGCGGAATGTAGGTGGTTTCAAGGGGTTTCTTCCTCTTGTTTGTCAGAAATTTAATTTTCGTACAAGTCTATTCCAGAAGCCTCATATATGTTTGAGACAAACTTTTCTGATTTCGATAATTCGGCTTTGTTGACTGGTTTTCCCTCAAGTCAAAGTCTAGGATCGAACTTGAGTCCCAACTTATTGTTAACTGAGCCACAATTAGTAAATCCTCAGTCAATTGCTTTCGTCGATTTAAGTATTCCTGAGGTAGAACAAATTCTTCAAGGTTTAACTGCTGACCTCATTATTCCGCTTCAGTCTGAGAAAGATAGTATTACACAAATCACTGAGACACTCTCTAATTATGACGATCTTTTAGGAGTTCATATTATTTCCCACGGCAGTTCTGGTCAACTGGAGCTTGGGGATTCTGTAGTCAATCTTCAGACACTCAGCAGCCGAAGTCAAGACTTACAAACCTGGGCAGATGCTTTAGCGCCTGATGGCGATATCTTGCTCTACGGTTGTAATGTTGCCGCAGGTACAGTGGGGAGTACCTTTGTTTCCGAATTGGGGCAATTGACTGGGGCTGATGTAGCTGCATCGACAGATCTAACTGGGAATGTATCTCAAGGTGGCAACTGGGTGCTGGAGTACGCAACTGGTACAATTGAATCTCCTCTAGCCATCCAGCCTTCGCTTTTAAATACCTATAATGGGGTGCTGGCTAGCTTTGACTTCACGAATTTTGCCAGCACGAGTGGACTCAAATTTAATGGCAGTTCGGCCAAGTTTGGTACTGCATTGCGTTTGACTCCAGCCTCTGCATCTAAGACGGGTAGTGTTTTCTACACTACCCCCATTGCATTGGATACTGACACCTCCTTTCAAACCCAGTTTCAATTTCAATTGAGAGGTGGAACTCTTGGATCTGATGGATTTACCTTTGTGTTGCAAAATAGTCCAGCAAAGGCCAATGCTATCGGTAGTAGAGGTGGCAATTTGGGCTATGGCGGGACTGTCAGCCCTATTACTCAGAGTTTAGCGATTAAGTTTGACACTTTTAAGAATGCAACAGATCCTAACAACAACAACATTGCTGTGCTGCGAGATGGTAATGTAACTGCTGCGCTTGCAACCACCAGTAATGTCACTGATTCAAACTCAGGTACGCCAATCGATCTGAACTCCGGTACGCCAATTAATGCTTGGATTCAGTACAACGGTAATACCGATAAACTGGATGTTTTCCTTTCTCAAAGTTCGACTAAACTTCCAACCGCCAAAGCAGCACTTTCCTACCAGATTGATTTAACTTCTGTTCTCGGTTCCCAAGCCTTTGTTGGCTTTACTGCTGGGACAGGATCTCGATTTAATGCTCAAGATATTAACAGTTGGACATTCAATTCTGATAATAATACCTCAAGTGGATTAATAGGCTATTGGAAATTTGAAGAAGCGACAGGTAATACTGTTTTAGACAGCTCTGGCAATAATAATAGCGGATCGTTGATTAATTCCAGTAGAACGACTGGTCTATATGGCCAAGCTCTTCAAGTGACTGGAAGCAATAGCTCCCATGCCAGTATACCTGCTTCAGCTAGTATTAACTCTCTGACTAATCAGATCACTATCTCAGCCTGGGTACGTCCAAATGTTCAACCAGTGGGTTTTAGAGCTGTTGTAAATAGACAGATTGGTGACACTCTTCATCCCGATCAATTCTTTTTGGGGTTTGGTCCGCGCAATCAAGTAATGAGGTATAAGTGGGAAATAGGCACTAGTGATGGTGAAGGTAATGTTTACGAAGGTTCACCAACCAGCGATCGCTGGGTACACATGGTAGGGACATACGATGGTAGTATGATGCGTCTTTATGTTGATGGTGTTCAAATTGGTAGTAGCCCGCTTACTGGCAACATATTAGTAGATAGCAATCCAGTAACTATTGGTGCAGGCGAGAACTATGGTGAAGGGACACCATTGGGCGATCGCTTTAATGGATTAATTGATGAAGTCCGCATCTATAATCGTGCTTTGAGTGCAACTGAAGTTAAGAACTTACAGTAAATTGGGCTATCTTCAGGGAAGAAAAAACCGCTAAGCAAAGAGGTTGAGCTAATTGTAAATCCCCTCTCCGAAACGGAGAGGGGTTTAAAGTAAAGTTACGCCGGATAAATCCTGAGGCGACGATTTGGTTCTTCGCCAAAGCTGTGAGACTTGAGTCGATAGTGTTCTACCAACTCATGTTGCATTTTGCGGACTTGGGGAGAACGTGGCAATAATTCCACTGGCTGTCCTTTAGGAATGACAATTTGCTCTACGGCAAGTCTAGCTTCTTCCAAGGCGTCCATTTCGTCATCGCTACCACTGTGCAAAAACAGTTGCAGTTCTCGGTCGTCGGCCAGTTCTGGGTCGTCGATGTTCAGCAACCGCCGCAAACCACGGGTAATTTGAGGAATGGTGCTGGATTTTATCATGTGGATAGGCACATGACGGGCTTTGGCCATTTGGCGTAATTTGGCATGGTTTTTGACATGCGATCGCAGTGCTAAAATTGCATCTGCACTATCTATATCTTTTGTCAAGACCACAGGTAAAGTTAACACGCTGATTACCTGTTCGAGTTGGTGGCGGCTAACGCCGTAGGGGTAAATGTGCAGTGGTAAATCTTCACCATTTGGCCCCGACTGCCTAGTAGCATCCAAATCAATGCTTTCAGAATAGTTGAAGGATTCATCCAGCAAGCGGTCAAACTCACTGCGCCCAGTTACACGCTCCACAGGCAACTGCGGCAGTGCTAGCATTTGTCCGGATGAACGCCAGCCGTTGGACTGTCGCCCGGAAGGAAAAGATTCTTCCCCTGCTGCTAGATGCCCTCCGCGACCATTAACAACAGCTAATTGTCGTGTAATGGCAACTTTCCCCTGGTCATCAACGGTTCTTGTTTGTGGATTAGGCTGACGACCCCGCAACAGATTATCTACTGTGTCAGCAACGCTTTCGTGTATTACCCAACGTTGCCGTTCCAACATTTCCACAGCAATTTCAAAGGTCGGAGGGGCTTTGCGTTCCAAAACAGTTTTTTGCGAACCGCGGCGTCTAGCTTCGTCGTCTCCCAGAGTCACAGCTTGGATACCCCCAACTAAATCAGCCAGGGTGGGGTTTTTGATCAGGTTTTCAATCTGATTCCCGTGGGCAGTACCTACCAACTGTACACCGCGTTCGGCAATGGTACGAGCTGCTAAAGCTTCCAGTTCCGTGCCAATTTCATCAATGACAATGACTTCTGGCATGTGGTTTTCCACTGCTTCAATCATCACTTGATGCTGTTGGTTTGGATGAGCTACTTGCATCCGTCGAGCGCGACCAATGGCGGGGTGGGCAACATCACCATCCCCAGCTATTTCATTTGATGTATCAATAATCACTACTCGCTTTTGCAGATCATCCGCTAAAACACGGGCAATTTCCCGTAGGGCAGTGGTTTTGCCCACACCTGGACGCCCCAGCATGAGAATCGATTTACCAGTTTCTACCAAATCGCGGATCATACCGATGGTTCCAAACACCGCCCGACCGACGCGACAGGTCAAACCAATAATCTTGCCTGTGCGGTTGCGGATGGCGCTGATCCGATGCAAAGTTTGCTCAATTCCTGCCCGATTATCTCCGCCAAAGATTCCAACTCGCTCAATGCAATCATCTATCTGTTCTTGAGTAACGGGTGTTTCGCTCAGATACTCAGCTTGATTGGGAAAGCGAGCTTCTGGACGGCGACCCAAATCCAAGACCACTTCAACTAAACTATCTCGTTTGGGATGACTCTCTAGTACTTGTCGCAGGTCTTGGGGCAAAATGTCTAATAACTTTTGGAGATCGTCTGTAATCGTCATGCTTTCTATGAGAGAGATAGCGAGGACATTTGCGTGCAGGAGAACCGAGTAATTAAGTTATCGCGCATTTAAGTCAGCACGTCTTTTGGTGTTGACTGTTGAGAGTTAACCATCAGCAGTCAATAGCATCAAAACTGCAATTTCAAAGCTCAATAGCTTAATACTCCTGCTGTGACTTGATCTGGGAAACGAGAGAATGGGCTAGCTCTACAGCTTGCCAAAGTAATTCCTCATCTTCTTCTAAATGAACTGTGGTTTGAAAATTGGTTTTACTCACCTCCTTGTTTTCTAATTGTTCAAGAATGGGTGACAGCAGTACACGGGCGTAGCTACCGTAGGCAATTCCAGCGATATGTGACGCAAAGACTGGGAGACGCTCTGATGCTGTGAAAGAATTCTCCGTGTCAGAGCGTCCCCGCATCCCCGTGTCCTTTTCCCCTGCCTGTTTGAGCAGTGCCATTGCCTTTAACTTGGCAACGGTATAGCTATTTGTGCCGCCTGCCAACTGCACATATCCCGGTAACTTAGCTGCCAAAACTTTTTGCCCTAATTTCACCGCTGCTAGGGTGGTGCCATCACCGATGTCACCGCTCATGGGGCGACCGTCGGTTTGCCAAATTAAAGCACTTTTGAGTGGGGTAATTAGTTTATACAGCGCTTTTAAGTAATCAGTCATCCCCTCGCCATCGGGACAACTTATGGCTACTACCTTTAGTGTATCAACCCACGGTAAAATTGCTTGCCATAATCGCTCAAATTCTGCCAACCGCCCAACTTTTGTATGGATTTCTACGGCATCTACTCCCGTTGACATTACCAATGGCGCGATCGCTCCCGGCGTTGACATATATGAATTTGTATAAATTATATCATATGGACAAACTGGTATACAACGACCACAGCCATAGCATTTCTCGGCTACTACTCCCGAAAATTCTTGTTTTATACTGTTAAACACGATTGCTTGTGCCGGACAAACCCTTTCACAGGGTCTAGGGCAGTCTGTAGGGCACTGAGTAGGATTAAATTCTGCCTTGCGAAAATGAGGGTCTTCTCCATCATTCAGGCTGACCATTAAAAAAGGTGAATTGCCTTTGTAGCCAAAGCCTCGCCCTTGGGCATCCCCAGCCAAATCCTTGGCTATTCGTAGCGCCGCTTGTGCTGCTGCAATTACCGCCGGATCGGCAGCCACATCTATGCAGTCAGCGCCCGCCAAAGTGTAGGCTAACGTTAAACTTCTGACTGCCGGCAGATGCTGGAAACTGGCTCCGCAGATGAGCTTGAACCAGTGACCAAGTTTTAGAGATTGTAAAGGGGCGAACAGATCAGTCACATTTCTATTATGCGTTTCTGAGACTAAAAATAGTAGTGTGTAATCAATAAAAAGTCCGGATTTGGTAATTTGGGGTATGGGGCATGGGGCATTGGCAAGAGGATAGGGAGCTCTTAGCAGGGAGCAAGGGAGAGAAAAAAACTATATATCTAAATAAAGGAACTCCAAAAAATAAATTATTCCAGTGCAGGCGTTGACAGTTAACTGTGAACCGTCAACAGTCAAGGCTTCGACTCCGCTCAGCCTTGACCCTGAGCGAAGTCGTTCGCGTAGCGGCGACCATAGGAGAAGGGTCAACAATCTTCTATGGAATATTTTTTTATTTGGAAGTCCCCCTAAATTGAGTAATTGTCCCTTCATGGGGCAATCAAGCAAATGCAGTTAATACAGCAGATAGAACAGCAGCAGGAACAACAACGGCTAGTGGGAGCCATCGCTCTACATATCCGCCAATCTTTGCAGCTGCAAGACATTTTGAATACCAGTGTTCAAGAACTCCGCCAGTTACTCAAGGCGGATCGGGCATTAGTTTATCAGTTAAAACCTCAAATGAGGGGTAGTGTTGTAGCAGAGTCGGTTTTACCTGAATGGATAGAAGTCTCAGAACTAGAAATTGAAGATACTTGTTTGCAGCAAAGCCAGAGGGAAGAATATAGTCATGGAAAAATCTGGATAGCGACGAACATCTACGAAGCGGGTTTAAGTGAGTGCCACCTTCAATTATTAGAGCAGTTTCAGGTAAAGGCAAGTTTAGTGGTGCCGATTTTGCTCAAGAACAAAGAAACTCCAACATTGGAACTGTGGGGACTTTTTATCGTTCATCAATGTTCTGCGCCGCGACAATGGCAGACATTTGAAGTGGAATTGCTCAAACAATTGACGGTGCAACTAGCCATCGCCATTCAACAAGCTGAACTTTACCACAATCTCCAAAGCCTCAACGCTCAGTTAGAAGCCAAAGTCCAGGAACGCACTGCGGCATTAGAGGAAAGCGATCGCCGATTTCGCGCCATCTTCAATAACACTTTCCAATTTACAGGTTTATTGACACCAGATGGCATTTTGCTAGAAGCAAATCAGACTGCACTGAGTTTTGGTGGACTGAAGCTAGAAGATGTCGTCAACCGTCCTTTTTGGGAAACACACTGGTGGACGATTTCACCACAAACCCAAGAACAATTAAAACAGTCCATCGCCCGTGCAGCTCAAGGTGAGTTTATCCGTTACGAAGTTGATGTGATTGGGGCAAATAACCAAATAGCAACCATTGATTTTTCCCTACGTCCCCTACAAAATGAAAGCGGTCAAGTGGTTTTGTTGATTCCTGAAGGGCGAGACATCACCCAACGCAAACAAACAGAAGAAACGCTACGTAAAAGTCAAGCTTTGCTAGAAGAATCCCAGCGAGTTGCTCGCCTTGGCAATTGGGAATATGAATTGGCCAGTGGTAAAATTACCTGGTCTCAGGGACTTTTTCACCTCTTCAATCGGCAACCCTCACTTTTAGAGCCGACTTATGAAGAAAATCTGCAATTGTATCATCCCGAAGATGGCCAGAAATTGCACCAAAGTGTAGAGCGAGCCATCGCCACTGGTGAGTCCTACAAAGAAATTCTCCGCGTACCACAGCCAGATAGTTCCCATTGTTACTTCGAGGCCATTGGACATGCAGAATTCAACGCCGATGGACAAGTAATTCGTCTTTATGGTACTGCTCAAGATGTCACAGAAAAGCAAGCCGCGCAGCGCGATCGCCAAACAGCTGAAGAAACCTTACGCCAAAGTGAAAAACGTTGGCAACTGGCCATCGCAGGTACTAACGAGGCAATTTGGGATTGGGACATCCGCACCAATCACACCTTTCGGTCGGCTCGTTGGTTCGCAATTTTGGGATACGAACCCCACGAAATCAGCGATGGCGATGAAGAGTGGGAAACTCGCATTCATCCTGATGACTACACCAGAGTCATGGCTGCACAAGAAGCTTATTTGAGTAGGCAAGCTCCAGATTATAACGTCGAGTATCGTCTGCGGTGCAAGGATGGCAGCTATCGTTGGGTGCGATCGCGGGCAAAAGCTGTTTGGGATGAGCAAGGAAATGCGGTGCGATTAGTTGGTTCCTTGGGAGACGTGAGCGATGTATACCAGGAGCTTCGCTTACGCAAACTTGCCGAGGAAAAACTCCGACATAGTGAAGCCCGATTCCAAGCATTTATGGACAATAGTCCGGTGCTAGCTTGGATTACTGATACTGATGGACAGATAGTATATTTAAACCAAACATATTTACGTACATTTAAATTACAACCCCAACAGGTGGTTGGGCAATCCATATTTGACCTCTACCCAACAGAAATTGCTCAGCAGCATTTAGATCGCATCCGCGCAACCGCACAAACAAATCAGGTACTTGAAGTCATTGAAACTGCTCCTCGACCAGACGGCACTACTGGTGAATTTTTGGTATACAAATTTCCGATTTTGGGATTGTCGGCACAAAAATTAGTGGGTAGGGTGGCCATTGACATCACAGAACGTAAAATTCTGGAACGAGAACTAGCTCATCAGCAACAGTTATTGGATGCTTTTATTAGTAGCGCACCTGTTGGTTTAACAGTTCTTGATGGCAAGTTGCATTTTACATTGGTGAATCAAGCACTAGCACAAATGAATGGAATTCAGGCAGCAGCGCATATTGGCAAGACTGTGTGGGAGATTATCCCGGATTTGGCACGAAAGCTAGAACCGATCTTTCAACAGGTTTTAACAATGGGTGAACCGATTCTGGATGTGGAAATCGACGGCGAAACTCCAAAACACCCTGGTGTGAAGCGGACGTGGTTAGTTTCCTGCTTTCCGATTCTTTCTCAGGCTGAGCAACCCATTAGCGTTGGCTTTGTAATTGTGGAAATCAGCGATCGCAAACGCGCCCAACGAATGTTAGAACTGCAAGCAGTAATTACCCGAAACATCGCTGAGGGAATTTGCTTAATTAGAGTTACTGATGCCATTATTGTCTACGCCAATCCGAAATTCGAGCAAATGTTTGGCTATGACTCTGGGGAATTAGTTGGTCAGCATGTATCAATTGTCAACTACGGTGATGAAAACAATACACCTGAAGATGTTAACCAGGCAATTAGAGCTGCTGTTTTCCAACACGGTGAAGCTACTTATGAAATTCATAATGTCAAGAAAGATGGCACGCCTTTTTGGTGTAGTGCTACTAGTTCTGTCTTTGAGCATCCTGAGTATGGAAGCGTCATTGTCGCTGTCCAACAAGATATTACTGAGCATAAGCAAGCAGAGGAAAAAATCAAAGCTTCTCTGAAAGAAAAAGAGGTATTACTCAAAGAAATTCACCATCGGGTAAAGAACAATTTAGGAATTGTCAGCAGTCTGCTACAAATGCAGTGCAGACGCACACAAGATCCTCAAGTGGCTGCAATTCTCCGCGATAGCCAAAACCGCATCGCCTCTATTGCCTTAGTTCATGAAAAATTGTATCGCTCTGAAGACCTCGCTGATATTGATTTCGCTCAATACATCCCAGATTTAACAACCCACTTATTTGATTCTTATAACGTTAGTTCCAGTCAAATTAAACTGAAAGTTCACATTGATGATGCTAGCCTCGATATCGAAACCGCCATTCCTTGTGGTTTGATTATCAATGAACTGGTTTCTAATGCTTTGAAATACGCGTTTGTTGGAAATTGTGAAGGAGAAATTGAAGTTAAATTTTATCAAGCAACAGAGGGTAATTTAATACTTATTATTCGAGATAATGGTATTGGGTTACCTGAAAATTTTGATACAAAAAAAAATAAAACGCTAGGCATAACCCTTGTCCAAGGTTTAGTCAAACAGCTAAGAGGAAAGCTCGAAATTCAGTGTCAGCAGGGAACACAATTCAAAATTTCTTTTACAAACAGCAGGACATAAAATCAATATGATTGGCATCGCGTCAAACAGTAATCAAAATGAGACAGTTAAAGTCCTTGTTGTTGAAGATGAATATATTCTCGCCATCAACTTACAAGAAAGTTTAGAATCTCTGGGATATACTGTTTTAGATATTGCCGATTCGGCAGAATTAGCAATTGAAAAAGCAACTCAGTTGCGCCCCAACTTGATTTTAATGGATATTAGATTACGGGGTGAACTCGATGGCATTCAGGCAGCAGAGCAAATTTGGCTTTATTTGCAAATTCCGGTAATCTACGTCACCGGTCATTCAGATAAAAGTACTGTGGAGCGGGCAACACTCACATCTCCTTTTGGATATATTCTTAAACCCATCAAAGAAAAAGAACTTTACGTTGCGATTCAAACAGCTCTCAATCGCTACAATCGAGAGCAGTTTTTGACTTCTGTACTTCGAG